>Ga0180008_1000968_pt1 | contig 19996 bp, 16 predicted proteins | sample MM_PW_MetaG_FD_121121 | JGI IMG/M metagenome (GOLD analysis project Ga0180008, IMG submission 121121) | Groundwater microbial communities from the Aspo Hard Rock Laboratory (HRL) deep subsurface site, Sweden - MM_PW_MetaG | ecosystem: Environmental > Aquatic > Deep subsurface > Groundwater...
ACTAAGACCTTGATATTGCCCGACCTGGATCGTGGCGCGTTCTTCGACGCTGAGTTCTGTATAGGACATGGCGGCACCTTACCGGAGGGTGAGGTGTTGCACTCAGTTTTTGCGGCCGCCGTGTATTAACTGCCACGCAACGGCTTTGAAATCTTTGGATAGTCTCTAACGTTTTCCTGTCCATTTTCTTCTCCAGCGTTGATTGAGTACTACAGCTTATTCAGGGTGCGCAGCAGCACCCAATGCAACATTGCAAACAGGCTTGCCCAGCGGGCTGCAGGATTGACCACGCACTTTAAAAACAACTACAACATTACGAACAAACCAGTATTAAACCCTAGCTATGTTTGTGTCCGATAATGGTTGCCACACCGTCGCCTGAACACTGAATGATATCGCCTAACTTACAATACTGGCCTGACCCTGCGGACAGTAAATCAACACGAATCCGTCTAGGCAGCGACTCACCTATAAGGCTCCCGCCACGCCTCACCTGATACCAGGCCCGAGCCGAGCCGAAGTCACGCATCGGCACGACTTTTTCCTCATAGGGTGCGACACTGAAGTGCAATCCATTCATTAAATCCGCGGTAGTACTGAACGTTTTGGTGTCGTCATACCGCGACTCTTCAATAACCGGCGGCTCCCAGTTATTAGCCAGGAAGCCCTCCCAAAAAAACGTTACAACATCATTAAGTTCAAAACGATCATCTGGCGCCAAGAACCACTCTATACCCAAGAATATTTCGGGTTTTGAACAGCAGCCCAAGTAACCAGCAGGACCAACTAACGTATGATTTATAAGCGGGGCCTGGAATGCAATCAATGCGCCCGTATTCACATCTACCAGCGCATTATCCGATTGTTGATCGTTCACTCCGTTACTGGTGGTGTAGTACACCGGCAAAGCTGAATTAATAACGCCCGCCATGACCGCCCAGGGAATAACCGTAGAAAACACCAGCTGCCCTTCTACATCCCCAAACTGCACAGTGTAAGTGGCAACCGGCCCGATACCATTCCAGTAAAACCGCAGAATTTCCCCCGGCACGGGGTTCTCATAAAGCAGTACGCGGGCACGGGCGCCGGCGGGGTTGTCAGCATGGTTGACTACGTTCTGGGTGTTGGAAACAAGCCCCCAGACTTGCGGTACGGGCAAATCCGGATTGAACAGTGCCGGTGCATTTGCGTGGTCCTGTCCAGCGACCGTGAAGTTCACATTCACCAGAATATTGAACGAAGTAAATGGCGGCAGGCCACCGCGAATAATCTCATAGCGTACCGGTACCGCTTCGGGCACCAGCGGATCAGTCAGCGGACCGCGCATTACGTTCCACGGCACCTCGACATCGGTGGGGAAACCGTTGACTGGGTGCCTGGCAGTAGGGCGGCCTTTCCAATACACGACGACCTCATCTCCCGCAGCCCAGTCGGTATAGAACCCTATCCGAACAAATACGCCGGCCCTGGCGTCTTCGCGATTGATCAGCAAATCGTCGTAGCGTGGCGGCACGATTTGCGGGCGGGGCAGCGGCCCCGGCAACGCGGTCAGCGCCAGCTGAAACAACAGGCCGGCACTGCGGTCGCTGAAGTTGCCCGCCTTATCAAAAATCCTGAAAAAAATGTAAGCGTCACCATTGCTTAGCCTGCGAAACGCCGCCGCATCCAGGTTGGCAATCAACGGATCAGTGCTGGACACCAGCTCATAAATACCGTCTTCACCCGTAACCGGTGGGTTGGCTAAATTGGACAGGTAGAAATAAATCCGGTCACCATCATTGCGGCCTATGTAGGGCGGAACGTGAAACGGCACTTGCGGATTACTGGTCAAGTACGCCTCGTCAACTGCCGGTGCAGGGGGCACGACAAACGCCAACTGGTCGTCGGGGTTTAGTAACCGCGGCGCATCCATGTCGACCGTCAGTGTTCTTTGGGGGTCGAGTATGCTGATCCCGCCAAATGAATCCGTGACGGTGTAATACAGCTCGACAGGGCCGGACTGTGCCCGCAGCACAAGCAATGGGATGAACAAGGTGTGCATGGCCGGCAGCGGTGGTGGCGGCGAGTGAATAGTCATCGAGTCGCTGTAAACCACAACGCCTGCGCGCGCCCAGAAAAGCGTAAGAATATGGGGGGTATCCAACGGCTCGGGCGGCGGTGCCCACATGGGAATTTGCACTTCCAACGGCGCGAGCATCAATGCTGCGGGAATCAGCCCATTCGGATCCAAAGGGTCCACACCTGGAATGATGACCGGAAAAAGAGACAGCACACCTTGCTCTGCTCGGGTGACTACAGCTTGAGTGGTGCCGGACATGGCGATTACCTCAAGGATGAAACAAGAATGTGCCAGTACCTGATGGGTTGGCTGTGTTGAAAATTTAACTCCTGATTTCCATTGTCCGTAACTGTCAAAACTAACAGTTGTCGTATTCCACTCGTCGGATTCTATCGTTCTCAATCCTATGGCCCTTCAGAAAAACTCTTGACGACACGTCGAACATGGCGTCCACTGAAACCGGTTTCAAAGCAATTCATTAATTGTCTACTCCAAAATAAGAAAGGCCCTGCCGTGACTTCATTCTCCGCCGCCCAACGCAGCCGCGTGACCATGCTTGATGTGGCCGAGCGCGCTGGCGTATCCAAGGCCAGCGTGTCGCGCTTTATCGGCGATGACCGCGCCCTGCTTTCCGATGCCATCGCCCTGCGTATCGAACAGGCCATCGATGCATTGGGCTATCGCCCCAACCAGATGGCCCGAGGCCTGAAGCGCGGGCGCACCCGCCTGATCGGCATGCTGGTGGCCGATATCCGCAACCCGTATTCGATTGCCGTGATGCATGGCGTGGAAACCGCCTGCCGCCAACACGGCTACAACCTGGTGGTCTGCAACACCGACCGCGATGATGAGCAGGAACGCCAGCATCTGGCAGCGCTACGCGCCTACAACATCGAAGGCCTGATCGTGAACACCCTGGGCCATCACCTCGAACAACTGTTGGAGCTGCAGCGGGAAATGCCCCTGGTGCTGGTAGACCGCAAAGTCGACGCGCTGCACAGCGACCTGGTGGGCCTGGATAATCCACTGGCCGTGCGCATGGCGTTGGAGCACCTGGAGCAACAGGGCTACCGGGACATCCTGCTGGTCAGCGAAGTGGCCGATGGCACCAGCTCCCGGGTTGAGCGTCTGCACAGTTTCCAGTCCCAGGTCAGCCTCCGTAAGGATCTGCGTGGCGCCATACAGGAAACGGGCCCCGACCTGCACACCCGCTTGCAGGCTTTTCTTGCCCAAGACGGCGCGGGGCCAAAAGCCTTGTTTTGCGCCAACGGCATCGCCGCACTGGCGTGTACCAAGGCCCTGCGTGAGTTGGGTTGCCGGCTGTTCGAGGACATCGGGCTGATTGCCCTGGATGACCTGGACTGGTACCCGTTGGTAGGCAGTGGCATCACCGCCCTGGCCCAACCCACACAAGCGATAGGCACGAGTGCCTTTGATTGCCTGCTCAAGCGTTTGCGCGGCGATACCTCGCCGACCCGCTCTCTGGATTTTGCCCCGCAACTGCTCATCCGAGGCTCGACCCAACCGCTGTAGGAGCCGGCTTGCCGGCGATGAGGCCCTCGTGCCTTGCGCCGCCCGGGTGGCCGCTCCCGCAGGCTATTTTATACCTACAAATGAAACCGGTTTCAGAGACCCCTAACAATGCACAACTACCCTGTCTCCATCAGCCTTTCCAGCTACGGTGCCGACCTGGTTCGCCAGCGTGGCCAATTGAGTTTCGTCGAGCTGCTGGCCGCTGCCGGCGCTACACGCATTGAATGGCGTGAAGAACTGCTTACCACCGAGTCGCCCACTGAACTGGCCCAGGCAGCCGCAAACCAGGGCCTTGAATGTGTGTTTTCTTCGCCCCTGGAGTTGTGGGTCGCCGGGCGTGCGCAAGCCAACTGCGAACTGGCCGCCACCCTCGACCGGGCCCAGGCGTTCGGTGCGCGCTGGCTGAAGGTCTCCCTCGGTTACTTCACCGACACCAACGACCTGCACAGCCTGGGCGCCTTGCTCAGCCGCCATCCGGTGCGCCTGCTGGTGGAAAACGACCAGACGCTGCACGGTGGACGCATCGAGCCAATGCAGCGTTTCTTCAATGAGGTCGAACGCCTGGCGGTGCCGGTGAAAATGACCTTCGATATCGGCAACTGGCACTGGCAGGACCAATCCGCCCACACCGCTGCACGCCTGCTGGGCCGGCATGTCGATTACCTGCATTGCAAGGCCGTGGCCCGGCGCCCCGACGGCAAGCTGGTGGCCCTGCCGCCCGGCGCCGCCGACCTGCACCAGTGGGAGCAATTGCTGGGCCTGATGCCCCTAGGGATCAACCGCGCGGTGGAGTTCCCACTGCAAGGCGCAGACCTGCTGGAGGTGACCGCCACGCAGGTCGCCGCCCTCGCCCGCCTGGGCCAACCGCGTGTGGAGAATGCCCATGTCTGAGATCGATATCCTCTCGTTTGGCGAAACCATGGCGATGTTCGTCGCCGAACAAACCGGCGACCTGGCCCAGGTCGGTCAGTTTCAAAAACGCATCGCCGGCGCCGACAGCAACGTGGCAATTGGCCTGTCGCGCCTGGGCTTCAACGTGGCCTGGTTGAGCCGGGTCGGCAATGATTCACTGGGGCGCTTTGTGGTCGACACCCTGGAGCGCGAAGGCCTGGATTGCCGGCATGTGGCGGTGGACCCCGCGCACTCCACCGGCTTTCAGCTCAAGTCCCGGGAAGACACCGGCGACGATCCGAAGGTCGAGTACTTCCGCCGTGGTTCTGCAGCCAGCCATTTGTCCAGCGCGGTGATCACGCCTGAGCTGCTGCGAGCACGCCACTTGCACGCCACCGGCATTCCACCGGCGCTGTCACCGGCAACCGCCGAGTTGTCGCGCCAGTTGATGAGCGATATGCGCGCGGCAGGCCGCAGCGTGTCGTTCGACCCGAACCTGCGCCCGTCGCTCTGGAGCAGCGAGCAAACGATGATCCGCGATATCAACGCCTTGGCCTGCCTGGCGCATTGGGTGTTGCCGGGTTTGAGCGAAGGGCGCCTGCTGACCGGCTTCGACGACCCGGCAGATATCGCCGCGTTCTACCTGGACCAGGGGGTGGAAGCGGTGGCCATCAAGCTCGGCCCCCACGGTGCCTATTACCGCAGCCATCTGGACCAGGGCTTTGTCGCCGCCGTACCGGTGGCCAAGGTGGTGGATACAGTCGGCGCCGGCGATGGGTTTGCCGTAGGCCTGATCAGCGCCCTGCTGGAAAACCTCAGCCTGACCCAGGCGGTGCAGCGCGCCAACTGGATCGGCAGCCGCGCCGTACAGAGCCGCGGCGATATGGAAGGCCTGCCGCTGCGCGCCGACCTGCCCGCCTGGCAAAAAGCCGGCTGATCCAAGACCAACCCGTTACCTGTTGCCACAACTACAACAAGCTCAGGAGCAACCCCATGAACAACCTGAAACTCGCCACCCGCCGTTGGTGGTACATCATGCCCATTGTGTTTATCACCTACAGCCTGGCCTATCTGGACCGTGCCAACTACGGCTTCGCCGCTGCCTCCGGGATGGCCGAAGACCTGATGATTACCCCGGGCATGTCTTCGCTGCTTGGCGCGCTGTTCTTCCTTGGCTACTTTTTCTTCCAGGTGCCGGGGGCGATCTACGCCCAAAGGCGTAGCGTGAAGAAGCTGATTTTTGTCAGCCTGATCCTCTGGGGCGGCCTGGCCACGTTGACCGGCGTGGTGTCCAACGCCTACATGCTGATTGCCATCCGCTTCATGCTCGGGGTGGTCGAGGCCGCCGTGATGCCGGCGATGCTGGTGTACTTGTGCCACTGGTTCACCCGTGCCGAACGCTCGCGGGCCAATACCTTCCTGATCCTCGGTAACCCGGTGACCATGCTGTGGATGTCGGTGGTGTCCGGCTACCTGGTGCAGCATTACAGCTGGCGCTGGATGTTTATCATCGAGGGCCTGCCCGCCGTGTTCTGGGCCTTTATCTGGTGGCGCCTGGCCGATGAACGGCCAGCCGATGCCAAGTGGTTGAGTGCCGGCGAGAAACACGACCTGGAAACCGCCCTGGCTGCCGAACAGGTTGGGCTCAAGGCGGTGAAAAACTATGCCGAGGCCTTTCGCTCGCCCAAGGTGATCATCCTCGCGCTGCAGTTTTTTTGCTGGAGCATTGGCGTGTACGGCTTCGTTTTGTGGCTACCGTCGATCCTCAAGGCCGGCCTGCAGATGGACATGGTCGAAGCCGGCTGGCTGTCGGCACTGCCTTACCTGGCGGCGGTGCTCGGCATGCTCGTCGTGTCCTGGGGCTCGGACAAGCTGCAAAAACGCAAACGTTTTGTGTGGCCACCGCTGCTGATCGCCTCCGTGGCCTTTTACGGCTCCTATTTGCTGGGCGCCGAACATTTCTGGTGGTCGTACACCCTGCTGGTGATTGCCGGGGCGTGCATGTATGCGCCCTATGGGCCGTTTTTTGCCATCGTCCCGGAAATCCTCCCGGCCAATGTCGCCGGCGGTGCCATGGCGATGATCAACAGCATGGGTGCCCTGGGCTCGTTTGGCGGCTCGTATCTGGTGGGTTATCTCAACAGCAGCACCGGTTCGCCCGGCGCGTCCTACCTGCTGATGAGTGGCGCGTTGCTGCTATCGGTGGTGCTGACGATTTTTCTCAAGACCGCTGCCCGTGAGCCATCCCCAACCGCACCGTTGCAGTCCCTGGATTTGAAGGTAAGAGCCTGATGAAAAAGCATGTCGTCCTGTACAAAAAACTTTCCGCACCGCTGATGGCCCGCCTGCATGAGGCGGCCGAGGTGACATTGATTGAAACCCTCGACCCAGCCGGCCTGGCGCAGTTGCGTGAGGCCTTGCCCAGGGCCCACGGTTTGCTGGGAGCCAGCCTGCGCCTGGATGCGCAACTGCTGGACTTGGCCCCTCGCCTGGAAGCAGTCGCCAGCGTTTCGGTGGGCGTCGATAACTACGACATCGACTACCTGACCCAGCGCGGGATTTTGCTCAGCAACACCCCCGATGTGCTCACCGAAACCACCGCCGACACCGGCTTCGCCCTGATCCTGGCCACCGCCCGGCGGGTGGTGGAGCTGGCAAATATGGTGCGCGCCGGCAACTGGAACCAGAACATCGGCCCATTGCATTTTGGCAGCGATGTGCATGGCAAGACCCTGGGCATCATCGGCATGGGGCGCATTGGTGAGGCACTGGCGCAGCGGGGGCATTTTGGCTTCGGCATGCCGGTGATCTACCACAGCCATAAGCCCAAGCCCGCGGTGGAACAACGTTTCGGCGCGCAATATCGCAGCTTGCCGCAGCTGTTGCAGCAAGCCGATTTTGTCTGCCTCACGTTACCGTTGACCGCCGAGACCCAGGGGTTGATCGGCACCCAAGAGTTCGCACAGATGGGCCCGGAGACGATTTTCATCAATATCTCCCGGGGCAAGGTGGTGGACGAACCGGCCCTGATCGAGGCCCTGCAACAGCGCACGATCCGCGCCGCAGGGCTGGATGTGTTCGAGCGTGAGCCGTTGAACCATGATTCGCCGTTGCTGCGTTTGAACAATGTGGTGGCGACGCCGCATATCGGCTCGGCCACCCATGAGACCCGTGAAGCGATGGCGCGGTGCGCGGTGGATAATCTGCTGGCGGCGTTGGCGGGTGAGCGGCCGAAAAACCTGGTCAACCCCACTGCCCGTCGTGATTGAACCACCGCCATCGCAGGCAAGCCCACTCCCACAGAGGATTTCACCGGGCACAAAATCCTGACCCCTCCATCGAATGTAGGAGCTGGCTTGCCTGCGATGGCGGTGGTTCAACCACAGAAGGCAGGTGCATGGGCCGATAAACGACATCCGTCGGGTTGAGTTTTTTTGCGGGAGTTGGAGAAATATATCTTCACACTTTTGACAGCGGGTGCTTTCTGGCATCCTGCGCCTCCATTTTCTGACCCGAGCACGTATCTTGTCTGACGCTCAAGCCCCTCGCCCCCGTTATAAATCGGACCTGATCTATGGTCTGGAAGACCGTCCGCACTTCACGGCTGCGATTTTTGCTGCCCTGCAGCATGTGCTCGCCAGCTTTGTCGGGATCATTACCCCGACCCTGATCGTCGGTGGCGTGCTGGGGCTGGAGAGCGAAGTGCCCTACCTGGTCAGCATGGCGCTGTTCGTTTCCGGCCTGGGTACCTTTGTCCAGGCGCGGCGCTTCGGCCCGGTGGGCTCGGGCTTGCTGTGCCTGCAAGGCACCAGTTTTTCGTTTATCAGCGTGATCCTCAGTGCCGGCTTCATGGTCAAGGCCCGGGGCGGCGGTACCGATGAAATTCTCTCGACGATCTTTGGGATCTGCTTTTTTGCCGCGTTTATCGAAGTGGTGCTCAGCCAGTTCATCGGCAAATTGCGCAAGCTGATTACCCCGGTGGTGACCGGCACCATCATCACCTTGATGGGGCTGTCGCTGATCAAGGTCGCCGTCACCGACATGGCCGGCGGCTACGGCGCAGCCGACTTGGGCGCAGCCAGCAATATGGGCCTGGCAGCCCTGGTACTGCTGACCATCGTGGTCCTCAACCGCTTCAATAATCCGTTCCTGCGGTTGGGCTCGATTGTCATCGGCCTGACCTTGGGTTTTGTCGTGGCTTGGTGGCTGGGCCGTGTCGACCTGGCGGCATTGCCCCAAGTGCCACTGGTCAGCGTACCGGTGCCGTTCAAGTACGGTTTTTCGTTTGATTGGGTGGCGTTTATCCCGGTGGCGGTGATCTTCCTGATTTCCCCCTTGGAAGCGGCCGGTGATCTGACCGCCAACTCGATGATTTCCCAACAGCCTGTCAAGGGCCCACTCTACATCAAGCGCATCAAGTCCGGCCTGCTGGCTGACGGCCTGAACTCGGTGATGGCGGCCACCTTCAACAGCCTGCCGATGGTGACGTTCGCCCAGAACAACGGGGTGATCCAGTTGACCGGCGTGGCCAGCCGCTATGTGGCGTATTTCATCGCCGGCCTGTTGGTGTTGCTTGGCCTGTTCCCGATGATTGGCGCGGTGCTGCAACTGATGCCCAAGCCAGTGTTGGGTGGCGCGACCCTGATCATGTTCGGCACGGTGGCGGTAGCCGGGATCAAGATCCTCGCCGAGGCCGGGCTGCATCGGCGCAATGTGCTGATCGTGGCCATTTCCCTTGGCATGGGCCTGGGCGTGGCGGCAGTGCCAGAGGTGCTGCGCGAACTGCCCAAGGCCTTGCACAACATCTTTGAATCACCGATTACTGTCGGTGCGTTCTGTGCGATTGTGCTGAACATTTTCCTGCCTGAAGAGTTCATAGAACTGCACGAAGATGAATTTGATCCGGAAGCCTCTACCCTCAAAGTGATGCAGGACCCGGAACCCAATAAATAGGAGCCCTTATGCGCAGACTGATCGGCCTGACCCTGTCGTTGATATTGCTCAGCCTGAGCGCCTGCGCCCTGTTCCCCAACCGCGACCCGCTGCATATCAATGTGGTGGGGATCGAACCGTTGCAAAGCCAGGACCTGGAAGTGCGCTTTGCAGTCAAGCTGCGGGTGCAGAACCCCAACGAAACGGCGATCGACTACAACGGCGTGGCCCTGGACCTGGAGGTCAATGGCCGGCCGCTGGCTGCCGGGGTCAGTGATCAGCAGGGCTCCATACCGCGCTTTTCCGAGACCGTTCTGACCGTCCCGGTTAGTGTTTCAGCGTTTTCGGTGTTGCGTCAGACTCTCGGCCTGAGCCAGACCCAGAGCTTGAACAACCTGCCCTATGTACTGCGCGGCAAGTTGGCCGGCGGGTTGTTTGGCACCATGCGCTTTGTCGATCGCGGGACACTGGACCTGCCAACACCGTGACCTGGTAGATGGCATGGACCTACCCGCGAAGAGTGGCTGAAACACTACCTGTAGGAGCCGGCTTGCCAGCGATGACGATCATCGTTTCGCAACAAGGGGACTGACACACCGCCATCGCCGGTGGCTCCTACTTGGCGGCCATCAGGCGGTTGACTTCACTGCGTACCATGTTGGCAAACTCCGGCGGCGACATGCCGTCCAGCTCGGAGCGGACCCATTCGGCCCATTTGCCCTTGCGCTTTGCGCGCTCGCCAAACAGCCGTGCGCCCTCGCCCTTGGCCTTGCCCAGGTTGCTTTGCCACAAGTCATACAGGCGGGACTTTTCATCTTCAAGCGCCGCGCGCTCGGCAAGGGGCTTGTTGGCCAGATTGAAGCTCATGTGGAATTACCTGCTGTACAAATAGGTGACATCTTACACTGTAGGTTGAAAGGTCCGAATTCGGATTTTTCGTTGAGCCAATGGCATGGGGAAAAAAAACTGCAACTTTTGCCGCGTTTGAAGACTCCATTGTTCACTGTCCACTTACCCCGCAAGGAGCTACTCAATGGCCCGTAAAACCGCCGCCCAAGCTGTCGAAGAGCAAATCAAGGACCAGGCGTTCAGCGAACTCCAGGCCCTGATCGAAGAGTCGGACAAGCTGCTCAAAAGCAGCGCGTCACTGGTGGGAGAAGAAGGTGAAACCCTGCGCGAGCAGGTCGCTATCAAGCTCAAGCAAGCCCTGGATTCGGTGTCCAGCGTGCGTGAGCGCAGCAAGCCGGTGGTGGATGCCACCGAAACCTACATCGGTGGCCACCCTTGGCAGACCGTTGCCATTTCAGCCGGCTTTGGCCTGGTGGTTGGCCTGCTGCTGGGCCGTCGCCACTGATCGATGCTGCGGCCGGTGCGTGTCGCTGCGCGTCGGCCGTCAACCCTGCGCCAAGCTGCGCAACCGGGCCAGTTCATCACCTTCGATCATGATCCCTTCAAGCTGTGCCTTGGCCCGCGTGCGATGGCGCCGATCACCCGGCAAGCGTCGCAACCCTACCGCATGCATCTGACGCACCAGTTCCTGGCTACGCAGGGCAAAGTCTTGCCCGGCGGTTTTGCTGGGGTCGATCACGATCAGTAACTGGCCTGTCCAGGGAGTCTTGGCACCCGGGTGGTTTGACCAGTCGAATTCAAACGAGAAATTCCCTCCGGTCAGTGCGCCAGCCAGCAACTCGACCATCATCGACAATGCCGAGCCCTTGTGCCCGCCAAATGGCAACAATGCGCCCCCTTCGAGGATCGCCTTTGGGTCCTGGGTCGGCTGGCCCAGACTGTCGACGCCTGTACCCGGCGGAACACGCTCCCCCTTGCGGGCCGCAATCTGCACGTCGCCATGGGCGATGGCGCTGGTCGCCAGGTCAAACACGATCGGAGGCCCGTCTGCACGTGGCGCAGCAAACGCGATGGGGTTGGTGCCGAACAGGGGGCGATCAGCGCCGTGAGGCACCACGCAGGTCATGCTATTGACCATGCTCAAGGCCACCAAGCCCTCTTCGGCAAACGGTTCGACATCCGGCCACAAGGCGGCAAAGTGATGAGAATTGCGGATAGCCAGTACGGCGATGCCAGCACTGCGGGCCTTTTCCACCAATAACGGGCGAGCGGCGGCCAGGGCCGGCTGGGCGAAGCCATTGGCGGCGTCCACGCGCACAAAACCCGAGGCCACATCCTCGACGACCGGTACCGCCTGGCCATTGACCCAGCCGCTACCCAGGGTCGAGACATAGCCGGGTATGCGAAATACCCCGTGGCTGTGTGCCCCGTCCTGCTCGGCACGGGCACAGTTGTCGGCCAGTACGCTGGCCACATCAGGCGAGGCGCCGTGACGAATGAAAATGGCCTTGAGCAGCGCTACAAGTTGCGCGAAGGCCATTGAAGTGCTCACAGCGGTAATGGGCGTGGCTGACATCTGAGGCTCCAGAATTGTTATTGGATGGGGCAACAGCCTGCTGGACTCGGCCCGCTGATTAACAACGTGCAACAAGTGAGCTGTCAACCACAGACCAGGCTTTAACCTCATTTATTTAATGCCTGCCGGGTGCCGGCAGCTCCTAGGCTCGGTGCTTCTTACAACCGGCACCGAGTCTTTGCGATGGACGACCTGCAACTTCCCTATTTTTTCCCCGAGGCCTTGAGAATGGCCAAGCAGTTGAGTGATCGAGAGCGTCAACGCGATATGACCGAACATGATCGAGACTTCTTTCGCAACCTGTTCTTTGCCAACGCCGCAGGACGCAAGGCACAGTGGCCGCCGATGATCGCCGAACGCCTATTGATCAACCGTCCGGGTAAAGCGTCGATTGAGCTGGCCGGAGCATTTGTGATGGGTTCCGAGGGAAGCTACACCTCGGTTTTTTTCTACGGACCGGAAACCGGGCTGGAGAAATTCAGTGATTACCCACAGATGATGGAAGAGCTGGAAAACCGACTGCGGGCCCCCCAGAAACGTATTGATCTACTGCATTTCCTGTCCATTGACCAACGAACCGATTTTGCTTTTCCGACGGGGTCATCCCTGACTCGACAATTGATCGAGGGCAATGTGTTCGACGAACAAGAAGCCTGCATTGAGCGTTACCAACAGTTGAATGTGCAGGCCATGCTCGATGAGCTGGGCAAACTGCCGTTGATAGAAACACTGTTGGAACAACTGTTGGCCAGCACCTTGCGCAAGGCCTTCCCGAATGTGGATCAACGTACGACCCATGTATTTTTCTACGCGCTGGCTACCTCCCCTGCGGATCAGGACAGATGGGTGGATGCGCTTAACCTGCGTGATGCACTGCTGTTGTTCTACCGTCAACAGTCCTGGCCGGTCGGCCAGCGCCGGGAGTTTATGCACCCTCAAGTGGTAGCCACTCAAGACGCCAATACCCAATGGGAAGATGGCCTGAAACAAGCGGCGCGCCAGTTGCATCTGTTCCTGCACAACGCACTGGAGACCTACTGGAATTCCGACGTGCCTGCCGGGATGTCGAGGCGTGCGTACTTTGCCCAGGCGATGAGCGATAAATCCAGGGTCGATTTGCTGTTCAAGCGCCAGCAAGATGTGATCTCGGCCCAAGAGCGTCAACAATTGGGTGCTCTTTACCTGCCTGCCGACCAGCGAGCCGCGACGCACATCGAAAAGGTCCGCCTATGGGAGTACTACGCCCATTACATAGAGCTGGCCGGTACGCTGGTCATTACCAATACCCATGCCTATCTGTATACCCAATCCAAGGGGTTATACGTCCTCAAGGACTACGAAGACTTACAGGCAACGCTCAAGGCCATGGCCAGGACGAGCAGCCATGAAGATGACTTCTTCGGCTTCCTGGCACTGGAAGAACGTGCTCGGTTTATCGGCTTTGAAGATCCACAGTTCAGTTCGGCCCCTATTGATGGGCTGGTCTTCAGCACCTTGTTTGAAGACATCATCGGCAAGCAGCGGCAAAACCTCGATTTCTGCCTGGATATTTACCGGCGCAATCTGGGAACCATCGATGCCTATGCCATGCTTGACCATGGCCTGGATATCCGCACCCTGTTCGACCATCGGTTGTTGGCGCTAAATCCCGAGGGGCGCTGGAGTACTCATCCAGCGCCACCGTCGGTGCCCGCTGAGAAGGCGCGCCAGGCAATCCGCCAACTTTACAGCGTGGCGAAGGCAATGGATGCTTTGCTGACGCGAGTTCCCACCCTCAATACAGTCATCGCCGACCAATTGCGAGTGACGTTCAACCTCTCGGACCAGCAGGCGCTCGATCCCGCCGACCTCTATGTCAATCACTACACTGGCAATGCCGACACTCAAGAGCGGCGTGCGCCCCTGTCTAGCCTGAGCCTGCTGAGCCACTGCGTTGCCCGAATGATTGGAGAGGCACAAACCATCCCTGATACGCGCGAGCACGGTGTGTACGGGCCACGAGTCAGCGGCCTGGCGACCAAAAGAGCGGACATTCCCATTGCCCGGCTCAATGAAATGGTGACGCATCTGTTGCTTGGCCTGAGCCGCAAGACAATTGCACAGCTGCCCCGCGATGGCCTGGAGGCATTGTTGTCCACACTGGCGCACAGGCTGTCCGTCGGTGTTCTAGCGGAGGCTCGCCTCAGAGTGCTAGACAAAACCCTCGACGGTCGTGACTTCGAAATTCTGCAAGCCGTCTTGAACACGGACAACACCGCCCATGAACAGCCTAATACCTTGAAGGGATTCACGCCGGATGCGTTCAGCCTGTCGGTGTTTGTGCCAGGCGAAAACACACTGTTGCGTTTGGCCAACTGTTTTGTGCTCACCGAACGTGGCGGCCTTGATCAGTATCACTCCGGGCACGCGGTGTTGTGGACGCCAGCGGGAGGTGTGGAAGCCTTCGAGTCGATCAAGTACCTGCGCGAAGCATTGGCCCATCGGCTACGTGACCACTCCCGGCGCCAGGGCCTGCTGGAAAACCTGGGGGCTGCCGAGCGTCTGCCCCATCGACGCTATGATCTGGGGCCGCTCCAGCTAATGAGGGGGGCCGTCCTGTTTAAGTGCCAGCAGTCGTGGATCGATCATTACATTGCTCAACGCCAACATACCCTGGAGTTCAAGGCCAATGCACAGTCATTGGTCCAGGCACTCGGACAGGAACGCAGCCAGATACCGACCAATAACCTACAGCGCGCTATCGATATCGCGCGGTTGACTGAACTCAGGCACTCGCTATCCGACCCGCTGGGCGCCGCGCCTGCCAGGGAGCAGCGACGCCAGGCCGAAATGCTTGAGCAATATCGTATCAACACCTTGCATGGCCGGGATTACCTGCATGAACTTCGGCCTTTGCGCCAGCATGTGGAGGATGTTCTCAACGACATGCTCGCCGATTACTCGTTGTTTGCCACTGAGGTGACGATTGTGCCGAGGCTGGCCTTGGCCGGGCAACGCCAGAGCCTGCTGGATTTCGCCATGGCCCCCTCCAGCCTGCAAAGCGCTGGGTTTGATGTGTTCTCTGCGGCATCCCGCCTGACGGAAACGGTGGTGCGTCAGATGTTGACCCAGTCGAAGATCCGCGATGACTATCACGCTTATCTGACTGAGCACCTGTCTGCCGGCAAGCCCGGTGTCGAACAGCGCCGCAAAGACTTCAGCCAGCAATTGCCCTGGCAACTGCTACAACACGCTCACACATTCAAGCTTCAAGAACGCCTGTCGGACCGTGGCTTCGACATGATCCAACAGGTTTTCGACATGCCGGACGCGATTGCCCGCGCCTGCGTTGCTGGAGCAACCGCCCAAATCCGGCCCCTTGAACTGATTGCCACGGCAGGTGCGACGGTTGCTCCAGCCCTCGGGCTCTACCTCATCAGCGCAGGACGCGAGGGGCCCCAGGTGTTGTATGCCCCGTATCACTCGGCATTAAGCTTTACCGAGTTCGAAAACGAAGCGCAGTTCCTGGAGGCTCTTAACCAGCCGGGGTCCCTGCAGGACTGCGTGCTCAAGCGGTTGAACGCGCCTCAGGATGCGACTTACCGCAACCTGCTGGCCAGCACCGTGGGCAAATCGTCAGAAATCAGCCTGGGGTTCACTCCGATCCGGGGCAACCTGTACAGCCAGCTGTTTGACGATAATCTGGCGCTGCTGCTCAAGTGGCTTGGTGCTCAAGTGGTCCGTGGGGCAGAGGCTGAATGGGAAACCGTCAAGCAGGTGTTCAGCGGCGCCGTCAGCCGCGTGCTGGGGTTTCTGCCTGGCAAACTGGCATTGCCCTGGATGATCTGGCAAAGCATTTCACTGTTCACAGAGTCCGCACAAGCGTTGCACGACCACCATTGGCAAACGGCATTGCTGACATTTATCGAAGGGGTTGCTCAAATGGCCGCAATGGGCCGGGTATTGCAACAAGCCGAGTCTTTAGCCGTCGCCCCCGCACAGCAAACACAGCCGCAACCTTCCTCACACTGGACGAATCTGGACATCACCGCACCGCAGCGCACCCTGATCTCGTCCAGCGAAGTGAGCCATGTAGCGCTGGTGGACATGAGCAAAAATGAATTCAATGGTACTTACCAGCATAAGGGGGCGTCCTACATTCCGCTGGCCGGCAAGGTGTACAAGGCCCAACCTCTCGGGGAGTTCTGGCGCATTTCGACGGAGCAGCACAACGGCCCATTCATCCATCGCAACGCCTTGGGACAATGGGAAATCGACACACGAGAACACATCTCACGCTTCGGCCAAGCCTATGGCCGCCTGCAAGATCGCTCGCAAAGCAGGGCTTCAGCCCGCACATCAATGAACATCGAGGCAATAGGGATGAGGGCGATTCGCGCGCTGTATCCCGAGCGTGCCAGGATGATCGTGGAGGCGATGGACCTGGCGACATTTTATGTGCAGAACTGCAAGGTAAACCTCGCCTTGCTGGAGCCCGGAATAGCACCGGTGACGCGCATCCATCGTTTCATCAATGAGTTCTTTGGCATTGACATCGACCCGTTTCGTGGCCCTCAAGAGCTAGACCCGCTCCTGGTGCAGAAACTGCATCGCATTGTCGACCTGGTCCTTGGGGGGTTGTTGGACCCCACGCTGTACTCGCTGGATTCGCAACGTTTCGTCGCAGGCATCCATAGGACAGACCCACAAAACAACTGGGCTTTCACCATTGATAGGGACCCGGATCGACGGATCTACCTGACAGATAACTTTTTCATGCCGCCATTGAGCGACTATGACAACCTTCTGCCGGACTACTTTGATCGGGCTGCCCATGCACGGGCGACACTCCTGATTCACGAGATGAGCCATTTGGTTGCGTTGACAGCCGATGTAGCCTACCTGGACTCCGTGATGCCGTTTTCCGATTTGATCGAGACCCTGACCCAGGACGGGCGCGATTTATTGAACTACCAACAAAACCGCCAGGCCACGGGTTACTCACGTAGAACCCCCATCGGCCAATTGTTCAAGCTCCCGAACGTGGGGGGCACCCAGTGGTCCGACTATGGAGCAACCTCGGAAACCGAGTACATCAGGGATCAGATACTTCACACCACCGGGGGCGTGGACTTGAGCAATGCAAGGGGGATTTTCATGACCAACCTGGCCAGGCGAGTCGACACCATGCTCGATAATGCCGACTCGGTGGCGTTGCTGATCACCAACCTGGGGCGTCAGTTGGACGCGGTGCCCTCCAGTCGAAGGGAATCCTTGAACTGATCCTGTAGGGATCAGTCCTTCTGGTCCCGCAGCACATTGCCCGAGGCGCCATCGATGCGCACTTCATAGACACTGCCGTCAGCCTTGCGACCTTTGACTTCCCAATAACCATTGTCGTCAGCTTCGGCCTGGTAGACCTCAATGTAACCGGCTTTGGTCTTGGCAGTTTCGATGGCTTTCTCGATGGTAATCCAGCCGGCTCCTGGTTTGTCGGCCAAGGCGGCTCCAGCGCCGAGCAAGGTGGCAGTGGCAAGCATGGCGGTGAGGGTTTTCTTCAGCATTTTCTTACTCCGTTAGAGAGAATGACTTACAGATCCAGATTTTTAGGGTGTTTGCAGGCCGAATTAGTTCCACATTGATGCTCATTCGCCATGATGGCTGTTCTCGGCACCCTGTCGGGAAGGTTAGAATGTAGGAAATCAGGAAGCACCAATGACCGAAAAGCCCCTTTCAGAAGCCGAATATGACGCAGTCACCGATGCCGCCGCGCATTGGTGCATGCGCCTGCACGCTTTTGATTGCACAGAGGCCGAGCGCCAGGCTTTCGAACAGTGGCACGATGCACACCCCCTGCATGCTTTCGAATATGCCGCCATGCTGGAAATCTGGGAAGTTGCCGACCATTTGCCGCGCAACAGCAACACGGCTCCACCGGTCGTGCCGGCCATGCCTCAGCGTCGGTGGCGTACCTATGCCGTGGCTGCCGCCATTTCGCTGGTGGCTTTGCCACTGGCCGCCTTTACCGGCTGGGAGGCCGGTTGGCTGCCCAGTTCCTATGAGCACTACAACGCAACCAACGGCCTGCGCCACGTGACACTGGCCGATGGTAGCGAAGTGGAACTGAACCTGGGCACCGAACTGGTCTACAGCAACTACAAGGATGAGCGCCGGGCCACCCTGAAAAAAGGTGAAGCGTTCTTCAAGATCAGCCATGACCGCGCACACCCGTTTGTGGTGCGTGCCGGTACAGGCCAGGTTCGGGTGACGGGCACTCAGTTCAACGTCTGGAAATACGACGATCAGGTGCGGGTCATGCTGCTGGAAGGCTCGGTGAAGATCACCAGCGATGTCAGCCACAGTGGGCTGAGCCTGACACCCGGGATGCAGGCCAGTTACACCCGGGGGGACGCACAACCGCAGCTCAAGGCGTTCTCCCCCCATGATCCGGCACTGGCATGGCGCACGGGCAAGTTGATCCTCGACAACCTGGCGCTGGTGGATGCCTTGCCCTTGATCAACCGCTATCTCGGCAAACCCGTGATGCTGGCGGATACCGGCACCGGCAATATTCGCATTGGCGGGATCTACGATATCCATGAAGTCCCCCATCTGGTGTCTTCCCTGCCCAAGGTGCTGCCGGTCTACCTGACCCAGAACCAGGAAGGCAACACTGTACTCAATTCGATCCCGCGCAAAACTCCCAAGACCTGAACAAGACTCGGCATCACCGCGCACAGCGATTGTTCGCGTCAGCCTGTCCATTTTTGAAACACTCGTCACAGCGCAACGGCCCCGTGGATGCGGGTTCATCGTTTCGTCATCCAGGGTGTCTCAACCCTGAAACACCCCTTCCCCGCTACCTGCGCCAGCCCGGCGCAGGTCATTGGCCGCTGCCCTGTTTCATGGGTGATACACCGCGCGCCCAGTAACTTCACCAATAACTCCAAGTTATTGAATAACCAGAAAATATAAAAATCGGCACAGCTTCTGCTCTATTCCTCACAACGCTGTTTAGGGTCAGCGTTAAAAACAAGGAATGCTGCCGTGGCGACTCTCAACCAAGGCTCACTGAGCCTACTGCTGATCAGCTGTGTACTGGGCGCCAGTGTGAGCGTGCCCGCCTCTGCCGAGGACGGCATCATCGTGACAGGGCGCAATGTGCAAGGCTTCATGGTCGGCCGGCCTTCCTTTGGCAAAGACCCGTACCCGTCCACCGCCAACGCCAACCCCAGCCAGCAGATCCTGCGTGCCACCGGCGGCGAACTCAGCGATAACGATTTCGCGGGTGTCAGCAGCGGTTCGACCATCACCCGCGCCATCCTGCCTAACGGCGACCTCCCCGGCTTGAGCAACACCCTGGGCAACAACTCGGCTGGCCTGGGCGCCGGTGCGGCGGCCGGACATGCCAGCGGCAACAGCCTGGGCGGGCAGATCAGTGGGTCGATCGAGCGCGGCCTGGCACCGTTGAATAACATCGGCGCGATGATGGGGGTCCAGCCATGACTCATTCATGGTTACTCCTCACCGTTCTTGGCTGCTCAGCCGCCATGGCCGACAGCAACAATCAGGCCCTGATCGACAACGCCGGCAAGCAATACACGGGCGTGCTGTCAGTCAACCAGGCCGCCGGCAATCAACACCAACAGATCAACAGCCGTGCGATCAGCCTCGGTGGCCAGGCCAGCGACGCGCTCATCCAGAAACTCGACGGCAAGGTTGATCCTTCCCTGAATGCCAGTGCGGCAATCCAGGGCAGCGCTTTCAGCAATGGCAACGGCATCCTGGGCGTCAACCAGTCGGCCGGGGCCAATAACCAGATGATCAATGCGGTGCGGATCAGCACAGGCCCGCAAAGCGTCGATGACAACGTCCTGTCGCAACAGAACATGACGCTGTTACCAGACTCGCGATCCCCCTCTACCACTGGCAGCCGCCAAGTCGTTACCAGCGACCAGGCCTTCACCGGCAGCCGTGGAGTGGTACAGGTGAATCAGAGTGCAGGGGTGGGGAACCGCATGGCTAACACCCTCGGTGTAACTATCAAGTAACCGCTTGATAGGTGTTTGTTAGACCGTACCAACACTTAACCAACTAATTAGAAGCAAGGAGATACACCATGAAACCTACAATGGCTCTCAAACCACTGGTTTTTGCTCTGGCTGCGCTCATGGCTG
>Ga0180008_1000970_pt1 | contig 19992 bp, 20 predicted proteins | sample MM_PW_MetaG_FD_121121 | JGI IMG/M metagenome (GOLD analysis project Ga0180008, IMG submission 121121) | Groundwater microbial communities from the Aspo Hard Rock Laboratory (HRL) deep subsurface site, Sweden - MM_PW_MetaG | ecosystem: Environmental > Aquatic > Deep subsurface > Groundwater...
CATTTTGTTTCAGCCAGCGGTGATCTGGTTTAAAAGCGCCACATGCACTCATAGCTCAGCTGGATAGAGTACTCGGCTACGAACCGAGCGGTCGGAGGTTCGAATCCTCCTGAGTGCACCAAACAAGAAGGGCCTGCAGCGATGCAGGCCCTTTTTTATGGCCGCAATCACGGCGGCCATCCTGCAGGCCAGCGCCTTCCGGCGCTGGTGGCGGCGGTTAGTGATTGTTCGCGCCGGTTAGCGCTTGGCCTTGCCTTTGACGCAGCCGGCTTCATCAAAGCTGACGTTGCGCTTGCTGCCTTTCTTGCCCTGATAAACGTAACGAGTCTGGCCATTCTGCTCGCTGACCTTGTCTGGCTTGCCCAGGCTGCTCTCAACGTCGCTGCGGTTCATGCCTACACGTATCTGTTGCTTGATGATGGCTGCGCGACGTTCGCTACTGTTTAGGTGGTTGCCGCAGCCATCCTGTTTGATTCCGATGACCGTCAAATCCTGTTCAGCTTGCTTCTGGCTCTCGCGGGCCGCTTTGCGCGGTTTTGCCAGCGGTACTGGTTTGCCGCTGCCGGGCGTAGGGTTGTAGGCCTGCTGCAGGCTCTTGCTGTGGTCGTCGGGGCAGCCTTGGCGGGTGAAGGTGATGTGGCCGTTGGCGTCTTCGCAGCGAAATACGCTTGAACCGAGTGCCGGCAGTGGGCAAAGCAAAATGGCGCAGATAGCTGCGCAGGGCAATCCTTGCATGGTGCGTCCTCCTTAACGGTGCATGTGCAAGCGTAGTCGATAGCGATGTCAGTGCCAGGCGTGCCTTTGCCAGTGCCCGGCACGTCGCAATGAGCGATGCAGGCGCGTTTAAATATGTGTTGTAAGCGCTTGTTCCTGGATTATTTGTTTGCCGCATGCAAAGCGCCGGTGCGGTGGTATCATTCGCCGCGTCAGCCCCGCCGGGGCTTGTGGATTACCACCATGGACTTACCCAGTAGTTACGTTGAATCTCGATTGTGCAATCACGTGTTGACTGATTGACCCTCTTTGGCGTGCGCTGCCGCTGGGGGTGGAGTGCGCCATGACTGAAGTAGAAGCAAAAAAGCCGCAAGAAAGCCTGCAGGACCGCCTGGCTCAGGTGGTCGAGCTATTGCATCGGCATAAGCTGGTTGAAGACCTGACTCATCGTCAGGAAGGCCAGCACCACGACCGGGTGGAAAACCTGGTGCACCGGCAGAACCTGGCCGAGTTGCAACGCAAGCTCGATGACCTGCACTCCGCTGACGTTGCCCACATCCTCGAGGCATTGCCGCTGGATGACCGCCAGACTGTCTGGCAGCTGGTCAAGGCTGAGCGCGACGGCGACATCCTCCTCGAAGTGTCCGATGCAGTGCGTGAAACCCTGCTCGCCGACATGGACGACCATGAGATTCTCGCGGCAGCCAAGGAAATGGACGCCGACGAATTGGCCGACCTGGCTTCCGAGCTGCCGCGTGATGTCGTGCATGAGCTGATGGAAACCCTCGATGCGCAGCAGCGCGAGCGCGTGCGTGCGGCGTTGTCCTACGAGGATGACCAGGTCGGCGCGTTGATGGACTTCGAGATGGTCACCATCCGCGAAGATGTCAGCCTGGAAGTGGTGTTGCGTTACCTGCGTCGCCTCAAGGAGTTGCCGGGGCACACCGACAAGCTGTTTGTGGTGGATTACGACGGTGTGCTCAAGGGTGTGTTGCCGGTTAAGCGGCTGCTGGTTAACGATCCAGAGAAGTTGGTCAGTGAGGTTATGGCCACCGATCCGGTGAGCTTCCATCCGGATGAAAATGCCTACGACGCCGCTCAAGCGTTCGAGCGTTATGACCTGATCTCCACGCCGGTGGTGGACAAGAACGGCAAGCTGATTGGCCGTCTGACCATCGATGAAATGGTCGATTTGATTCGTGAGGAAAGCGAAAGCGAAGTCCTCAACATGGCCGGCTTGCGCGAGGAAGAAGACATCTTCGCCTCGGTGTGGAAGTCCCTGCGTAACCGCTGGGCTTGGTTGGCGATCAACCTCGTGACCGCGTTTATGGCCTCGCGCGTGATTGGCCTGTTCGAAGATTCCATCGAGAAATTGGTCGCCCTGGCTGCACTGATGCCGATCGTTGCGGGGATTGGTGGGAACTCGGGTAACCAGACCATCACCATGATCGTGCGGGCCATGGCGCTGGACCAGGTGAGCACTGGCAATACCTCGCGCTTGATTCGCAAAGAGCTGGGGGTCGCCTTGATCAACGGTATTGTCTGGGGCGGGGTTATTGGCGTGGTCGCCTATTTACTCTATGGCAGCTGGTCGCTGGGCGTAGTGATGACCGCTGCGATGTTGCTCAACCTGCTGTTGGCGGCGCTGATGGGGGTGCTGATTCCTATGACGTTGGTGCGCGTGGGGCGCGATCCGGCCCTGGGGGCTAGCGTGATGATTACTGCGGTCACGGACAGCGGCGGCTTCTTTATCTTCCTGGGTTTGGCCAGTCTGTTCCTGCTCTAGTGAGCTGGTTTTTGCCCGCTGCGCCTGTGGCTGGCAAATCGCGCAAGTAGTCCGTATGGAGTTTGCTTCAAACGTTCGTTTCACGCTAAGGTTCGCCAGCTTTGCCTGGGACAGGGTCCCGGGCGCTCCTATCTAATAATTAACGCAGCTCGCACGAGCGGGTATTGGAGCCAAGATGACCCCTAGTGAACTCCTGCTCGAGGGTGTCGAGCTCATGCTATTCGGCCTGGGCTTCGTATTTCTCTTTCTAGTGTTGTTGGTGTTGGTAATCCGCGTGATGTCGTGGGTTATTGGGCAGTTTGCCGCGAAGACACCGATACCCCTCGCTGCACCATTGGCCGTCAAGCCGTCCTTGGACGAGCCGAGTGCCGATGTGCTCGCCGCCATTCAATCCGCTATTCACCAGCACCGCGCCCGCCGTGGGTGAGCCAGGTTCGACAGGGAGCATCTGCATGACTGCCGTAAAGAAAGCCCTCGGAATTACTGATGTGGTGCTGCGTGACGCGCACCAGTCGATCCTGGCCACTCGTGTGCGCCTGGAGGACATGCTGCCGATCGCTGGCAAGCTCGATCAAGTCGGTTTTTGGTCTGTAGAGACCTGGGGCGGCGCTACCTTTGACTCCTGCATCCGCTACCTGGGTGAAGACCCGTGGGAGCGTATTCGTGCACTGAAAAAGGCCATGCCCAATACGCCTCAGCAGATGCTGCTGCGTGGGCAGAATCTGCTCGGTTATCGCCATTACGCTGATGACGTAGTGGAAAAGTTCGTCGAGCGCGCCGCGTTCAATGGCGTCGATGTATTCCGCGTATTCGATGCGATGAACGACCCGCGTAACCTGCAGACCGCGCTGAAAGCCGTAAAACAGCAGGGTAAGCATGCTCAGGGCACCATCTCTTACACCACCAGTCCGGTGCATACCCCGGATATGTGGCTCGATCTGGCTAAACAGATCGAGGGCATGGGCGCCGACTCGATCGCGATTAAGGACATGGCCGGCATTCTTAATCCTTATGTCGCGTTTGATTTGGTCACGCGGCTGAAGGCGACCCTGTCGATCCCGATTCATCTGCATTGTCATGCCACTGCAGGTTTGTCGACCGCCGCCATCGTCAAGGCGGTTGAAGCGGGCATCGACAACGTCGATACGGCGATTTCCTCGCTGTCGATGACTTACGGCCACTCGCCAACCGAGTCTGTGGTGGCTATTTTCCAGGGTTCCGAGCGCGATACCGGCCTGAACCTAGAGTTGCTCGAAGAGATCGCGGCTTACTTCCGTGATGTGCGGAAGAAATACGCCAAATTTGAAGGCAACCTCAAGGGTGTCGACTCGCGCATTCTGGTCGCTCAGGTGCCGGGTGGCATGCTGACTAACATGGAAAGCCAGCTGAAAGAGCAGGGCGCGCAGGACAAGTTCGACGAAGTGCTGGCCGAGATCCCGCGGGTACGCGAAGACCTCGGTTTTATCCCGCTGGTAACACCGACCTCGCAGATCGTAGGGACTCAGGCGGTGATCAACGTGCTCACCGGTGAGCGCTACAAGTCGATCACCAAGGAAACGGCTGGAGTGTTGAAAGGCGAATACGGCGCAGCGCCGGCGCCGTTCAATAAAGCCTTGCAGGCGCGGGTGCTCGATGGTGCTGAGGCCATCACCTGTCGCCCGGCCGATCTGCTTGATGATGAAATGGACAAGCTGACTGCCGAGCTCCGAGGCATTGCTAAAGAGAAGGGCATCAAGCTGGCCGCCGATGAAGTCGACGACGTGCTGACCTATGCTCTGTTCCCGCAGATTGGCCTGAAATTCTTGGAGAACCGCGGCAATCCAGCAGCCTTTGAGCCGGTGCCGACGGGTAAGGAACAACTGGTCCGCGAGGCTGGCAAGCCCGAGGTTTACACCGTTGAAGTGAACGGTAAGTCCTATGTGGTGCAGGTGGGCGAAGGTGGTGATATCGAAGGGCTCAAAGCTGTTGGCGGCGCGACTTCTGCGACTGCAGCGGTAGCGGCGCCGGTTGGTGCTGGTGAGCCGCAGAATGCTCCGCTGGCCGGCAATATCTTCAAGGTATTGGTGCAGCCTGGTCAGGCTGTAGAAGAAGGGCAGTTGGTGATCATCCTCGAAGCCATGAAGATGGAAACCGAAATTCGCGCGTTCAAGGCCGGCACTGTCGCTGCGGTCAACGTAAAAGTGGGTGACGCGGTAGCGGTGGGCGACAGCCTGCTGGCCATCGGTTAAGGGAGCGCAGTAATGGATAAGCTCCTCAAGCTCTGGCACAGCACGGGCCTGTACCACATCGAAGCCGGTCAGCTGTTTATGATCGCGGTGTGCATCCTGCTGATTTACCTGGCGATCAAGAAGGGCTTTGAGCCTTTGCTGCTGCTGCCCATTGGCTTTGGCGGCCTGTTGGCCAACATTCCGGTAGCCAATATGGCCGAAGGCAGCGGCTTTCTGCACATGATTTACGAGGTGGGCCTGCCCACCAGTATCTTCCCGTTGCTGATCTTTCTCGGGGTCGGCGCCATGACCGACTTCGGGCCGATGCTGGCCAACCCAAAGACCCTGCTACTCGGTGCGGCGGCGCAATTCGGGATTTTCGGTACGCTGATGGGTGCGCTGGCGCTGACGGCGCTGGGCATTCCGGGGTTGGAGTTCACTCTAAAGGAAGCGGCATCGATTGCGATTATTGGCGGTGCCGATGGCCCAACCTCGATTTTCGTGACCTCCAAGCTGGCCCCGCACTTGCTCGGCCCCATTGCAGTGGCGGCTTATGCCTATATGGCGCTGGTGCCGTTGATTCAGCCGCCGATCATGCGTGCGCTGACCACCAAGGAAGAGCGCTCCATTGTCATGCAGCAACTGCGTCCGGTTGGGCAGGGCGAGAAGATCATCTTCCCGATCGTGCTGTGTCTGTTGATTGGTTTGTTGCTGCCTGACGCTGCGCCGCTGATCGGGATGTTTGCCCTTGGTAACCTGTTGCGTGAAGCAGGTGTGGTCGAGCGTCTGGCGGATACCTCGCGCAATGCGCTGATCAATATCGTCACCATCTTCCTTGGTCTGACGGTTGGCTCGAAGCTCTCGGCGGAATCGTTCCTGCAATTGAAGACGCTGGGTATTCTCAGCCTGGGCATGATCGCATTCTGCGCCGGTACGGCAGCTGGGGTGTTGATGGCCAAATTGATGAACTTGTTCAGCAGCAACAAGATCAACCCGTTGATCGGTTCGGCTGGGGTGTCTGCGGTGCCAATGGCGGCGCGGGTATCAAACAAGGTCGGCCTGGAAGCCAACCCGCAGAACTTCCTGCTGATGCACGCCATGGGCCCGAATGTGGCGGGTGTGATCGGTTCGGCAGTTGCAGCGGGTGTGTTGCTCAACTTTGTCGGCTGAGTTCGCACTGAAATAAAAAAACCGCCAGAGTAGGCGGTTTTTTTATGGGCGTGATTTGGCGTTTTTGAGTGACTTATGAGCAACAAAAAAACCGGCCATGGCCGGTTTTTAGTCGAAGCTGTAATCAGTTTTCTTCGTTAGCCATCTCGGCATCGTGAGCAATTAATGCCACCAGGGCATTTTGCTGACGACGTGACAGCTGGCGGAAACGCTGCAGCAACTCACGTTCATGCAACGACAGCTCTGGGCTGTCGAGACGCATGTTGAGATCATCACCCAAGGCGCTTTCCTGGAGCATGCTTTGCTCAAGGCGAGCAATGATCTCCGAGTTCATGCTGCGGTGATGGTTACGTGCGACATCCGCAATACGTTCGCGCATACCGTCGGGCAGGCGAACTACGAACTTGTCAGCGGTACGGCTGGAATAGAGTGCTTGTTTCATAGGGCGCGTACATTAAACCGGTTAGTTCAGGAAAGCGATACTGGCAATGGGCTATAGCATAGTCAGCGTTTTGACCAGCGCCAGCGCTAACCGTTCCGCCAGAAAGTAGATTAGGTATCTACTTGTGACTCGCTTGTCGAGCAGGCAATAAATTGGCGTCAATTATATGTTTTATTTGGCGGTGGGTGTAGCCGCTTCGTCGGCTACGGCTGAAAGAAATGCGCCTTACTGTGCAAAAAGCAACAAATCCCGGTATCGAGATAATTTCCAGTAACCGTCATGTAAGTGTCACGGCTCATTAATAGCCCTGACACAGGATTTGCCTACCTTGGTCTACACCAGAAGGCGGCCCCAAGCCGCGGTGTAACCGTTAATAAAGGAGGCATTCCATGAGTGCAGTGATCCGGGTTGAGCGCCTGAACAAAACGTTCGGCCGTAAACAGGCGCTGTTTGATCTGGCGCTGTCCGTTGAACCCGGTGAAATGGTGGCGTTGATTGGGGCGTCGGGCTCTGGCAAATCAACCCTGCTGCGCCATGTCGCAGGTCTCGCCTGCTGTGATCGCACAGGCGGCGGCAGCATTCAGGTACTGGGCCGCGACGTGCAGGCTGAAGGTCGCTTGAATGCCGATGTGCGCCGGCTGCGCGCGGATATTGGCTATATCTTCCAGCAGTTCAACCTGGTGGGGCGTATCAGCGTGCTGCAGAACGTCCTGCTCGGCTGCCTGGGCCGTATGCCGCGCTGGCGCGGCACCTTGGGTCTGTTCAGCGCTGAAGAAAAACAGCGCGCGCTGCAGGCGTTGGATCGGGTGGGGCTGGCCGATTTGGCGCAGCAGCGCGCCTCGACCCTGTCCGGTGGGCAGCAGCAGCGTGTGGCGATTGCCCGCACCTTGTGCCAGCGCGCCAAGGTGATTCTGGCCGATGAGCCGATTGCCTCACTCGACCCCGAGTCTGCGCGCAAGGTCATGCAGATCCTTGCCGACATCAATCGCGAAGACGGCACCACCGTGGTGGTCACCCTGCATCAGGTCGACTACGCCATGCGTTATTGCCAGCGCGTCGTGGCGTTGAAAACGGGGCGGATTCATTTCGATGGCGCCGCCGCCGAGCTGCACCCCAACTTCCTTAACGATCTCTATGGCGCCGAGCTTGAAGTAGCGCCGCTGCCCATCGAGAAAGCCCGCCGCGCCCGCACACCGAAAGTACCGCTGGCTCTGGCCAAGGCCTGAGTGCTGCCTGTTAGGCCAATCCTTATCTGTCCATCCGCACTAGGAGTGCTTTGCATGTTCAAACGTATCAGTCGCGTTCTTGTCGCCTCCACGCTGCTGGCAGGCTCGGTTATGGGCGCTGCTCAAGCCGCTGAGCAGGAAATCAACTTCGGCATCATCTCCACTGAGTCCTCGCAGAACCTCAAGACCCTGTGGGATCCCTTCCTGGCCGACATGAGCCAGCAGACCGGGCTGAAGATCAACGCCTTCTTCGCCCCTGACTATGCCGGGATCATCCAGGGCATGCGTTTCGACAAGGTCGATATGGCCTGGTACGGCAACAAGTCGGCGATGGAAGCCGTGGACCGCGCGGGTGGTCAGGTGTTTGCGCAAACCGTTGCCGCCAACGGTTCTCAGGGCTATTACAGCCTGATGGTGGCGCACAAGGACAGCCCGATCAATTCGATCGAGGACATGCTGAAAAACGCCTCGAGCCTGACCTTCGCCAACGGTGATCCGAATTCCACCTCGGGTTATCTGGTGCCCGGCTACTACGTGTTTGCGCAGAACAACGCGGACGCCAACAAGATCTTCAAGCGTTCACTCAATGGCAGCCATGAAGTCAACGCGCTGTCGGTGGCCAACAAGCAGATTGATATCGGCACCTTCAATAGCGAAGGCATGGAACGCCTTGAAGTGACCGCGCCCGACAAAGCCGCCCAGCTGAAAGTGATCTGGACCTCGCCGCTGATTCCGTCCGACCCGCTGGTATGGCGCAAGAACCTCGATGACGCCACCAAGAATAAGTTGCGCGATTTCTTTATGGCTTACGGCGACAAGCCGGCTGAGTTGAAAGTACTCGCTGGGCTGCAGTGGGCCAAATTCAAAGCCTCGGATGACGATCAGCTGTTGCCGATTCGCCAGCTGGAGCTGTTCAAGAAACGCACCGAAGTGGCGAACAGCGACACGCTTTCCGACAGCGACAAGCAAGCCCAACTCAAGGCGCTGGATAGCGAGCTGGCCAAGCTGGAAAAGCGTCTGGCAGAAATTGCCAAGCACAGCCCTGCCAGCGCGGGTTGATGGCCTGAGTCGGCTCGCCTTGCCCTGCATGACCTAAGGGCGGGCCGATGTTCTTTGTTGCTCCATTCGAGACGCCGTTATGACCACCCTAACTACCGCACCTACGCCTGATTTTTCAGCCAAGCGTTCCTGGACGCAGCTGATTGGCTGGGGGCTGTTTATCGCTGTGCTGGCCTGGTCCTGGCAGGGCGCGGAGATGAACCCGCTCGGCCTGATCCGTGACTCCGGCAACATGGCAACCTTCGCCGCGGACTTCTTCCCGCCAGATTTCAGCAACTGGGAGCTGTACCTCAAGGAGATGATCGTCACTGTGCAGATCGCCCTCTGGGGCACGGTGCTGGCGATTGTCTGCGCCATCCCGCTAGGCATTCTCAGTTCCGAGAACATTGTGCCCTGGTGGGTTTATCAGCCGGTTCGCCGGGTGATGGATGCCTGCCGTTCGATCAACGAAATGGTCTTCGCCATGCTCTTCGTGGTGGCGGTCGGTCTGGGGCCATTCGCCGGGGTGCTGGCGCTATTCATCGGCACGACTGGAGTGCTGGCCAAGCTGTTTGCCGAGGCGGTGGAGGCGATTGATCCAGGCCCGGTAGAGGGCGTGCGTGCCACCGGTGCCAGCGCCCTGCAGGAAGTGATCTACGGGGTGATCCCGCAAGTCCTGCCGCTGTGGATCTCCTACTCGCTGTACCGCTTCGAGTCCAACGTGCGCTCGGCCACCGTGGTCGGCATGGTCGGGGCGGGTGGGATCGGGGTGATTCTCTGGGAAGCGATTCGCGGCTTCCAGTTCGCCCAGACCTGCGCCTTGCTGCTGGTGATCATCCTGGTGGTGAGCCTGCTCGACATCATTTCTCAGCGTCTGCGTAAGCAATTTATCTGACGGAGATAGGCGTCTACGGATGCCTTTTTTAGCCATGCACTTGTCTAGACAACCCGAGCCGCTCTACCGCGAACTGGCTGGCGTGCTGCGCGATGAACTGCAGCGCATGAGCCCCGGTGATTACCTGCCAGCCGAGGTACAGCTGGCCGCGCGTTTTGCGGTCAATCGGCACACCTTACGCCGCGCCGTGGATGAGCTGGTGCTCGAAGGCCGGCTGCTGCGCCAGCAGGGCAAGGGCACACGGGTATTGGCCAAGCCGCTGATTTACCCCATGCAGGCGGGGAGTGCTTACAGCGCCTCGTTATCGGCGCTCGGCCATCAGGTTGAAGCGCAGTTACTGCAGCGGCACGTGCGTCCGGCCAGTCACGAGGAGCGCAATTATCTACAGCTGCCACCGGGGGCGCATGTGCTGGTACTGAGCACCCTGCGTTTGATCGAGGGGCAGCCCGTCAGCCTGATTCGTCACGTGTTCAGTACTCAATACGCCGAGCTGTTGGCGGCTTACCAGGGTGGTTCGCTGCGCCAGTACCTCAGCCAGCGCGGCCTGCCCTTGACCCGCACCTTTAGCTTGATCGGCGCGCGTCTGCCCAGCCGTGAAGAAGCGGCGCGCTTATTAATGCCCAAACACGCTCCGTTGCTGAGTGTGCAAACCCTTTCCCGCGATCTGGCTGGCCAGCCGGTGGAGCTGTCGTTATCGACCAGCCGCGCCGACCGTTTCCAGTACCAGCTCGCTCTTTGATGGAGGCCTGTGATGAACCGCAACCTGCTGCACAGCGACCCGCACATTGCTGCACGTCAACGCTGGATGTGCGTACTTGCCCGCGCCGGTAACGGCTTGGCCGCCTATGAATCGGCCTTGAAAGAAACCGAGTACAGCCTGATCCGCGCGCCCGAAATCGGCATGACCCTGGTCCGTGGGCGCATGGGGGGGACCGGCAGCCCGTTCAACCTCGGTGAAATGAGCGTGACCCGCTGCGTGGTGCGCCTGACCGATGGCCGTACCGGATACAGCTATGTGGCCGGTCGCGACAAACAGCACGCCGAGCTGGCCGCCCTGGCCGACGCGCACTTGCAGGGCGTCGAGCAGCCGCATTGGCTGAGCCGTTTGATTGAACCACTGGCCGCCGCGCAACAGCACCAACAGGCTGCCAAAGCCGCCGAAACCGCAACCACCCAGGTGGAATTTTTCACCCTGGTCAGAGGAGAAGACTGATGAACGCGGCGAACAGCTCGCAATGGCTGCAACCGGCCTTCAACAATCCTGTACTGGATGCCCAGGCCAGCTTCCGCACTGCGCTTAAAGCCCTGTCGGAGCCGGGTTTGCTACAGCCCATGGATCGTGCGTTGGCGTTGGGCAATCTGCAGCCGGCGACCTACGCCCTGTGCCTGGCCTTTCTCGATGGCGACACGCCGCTATGGTTGGCGCCGTGCTTCGACACCCCGGCGATTCGCGCCAACCTGTCGTTCCACTGCGGTTGTCCGATCGTCGCCGAGCGTGAACTGGCGTTGTTTGCCTTGCTCGATGAGGCGGGCGCCGCTGACCTCTCCGCCTTCGATAACGGCAGCGAGCGTTACCCCGACCAGTCCTGCACCTTGCTGGTTCAGCTCGATGCACTGAGCGGCGGCGAGCCCCTGCGCTGGCGCGGGCCGGGGATCAAGGATGTGCGCAGCGTTGAACTGCCGCTGGCTCCTGTGTTCTGGCAGCAACGCCAAGCGCGCAGTGCCTTCCCTCGCGGCCTGGATGCTTTCTTCGCGGCGGGCGAGCAGGTGATCGGCCTGCCGCGCAGCACTCGCGTACTGCTCAATGCCGAGGAGGCTGCCTGATGTACGTTGCCGTCAAAGGTGGCGAGCGCGCCATCGACAATGCCCACCTGCTGCTAGCCAAACAGCGGCGTGGCGATACTGCAGTTCCAGAACTTAGCGTCGACCAGGTGCGCGAGCAGATGCCACTGGCCGTGGCGCGGGTGATGAGTGAGGGCTCGCTGTATGACCCGCAATTGGCTGCGCTGGCGATCAAGCAGGCGGCCGGCGATTTGATGGAGGCGATCTTCCTGCTGCGCGCTTACCGCACCACGCTGCCGCGCTTCGGTGCCAGCGTCGCGCTGGAGACCACGCAGATGCAGCTGAGCCGGCGCATCTCCGCGACCTTCAAGGATCTGCCCGGCGGTCAGCTGCTTGGGCCGACCTTCGATTACAGCCACCGCCTGCTGGATTTCGCTCTCCTGGCCGACGGCGAACAGCCAGGCCCACAGGTCGATCCACAGGCTGAACTGTCGCCGTGTCCACGGGTGCTGGATTTTCTCGCCGAAGAAGGCCTGATGGCCCGCGAAGTCGATGACGGTTTAGCGGTGGCGGATATCACCCGCGAGCCGCTGGACTTTCCCGCCAGCCGTGCTCAGCGCCTGCAGGCTTTGGCCCGTGGCGATGAAGGCTTTCTGCTGGCGCTGGGTTATTCCACCCAGCGCGGTTACGGGCGCAATCACCCGTTTGCCGGGGAGATTCGCATCGGTGCGGTTGAGGTCTGGCTGGAGCCGGAAGAACTGGGCTTCGCCGTGCCGCTGGGAGACATCGAGGTGACCGAGTGCGAGATGGTCAACCAGTTCGTCGGCGGTAAGGCTATCGATGCGCAGTTCACCCGTGGCTACGGCCTGGCCTTCGGCTATGCCGAGCGCAAGGCGATGGGCATGGCGTTGGTCGATCGTTCGTTGCGCGCTGCTGAGTACGCCGAAGAGGTGGAAGGCCCGGCACAGCAAGAGGAGTTCGTGCTGATGCACTGCGACAACGTCGAGGCCGCGGGCTTCGTCTCGCACCTGAAATTGCCGCACTACGTCGACTTCCAATCCGAGCTGGAGCTGATCCGCAAGCTGCGCAAGCAGGAGCGTGAGCAGCCCGCCGCCGAGGAGCAACGCGCATGAATGCCCAGGCCCACACACAAAACGCGACTGAGGTTGGCTACAACTTCGCCTACCTCGATGAGCAAACCAAACGCATGATCCGCCGTGGCCTGCTCAAAGCCGTGGCGATTCCCGGTTATCAGGTGCCCTTCGGTGGTCGCGAGATGCCGTTGCCCTATGGCTGGGGCACCGGTGGTATGCAGCTGACTGCGGCGATTCTCGGTGCCGAGGATGTGCTCAAGGTGATCGACCAGGGCGCGGATGACACCACCAATGCGGTATCGATCCGGCGCTTTTTTGCCCGTACGGCCGGGGTGAAAACCACCACCCGCACACCCGAGGCGACGGTAATCCAGACTCGCCACCGCATCCCGGAAACGCCGTTGAATAATGACCAGATCATGGTCTATCAGGTGCCGATTCCCGAGCCGCTGCGCTTTATCGAACCATCGGAAACCGAGACCCGCACCATGCACGCGCTGGAGGATTACGGCGTGATGCACGTGAAGCTGTACGAGGACATCGCCACCTTCGGCCATATCGCCACCAGCTACGCCTACCCGGTGACGGTGGATGAGCGCTACGTGATGGACCCATCGCCGATCCCCAAATTCGACAACACCAAGCTGCACATGAGCCCGGCGCTGATGCTGTTCGGTGCGGGCCGTGAGAAGCGCCTGTATGCCGTACCACCGTACACCCGGGTGGTGAGCCTGGACTTCGAAGACCACCCGTTCGAGATCCAGCGCTGGGACGAATGCTGCGCCTTCTGCGGCAGCGAGGATTCCTATCTGGACGAGCTGATTGTCGACGACGCCGGCAGCAAACGCTTTGTCTGCTCCGACACCGATTACTGCATGCAACGCCGCGATCTTGAAGAGGAGGGCGCGCAATGAGTGCTGCCGAGAAGTTGCACCTGCACACCGACACGGCGCAGCCGCTGTTCAGCGTGCGTGACCTGACTCGCCTGTACGGCCCGGAAAAGGGCTGCCAGGGCGTGTCGTTCGATCTGTATCCGGGCGAGGTGCTGGGTATCGTCGGCGAGTCCGGCTCGGGCAAGTCGACCCTACTCAGCCTGCTCTCCGGGCGCTGCCCGCCGGATCGTGGCGCGGTCACTTATCGCGATACGGCCGGCAATTGGGTCGATCTATACAGCGCCAGTGAAGCGCAGCGACGCACGCTGTTGCGTACCGAGTGGGGCTTTGTCGAGCAGAACCCGCGTGACGGCCTGCGCATGGGTGTGTCGGCCGGGGCCAATATCGGCGAGCGGCTGATGGCCCAGGGCGTGCGCCATTACGGCGAATTACGCGCGGCCGGCATCGACTGGCTGAGCCAGGTGGAAATCGACCCCCTGCGCATCGACGACCTGCCGCGCACCTTCTCCGGTGGTATGCAGCAGCGCCTGCAAATCGCCCGCAACCTGGTCTCCAGCCCACGCCTGATCTTTATGGACGAGCCGACTGGCGGCCTTGATGTGTCGGTGCAGGCGCGTCTGCTCGACCTGTTGCGCGGCCTGGTACGCGAGTTGGATTTGGCGGTAGTGATCGTCACCCACGACCTGGCCGTGGCGCGCTTGCTGGCCGACCGGCTGATGGTGATGCGCCGCTCCCATGTGGTAGAGGCCGGTCTCACCGACCAGATTCTCGATGACCCGCAGCATCCCTATTCGCAGCTGCTGGTGTCTTCGGTGCTGCAGCCTTAACGAGACCTTGTGTAGGAGCGGCCTTGGCCGCGATCAGCTTTTCGCGGCCAAGGCCGCTCCTACAGGGATAAAAGAGGTAAGTCATGAATACGCTTATCGAGGTCTCCAACCTCAGCAAGACCTTCACCCTGCATCAGCAGCACGGCGTGGTGCTGAATGTACTGAGCGGGCTGAATTTCAACGTGCGGGCTGGCGAATGCCTGGTGCTGCATGGGCAGTCCGGGGCGGGCAAGTCGACCCTGCTGCGCACCCTTTACGGCAACTACCTGGCCGCTGGCGGCAGTATTCGCATACTGCATAACGGCGCCTGGGTTGATCTGGTCGGTGCTGAACCACGCCAGGTGCTGGCCGTGCGTCGGCAGACCCTGGGCTATGTCAGCCAGTTTCTGCGGGTAATTCCCCGCGTTGCGACCCTGGATGTGGTGATGGAACCGGCGCTGGCCCGTGGTTGGAGCAAGGTGGATGCCGAAGCGCGGGCCAAGAGCCTGCTGAGCCGCCTGAATATTCCGCAAGCCCTGTGGCAGTTGGCGCCGGGCACCTTCTCCGGCGGTGAGCAGCAGCGGGTGAATATCGCCCGCGGTTTTATGGTCACCTGGCCGCTGATGCTGCTGGATGAGCCGACCGCCTCGCTGGACGACGCCAACCGTCAGGTGGTGCTGGAGCTGATTGATGAAGCCAAGGCCGCCGGTAGTGCGCTGATCGGCATCTTCCACGACCGCGCCGCCCGTGAAGCCGTGGCCGATCGCTTTCTTGATATGAGCGCTGCCGCGCAGCAGGAGTATGTATATGCCGGTTGAACAGATTCTGACCAACGCGCGGATCGTCACCGCCGAGCAGGAGTTCGTCGGTACCCTGGTGCTGCGTGACGGCCTGATTGCCCAGGTGGAAGAGGGCGTCAGCGGCTTGCCCCAGGCGCAGAACCTCGGCGGCGATTACCTGCTGCCCGGCCTGGTCGAGCTGCACACCGACAACCTGGAAAAATATATGAGCCCACGGCCGGGGGTGGATTGGCCCTCGGCCTCGGCGGTGCTGACCCACGATGCGCAGATCGCCTCGGCAGGCATCACCACGGTGTTTGATGCGCTGTCGATTGGCGATATCAACCCGCGCGGCAAACGTATGCAGCAGCTGCCGGCCATGCTCGAAGCCATCGCCGAGGCGAGTCGTGCCGGGCTTACCCGCGTCGATCATCGCCTGCACCTGCGCTGCGAGTTGTGCCACCCCGATACCCTGGCGGTATTCCGTGATCTGGTGGAGCACCCGCAGGTAGCGCTGGTGTCGGTGATGGATCACTCGCCGGGCCAGCGTCAGTTCGCTAAAGAGGACAAATACCGCGAGTACTACATGGGCAAGTACCACCTGAGCACTGCCGAGATGGATGCCTTCATCAAGGAGCAGGTGGCCAATTCCATCGAGTTCAGTGACCGTCATCGCCGGGCAATTGTCGAGGATTGCCACGCCCGCGGCCTGTCGGTGGCCAGCCACGATGACGCCACCCTGGCCCATGTGCAGGAATCGGCCGGTTATGGCATGTCCATCGCCGAGTTCCCCACCACCCTGGAGGCCGCCAAGGCCAGCCACGAGCTGGGGCTGATGGTGTTGATGGGTGCACCGAATATCGTCCGTGGCGGCTCGCACTCGGGCAATATCGCCGCCGCTGAGCTGGCCCAGCATGGCGTGCTGGATATCCTCTCCAGCGACTACTATCCGGCTAGCCTGTTGCAGGCGGCTTTTCTCCTGGCGGCGCAAGACAACGGCTATGATCTGCCCCGGGCAATTGCCACCGTCAGCCGCCTGCCAGCCCATGCGGCGGGTTTGCATGATCGGGGTGAAATTCGTGTAGGCCTGCGTGCTGATCTGCTCCAGGCACGGCTGCATGAGGGCCAAGCGGTGATCCAGCAAGTGTGGCGACAAGCCAATAGGGTGTTCTGATGAGCGGCCGGTTGATCTATTTGATGGGGCCTTCGGGCTCGGGCAAGGACAGCCTGTTGGAGGCCGCGCGTGAGCGTTTGGCTGAGCGCAATTGTGTGATCGCGCGGCGGGAGATCACCCGTTCGGCGGAGGCTGTGGGCGAGGACGCCATTGGCGTTACACCTGCCGAGTTTGATCAGCAGGAGGCGGCCGGCGGCTTTGCCCTGAGCTGGCGCGCCAATGGCTTGGCCTATGGCATCCCCAAACAGATAGATGACTGGCTGGCGGCGGGGCAGGATGTGCTGGTCAACGGCTCGCGCGCTTATTTGCCGCAGGCGCGGCAGCGTTATCCCGACTTGATCGGCGTGTTTCTCACAGTCGAGCCTGCGGTATTGCGTGAGCGTTTGCTCAGGCGCGGGCGGGAAAGCCTTGAGCAGATCGAGCAGCGGCTGGCGCGTAATACCCAGTTCGACGCCGCGAGCGCTGAGCGTGATGGCCTGCATCTGCTGGATAACTCGGGAGCGATTGAGCGGGCGCGGGACAACCTACTGGCGCTGATCGGGGCCAGCCGCACATGCGCTTGACCTTGCTCGGTACCGGCGATGCGCGGCAGGTACCGGTGTACAACTGCAGCTGCCCTGCCTGCGACAGTGCGCGGGTCTATCCGTCGCGCCGTCGCGGGCCTTGCAGCGCGTTGATCGAATGCGGCACGCAGCGCTGGCTGATCGACTCGGGCCTGACCGATCTGTGCGAGCGTTTCCCGCCCCATAGCCTGAGTGGCATTCTGCAAAGCCATTATCACGCCGACCACGCCCAGGGTTTGCTGCACCTGCGCTGGGGCCAAGGGTTGATTGTTCCGGTGCATGGGCCGGATGATCCTGATGGGCTGGCCGACCTGTACAAACACCCCGGCATTCTTGATTTTAGCCAACCTTTTGCGGCGTTCGAGCGGCGCCCGTTAGGCGAGTTGAGTGTCACGGCGTTGCCGCTGAATCACTCCAAGCTGACCTTTGGCTACCTGCTGCAAGGCCCTACGGTTAATGGTGAGTGCCGGAGCATTGCCTACCTCACCGACACCCTCGGCATCCCGGAGGCCAGCGCCGAGGTGCTGCGCCAGCAGCCGCTGGATCTGCTGGTGCTGGATTGCACTACCGCGCCACAACCCATCGCGCCGCGCAACCACAATGACCTGACCCGCGCGTTGGAGGTGGTCGAGCAGCTGCAACCGCAGCAGACCGTGCTCACCCATATTGGCCACAGCTTTGATGCCTGGCTGCTGGATAACCCAAATGCCTTGCCGCACGGCGTGAGTTTGGCCGTGGATGGGCAAGTGTTATGACTTGCGTTACTGGTGCTGTGGCAGGAGCTTTAGCCGCGATATGCCGTTCGTAGGGTGGGTTAGCCGCCTACCGCATTTGTTAGGCGTCATGCGATGTAGGGCGCGGCGTAACCCGCCACCGGCGCCCCGCGTACGATTGTTTAGTGGGTTACGCGCCGCGCTGCTAGCGAGGTTGGATGATCGTGCAGTGTTCGGCGTCGCTAACCCACCCTACGAGGCATCGCCCCTCCCACGGTGTTCCGGTGGTCTTCAATCCAGCGGCAACTCGGTGGTGCGTTTGACCTCGCTCATGGCGATGTGCGAGTGCGCTTCGTGCACGTGCGGGCGTTGCAGCAGGTGGTCGCGCAGGAAGCGCTCATAGCTGGCGATGTCCTTGGCCACTACCTTGAGCAGGTAATCCGAGCCGCCGGCCATGGTGAAGCACTCCAGCACTTCGGGGTAACCGACCACCGCCTGCTCAAATTCTTCCAAGTTGCTGCGCCCGTGGGCCGAGAGTTTGATGTCGACGAATACCGTGATGCTGAAGCCCAGCTGCTTGTGGCTGAGCAGGGCGACCTTGCGCTCGATGATGCCCTCTTCCTGCATGCGGTGAATCCGCCGCCAGCAGGGCGATTGTGACAACTCGACCTTCTCGGCAATTTCGGCGGCGGAGAGGTCGGCATTGTGTTGCAGCAGGCGGAGAATCTTGCGGTCGATGGGGCTGAGTTTTTCTTGCATGACTGTTTCCAATTTTTTGTTCTTGTTGGATTAATCATGCGCAGTATCGGCAAAGCGTCCAGCAAATAGAAAGAAAATCTCAGTACCGCTCGGTCATATTCTTAGCCATACGTCTGCTGCGGTGATCCCGTGCCAGGCTTAAAGCGGCGGCACTAACCGTTGCCCCGCAGCTCACCAAAATAATAAAAGGAGCGCAGATATGTCCCTGGCCGAGATCCGCCTGGATGACAAGTACCGCCTTGCGACCGGTCACCTTTACCTGACCGGCACCCAGGCGCTGACCCGCCTGCCCATGCTGCAGAAGCAACGCGATGCAGCCCATGGTTTGAATACCGCGTGCTTTATTTCCGGCTACCGTGGCTCGCCACTGGGCGGCCTCGACAAGAGCCTGTGGGACGCCAAGCAGTACCTCAAAGATAACCACATCCACTTTCAGCCCGGGGTCAACGAAGAGTTGGCCGGCACCGCCGTGTGGGGCAGCCAGCAGACCAATCTGTTTCCTGGGGCTCGCTACGATGGCGTGTTTGCCATGTGGTACGGCAAGGGGCCGGGCGTGGACCGCTGCGGTGATGTGTTCAAACACGGCAACTCAGCCGGGGTCTCCGAGCATGGCGGCGTGTTGCTGCTGGCCGGTGATGACCATGGCTGCAAGTCTTCGACGCTGGCCAATCAGAGCGAGCATGCGTTTATCGCGGCGTCGATCCCGGTGCTCAACCCGGCCAACGTCCAGGAAATCCTCGACTACGGCATCATCGGCTGGGAACTGTCGCGTTACAGCGGCTGCTGGGTAGCGTTGAAAACCATCGCCGAAAACGTTGATTCCTCCGCCGTGGTGGAGGTCGACCCGCTGCGTATGCAGCTGACGATCCCTGACGACTTCCAACTGCCGGAAGGCGGCGTGCATATTCGCTGGCCAGATCCGCCCCTGGCGCAGGAGGCGCGCCTCAACACCTATAAAATTTATGCCGCGCGGGCCTTTGCCCGTGTCAACAAGCTGAACAAGGTGATGCTCGACTCACCCAACCCGCGCCTGGGCATCATCACCGCCGGCAAGTCTTACCTGGATGTGCGTCAGGCCTTGGATGACCTCGGTCTGGACGAAGCGCTGTGCGCTCAGGTGGGCCTGCGCGTGCTCAAGGTGGGCATGAGCTGGCCGCTGGAGCCGGTTTCGGTGCATGAGTTTGCCGAGGGCCTGGACGAGATTCTGGTGGTCGAGGAAAAACGCAGCATTATTGAAGACCAACTCACCGGTCAGCTCTACAACTGGCCGGTGGGTAAGCGCCCAGTGGTGGTCGGCGAGTTCGACGAAGCCGGCCAATCGCTTCTGCCGAACCTCTCCGAGTTGACCCCGGCGATGATCGCCCGCGCCATTGCCAAGCGCCTCGCACCGATCTACAGCAGCGCACAAATTGAAGAACGCCTGGCCTTTCTCGCCGCCAAGGAAGCCTCCCTGGCGGCGCCCAAACATCACACGGCGCGTACGCCACACTTCTGCTCCGGCTGCCCGCACAACACCTCGACCAAAGTCCCAGAAGGCAGCCGCGCCCAAGGCGGCATCGGTTGCCATTACATGACCCAGTGGATGGACCGCAGCACCGACACCTTTACCCAGATGGGCGGCGAGGGCGCGACCTGGATCGGCCAAGCACCGTTTACCGACACCCCGCATATCTTCCAGAACCTCGGTGACGGCACCTACTTCCACTCCGGCCAACTGGCCTTGCGTGCGGCCGTGGCTGCTGGGGTGAATATCACCTACAAGATTCTCTACAACGACGCCGTGGCCATGACCGGTGGCCAGCCCATTGACGGCGAACTGCGCGTCGATCAACTCAGCCAGCAGGTGTATGCCGAAGGGGTGAAACGCATCGCCCTGGTGACTGACGAGCCGGAGAAGTACCCGACCCGCGCCACCTTCGCGCCCATCGTCACCTTCCACCATCGCCGCGAG
>Ga0180008_1000972_pt1 | contig 19947 bp, 34 predicted proteins | sample MM_PW_MetaG_FD_121121 | JGI IMG/M metagenome (GOLD analysis project Ga0180008, IMG submission 121121) | Groundwater microbial communities from the Aspo Hard Rock Laboratory (HRL) deep subsurface site, Sweden - MM_PW_MetaG | ecosystem: Environmental > Aquatic > Deep subsurface > Groundwater...
AAATCTTGTTTTGAAATCTACAAACCAATGTTAGAAGCAGGAAAGGCAGAAGTAAGTTGGACCAAAGTTGCATTAAGGTTTTTACAAGAGGAGGTTTGAGACGAAAATTGTTGTAGGAATCCCGTATAATGAGGGGGACAAAAATGAGTAATACAGACATTTGTGTAGGTAAAAAAGTAAAGAATGTAAAGACTAATCTTGTTGGAGTTGTTGTTTCAGATCCATACGGATGTTGTGATTCTCATGAGGTTCCTGTTGTTTATGAAGGAACAACTGCTTTTTTAGGAACAGATATAAATATTCTAAAAGAATTGGAAGATGAGAGTCCTAAAGCTGATTTGATAGGTTGTGGTGCTGGAAAAGGAAAAGATTGTTGTATATTTTTGACAGTTGGAAAAGATGGTCCAGAATGTCAGAGATTTACTAGTTTAAGAAATACACTTATATTTAAAAAAGAAAAAATGAATGCTCAAAGAGAACCTACAGAAATGTACCCTAAGTGTATGACTTGGATAAAAAATCTTTGATGTAAGTTAGACCAATTCCTTTTGAATGGAGGATTGAAGCAATGGGTAAGGTAAAGCAGAATAAGAGTGTGGAGAAAGTGGGCAAAAAGATAAGCAGAAATCAAAAGAAGATTAATGGTATTAATCTTGTAAGAAGATTATTTGAGGAGAGGGATGATATTCTAGAAAAGAAGAAATCCTTATTGGAGGATGTAGAGACAGAAGTTATTGAAATTATGAGTAATGTTGGGGGTATTGAGGAAAGTAAAAGATGGATAAATAAGGTGTATAAGAAGATCTCGATTATAGAGAATCAAATTAATAAAAATGATACTGAATTGGAGATAGCTTGTGATAGTCTATGGTTTGATGAAGAAGAGAATTAGTCGGAGGAAATGTCAGATATAGTAGTAGATGCTATTAATGGAAAATTGTATGTTACAAAGTATGATTTAGAAAAGAGACTAAAAAATGGATGATAAATGTCAGTTCTATGACAATCTTAGAAAGTGTACAAAATGCAATCTACACCAGACTAGGAAACAAGTTGTCATCGGAGAAGGAAATGATATAAATCCAGAAATCTTATTCGTTGGTGAAGCTCCAGGAAAGATGGAAGATTTTAGAGGTCGTCCATTTATCGGAAAAGCCGGTCAAACATTACGTCTTTGCTTAAAAGAGGTTGGAGTTGACTTATCTAAGGTTTACTTTACGAATGTACTTCTATGCCGTCCAACTCTAGGAGAAGCCAATCGACCACCAGAGAAATCAGAGCTAAAAGCCTGTAAAGAAAACTTTGATAATATCGTTCATAGACTGAAACCAAAGATGATTATTGCTCTTGGATCTTATCCAATTGGAGTGTTAGAAAAGTCTAAAAGGAAAGTGGTTGTTGGAAATCGTAGGGGAATTGTAAAATGGAATGTAGAGTATAACTGCTTTGTTGCCATGACATACCATCCATCCTTTGTAAATAGGAAGTCATTTGATAAAAGAGTAAGAAGTACGTTTATCAATGACTTGAAGTATTTTGTGAAGTTCAATCCTAATGAAAGAAATGAAAAGTCTAGTAGGGAGAATGATTGGATGTTTGTAGATACAGAAGATAAACTTAATGATATGTGTGATAAGTTGTTAAAGAGTTCTGTAGTTGCTTTTGATGTTGAGGCTACAGGTCTTAATCATGAGATAGATCATATTGTTGGGATATCCTTTTATACTTTAGAAGGTGATGGATACTATGTTCCAATAATGGATCTAAAGATAAATCAGGTGGAAGATAGTGAAGATGAATATGAGTTTGTAAAAGTAGGGAATTATGATGATACTGTTGATAGGATAAAATCTTTGTTCAAGTTTTTTACTCAGAATAACACACTTATTGTAGGACAGAATCTTATTTATGATATAAAGATGATGTGGGTAGATCTTAAGATATCTGTTGGACCACACATTTTCGATACAATGATTGCTCACCACATTATTGAAGATGAAGGCAATGGAACACACAGCCTTGCAAATATGACAAAAAGATATAAAGATATAGCAGGATATAAATCAAAATTCAAAGAAGAAAAGTCTGACGTAGCATCCTTTATTATAAAGTATGGTATAGAAGAGTTTGTTAAATATGGTATCTCTGATTCAATGTCTTGTATTAGATTATATAAGGAATTTGATAAAAAACTTGGTAAGAGACGGTGGTTGTTTGAAGAAGTAATGATGCCAATTGTAAGAACAATTGTAAGAATGGAACTTAGGGGATTATCAGTAGATTGTGGAGATTATACCAAAGAGTTATCTGAGAATCTTACAAAAGAAATTGAAGAGGAGAAGGAAAAGATTTTTGGGATGTTAGGATACAGCCTGAATCTCAACTCTCCTGTACAAGTAACAAAAGCAATCTATTTAGATATGGGTATTCCTCCTGAGAATCCAACTGATGGAGGAAGAAAAAAGATCGTAACCTTACTCATAAAAGAAAGAAACCTGAGCATAAGCAAAGAAAACGCACATAAGTATATAGGACTATTTAAAGAAGTTTGTGAGGAAACAGGTGTAACTGATTGGTATAGATACTTTTCCTCTAATGAAGAGACATTAGATAGGTTAAAGGAGAAATATGGAAATAGGGTTAAGATTGTTGATCATCTATTGAATTTCCGTGGTGCTAACAAGGCTTTGAGTACTTATGTGGATAAGATTCCGTTGATGGTGGGATTGGATGGTAGGATTCATCCATCTTTTCATCCTGCAAGGACTGTAACTGGAAGATTATCTTCGAGTGATCCGAATGTTCAGCAGATTCCAAGAGATAGTCTTGTAAAGGGAATTATTATTCCAAGAGAAGGTAATGTATTTTTTTCTGCTGATTATAAACAACTTGAAATGTTTATTGTTGCATGGTACTCTCAAGATCCTGCTCTATTAGAAGCAATTAGGGATGGGATTGACATTCACACATCGGCTACAATGAGATTCTATGATATTTTAGAGAGTGCTGTAACGGAAGATAAGAGATATATAGCTAAGACAATTGGATTTGCCATTTTATATGGTGGCGGTGCTGGAGTAGTTTCTTCTGTTCTTGGCTGTAGTATGGAGGAAGCCAGTAAACTAATCAAAAGATACTTCTCAATTTACAGACATGTTAAAATATTCATGGATAGGTGTTCTAGCATTACAAAAAAGAATAGTTGTCTGGCAAGTGAGTTTGGTAGGATTCGTAGATTGCCAGAAATTTTGAGTTCAGATGAAATAGAATCAAGACGGGCTTCAAGACAGGCAGGAAACTTTATAGTTCAATCAACAGCAAACGATGTTGTATTATATCATGCTTCAAGAGTGGATGATCAACTAGTTAGATATTTTAGGGGAAGGAAAGATAAATATGATACAAGGTTCTTGGGGACAGTAAATTTGGTACATGACGAGATTTTATCAGAAATTCCAGATAAGGAGGAAGATAGATCTGAGTGCAAGAAGATTGTATTAAATGAGATGGTAAAACAAGTGGGAAGAATTAATATTCCTTTGAAGGTTAGTTGGTCCTGGATCTCAAGATGGGGAAGTAAGAGTTCTCTATATGAGACGGAGTAAAGGAGAAGAAAATGAATGATCTTATTCCAGACGGGTGTGGAATATTAGAAGACTTAATTCCCAATAGAAAGAGTTTTCCAATGAATGCAGATAATGATTTTCTAAAAATTGATATTACAGTAAATGGTAAGAAATTATCCGCTTCTGTAAAAAATGCTTTGCTCATAGATAACTTTGAAGATCCTAAGTTTGATGATGTAGACCTAGAAAACCATCTCCAGAGACTGGCCTTTATGATTCAGGCATTCAGGACGGCAAGAGCGGAGCAAGTCAAGAACCGTCGCATATTGGATCTTGACTTAGAGCAGTGGGTTGCGGAGCACAGAGGGGAGTGCCAGAAGAAAGTCCTTGACTCAAGGGTCACAATGGGTTACATTGGTACTAAGGGAGCACCAAAGCAGATAACAAAGGAGGATATTTCCACAGAAATCGTGAAGCTTCTAGGTTACAGGGAAAAGATGCTGGAAATAATTGAGGCAAAAAGGGTTGAGGAAATCTTGAATGATATGATTGATTCTTTGTTGTCAAATGGAATGCATTTAATGTCAATCCAAAAGAGACGAACAGCACTTATCAACGCTGGAATTAATTAGGAGTGAAGAGTGGACATAGATGGAATGTACCAGATTTCATGTGATGTACCTTCAGATATTAATGAGCATTTACCAACATTAAAATTGTTTGGGAGTTATGTAGATAGAATAGTTGAATTTGGTGTTAGAGAAGTTGTTTCAACGTGGGCATTTCTTGCAAGTCGTCCAATTAGATTGGTTTCTTATGATTTTGAGAGACATTCAAATGTAAGAGGAGCTGAGATTCTTGCTAAGAAGGAAGGAATAGACTTTGTATTTTTAAAAGAAGATACAAGATTGATTAAAATTGAAGAAACAGACCTACTTTTTATTGACACATATCATACTGCAAGCCAGCTTAGGAAGGAGTTAGAAAATAATGCATCAATGGTTAGGAAGTATATAATAATACATGATGTTGAATCATATGGAATGGTTGGAGAGGATGGAGGACCAGGAATGAATGAAGCAGTATTAGAATTATGTTCTGTTGGAGAGTGGAAAGAGTTGATAAGATATAGACATAATAATGGACTTGTAATTCTAGAACGAGTTTCCAAATTGACTTAGGGGGGAAAATGAAATCTCTCTGCTTTTTACTCTTGATTATGTTGGTATCTTGTGGATGTGATGTGAATAACCCAACAAAAGTGGAAGAAAAAGTCCCAGACCAATTTTGTACCTACTGTTGCGAAGATTGTACGGATGCAGAATTTGGTGAAAGTGACAACTGTGACGACTGTATTCTTAACTGTCAGGATTGTAATGAGTATTGGAAGTAAGGAGGTACAATAATGGAATTCGAGATTTACTTTGGAGTTAAACATACACCCACTCTCAAGGTGAAAGGAACACGAAATGAATTAATGGAAGATGGACAATGGATTAAGAAGATGAAGGAAAAGTTTGATGAGTTGTTTGTTAATAATAATGTAGAGTGTGCAAGTGGAATTGATTGGACCATTCCTCACAGTACAGATAATGAGTTCTTTTCCGAACCCCTTTAAGGAGAATATACATGTCTGTTATGGATGATCTTGGAACTTCTAGAGAACAGCGTCAAGCGGCTTTTGGTGGTGGAAACTTTGGGGATAGGATTGAATTAAAAGAAAACGGTGTCTATGTCCATCGGATTCTTGCCGGTCCTTCTCCAATTCGTACACTATTTTACACAACCATTGAAAGAGACAGGGAGACAGGAGCAGTTGAATTTCGTAAAAGGTCCATTGTTCTGAATTATAAGTCTATCTTGGAGCCTCTTATCTCTACCGATAGGCAGATTACTAGGCAGGTGACAGGAAATCCTTCTGCTTTGGGGAAATTCAAGCCTCGGCTTCAACACCTGTTCAAGGTTATTGACCACTCCGGCTCCCCTAGCAATCGTAGGAATTCTGGAGATCCTTTGTGTATTTCTATTGCTGCATATACTAAGACAATTTCTGAATGTATTACTGCCCGTGAAAAGGAAGAGACAACCAATGAGCTTGGTAAAGGTACTGGATTTCTAGCATATGGAATCATGTGGATGTGGCGAGCAAAGCTTGAGAGGTATATTGATAAAACAATCAATGCGAAGGAAGAGTGGAAGAAGATTAGGTATCGTGCGACTCCGTACATGGGTAAAGAGAATGATCCAATGCGTCAGTTTATGGGGAAGATTCCTATTGAGGCATTGGATAGTGACATTCAATCCAAGTTTATCTCTGAAGAAATGGCGAAAAGTGCGTTTTTTGAAGAGGAATGGAACCTTCTTCTTGCAGAACATCATGAGAAGAAGTTTGATTTGGAGAAGGAATCGAGAGCTTCGGATGATCAGGAAATCATTGAAAAGCTTTCCAGTCAGCCACTTTGTTTCTTTGCTTTAGACTCAGAGAGTAAGAAAGAGTATATTAATCCTGGAATTCTCCATCAGAAGGCCGTGGAACTTGGTCTTAATAGCTATGGACCAGAAGAGGTTCAAAAGTTCCTTAATTCTTCTTCGGACCCTATTGAGATTTCAAGTGGAGATGTGGAAGTAGAGTTGTTAGGTAGTGGAATTGTTGAAGAAGAAATTGAAGTAGACCACCTTCCCCCTCTAAAAATGGAAGTAGATTTAAATGAATCTAAAGAAGATAAAGCAGTTACGGAGATTATGGGTGAGGAATTGTTTTAATGAATCCTATTGATTATATCTATAATTTTCTTGGACAACAGACTATAATAGTCTTTGGATTCTTGGACAATCGTTGGGTTTCTTTCCACATGTTTGCAGGAGGGCTGGTGTCTTTGACACTGGCCCTCCTCTGAGATGTTCTGTGCTACTTTAGTTCTAATCTTTAGGAGAAAACAATAATATGGTAGAGAATGGATTAAATGTGGATGTAGATATAAAGTCTGCAATAAAGGATTCTACTGCTGTTGCAACAAAGATATTGAAAAGTAAGAAATTTCGTACAGCAGATTCCATTCCAAGAATTGGAGTTATTCCAACACCTTTGGAAGATTTTAATAATGAAATATTTGTAATTGGTGGAGTTCCAAAAGGTAGAGTTGTAGAATTCTTTGGAAGAGAGTCAAGTGGTAAAACTACATTGGCTTTGCATACCGTAGCACAAGCTCAAAAAATGGGCATGTTATGTGTCCTTGCAGATGCAGAAGGGGCACATGATTGTGATTGGGCCGAAAAGGCAGGAGTAGATAATAGTAAACTTTTAATCTTGGATTGTGATTCTACAGAAGAATACTTTAATGAAATGGCAAAATTGATTGGAATTGTGGATCTTATAGTTCTAGATTCATTAGCAGTACTCCAGCCAAAGGATTTATGGGATGATGGAGAAGTTGGTTCTGAGGCTTATGGGAAGTCTGCAAAGATTAATAAGGCAGGGATTAAGTTATTAACGTCAGGATCTGTGGATACTAAAAAGCTTAGGGATAGTAATACAGCAATTATAATCATCAATCAGGTAATTGCACAACCTGGAGGATCTTGGGGAGATTCTGAGACTACTCCTGGCGGAAGGTATTTAAAGTTCATATCTGCTGTTAGAGTTGGATTTAAGGATTGTGGTAAGAAGAGTGGAGAGGACTTTGTTAGGCATTGTAAGGCAATTTGTAAAAAGAATAAACTTGGAACTGCTATGTCACAATCTATTGATTTCTATATAGATATCGAACATAATACCCTGTCTCCATTCAGAGAAAAATCCCTTGGAGATATTTTAGTTGAAAAACAACTTGCTGTAAAGAGGAGAGGAAGGACATATCTTATAGTTGATGGGAAAGAAATGAAGAAGGGAAAATGGGAAAAGGAATTGGTAGCATTCTTTACAGGGGATGAATTGGGAATAGAGTTGGCTAAAAAATATGGGATAAATGATATCTTAATTGAGTTTCTTAATGATGCAGATAATGATGAATAAGGGAGAAAATCATGGCAATCTTGAGCAAGGCGGAGAAAGAAGCCATAGCAGAAGAGCACAAATGGGGAGACCTGTGCTGTGAACTGGAAACCAAGATCAAATGGCTAGAGGGAGAGTGGGATGCGCTTGCGCGTTGCAAGGAGCAATTGAGCGATACGCTGAACGAAACGCTAGCGCGCTCGGAGGGTCTGCGCAAAGAGCGGGACGCGCTGCTTGAGTGGCGGCGCGGGTTCGTCGAGAGGGCGCGCCCTTGGGAGAATGTGCCAGCGGTTACTTGGGGTGATTGGTCGATTGAACTAATCGCCGACCTTGCTGCCGTGGACATCGAGGCGAAGCTAAAGGATTCTGATGATATCAAGGATGTAGATAGGAGACATAATGAAAATTAAAGATTCTTCATATACTTTACATGCTAACGTAGATTCATTCATTATAAATGAATCAAGATCTTTATTTGCTGCTCATGGATATAATGAGGTTCTACCACATACTTTCCTATTTGATCCAAAAGTAGGATCTCCAATAGATAAATGTATGTTCTTAGCTCAACAACATCATCCAAATCAGTATTTTTGTAGCTGGTCTTATGGTGTTGTTGGATTTGAGAAAGAAATGAAATGTAGTTGGTTATACTTTATGTTTCTTGTTACAAACTGCTCAAATTCCTTAGAGTGCCATTCTATTATTTCAGAACACCTTACACAAGTAGTTACTCCAATTTGTGTAAGGCTTGGAAGACCTATTCCAATGTATGATCTTGTAATACAGTACAAATCTGCTTTAGATACTTTAAGAATAAGGGGAGAAACAACTGGTTGGGGATCTCCTTGGACATTACAAAACATGTTTACGATTAGCAGGGAACATGGTACAAATCCATTCTTTATTCCTCAGTGTCCGGAAAATTGGTTTGGAAAAGGAGAAGATTACTTAGGTGCTATTGGACTTGAGGAGATGTTCTGTCCGTCAAAGGATGAGGCAAGACTTGTGGAATCTGGTGTGATGATCGCTCCCATTCTTGGTCCTATTTATCACACAGCCACTTTCAAAAGTGAGGATCATGCAAGTAAGATAGGAGGTAATTTTTCTCTTGAAAATCAAGAGGATGACCTGTATACTCTTGTAGGAATTAATGTATCATCTTTGTCGTCATCCATTATTGGTTTTTCGGAGGAGCATAGTAATGAAGGTAAAGAAAAAGGTAAGGAAGAGTAGAGATCCTACAGTTGGGAAAATTATAAAGGGAATTGAAAGATGGGCAAAGAAAGAAGAAATTTGTATCAAGTATAAAGATGATGAATTAGACCATAAGGGAAATAGGGGATTTTGTTTATGGGATAATGGTAAAATAGTTGAAATAGTTATCTATTTGAGTAGTTCTGAAAGAACCAATATGCTTGTATTATTGCATGAATGGACTCATATTAGGAGATTTAAAGAAGGAAAAGAAATAGATATTGGATACTTTGAATATTATGGTGGGGAAGGAAGAGAAGGATTTTGGTACATGTTTTGTTCTCTAGTTACAGAAGTCTTTGCTTGGAAGGAAGTATTTGAACACATGAAAAAAAGAGGAATAAGGGTTCTTCCAAGTGACAAAAAGATGGTTACTGATTGTGTTAAATCTTATACAGACGACTTATCCAGGAAGGTTGGTGGAATTTCGGAAGTTAGAAAGACGGATAAGATGATCATTAAGATTCTAGGGGGATAAAATGCCAATCAGAGAGTATAGGTGTAGAAGGTGTGGGGAGGAGTTTGAAGAAATTCAGCTATTCTCAGATCCAGATTTCTCTAAGTGTAAATTTTGTGGTGGAAAAGTAGATAAAGTTTTTTCCAGAAATGTTTCAGCACACTTTAAGGGAAGAGGATTCTACGAAACAGATAATAGGGATAGAGAATATAAGAATGCTTATGCCAAAGAGAGAGGTATTGATGAGGATGCTATTCCATAGGGGATATTAATATGAATACTGATCTATTTGAGCAAGGTTATAAAAAAGATTTTGATAAAATTATACAAAGACATTCTGATATGGGATTCCATCTGTCCTCTAAAATTATTTGTGATACAGATATTACAAGTACGGTTTCAGAAAAGTGGTTTGGAGAGAGATCATATGGTATCTGTGATTTTGAAGATAATATATATGTTGATCCAAATTTGATACATATGGATTCCCACTTGCAGGATGATTGGCTTTCTGTCCCAAGATCAATATCTGCTGCAATTGCTCATGAATTGGGTCACGTGCAACACATCCACACGTTGAGGTTGATGGGCTTAAAAAGTTCAGAATTTTGTAATGCGGTAGTCCACCCACTAAAACTGAAGTATCAGTGGCATCAACCAGAAAATATATCTCAATATGCTCAGACAAATTATGTTGAATTTGTGGCTGAAGTTCATGCTCTTGTATTATTTGGTCTTCCATGTCCAATATGGGCATTAGATGTTTGGAGTTCTGCTGTAAAAGATGGAAAATTACCATAAAAGAAACCAGGAGTAATCGTTATGGCATATTATGCTGTTTCTATGGCAGGAGATAGGAAGTACGTTGTTGTTCACAGGTTTGGAACAATGCAGGAAAGAAATAAATGGGCTAATTTAAAGAAGAACAGAGTAAGTCTAAGATCAGACTCACCCATAGTTGGTAGGGCAATGGAAAAGAGGGATAAATTTGGATACCCTATGTTATCTGTTAGTCCTCAAAGGGTTTTTACCATTGAGCAGGAGATGGATTTTCTTAAGAAAGAAATGGAGTTAGAAAGATATCTTAAGAAAAAGGATAATGTGGTTGATGGGATGGATGATGCGTCTTCATACATGGAATATAAAAAAAGGAGAGGTAAATCGTGAATAAGGTTGTAGAGCAGATGACTCCAGAAGAACTGTTACTTAGTGTTGAAACAATGTGTTTGGATCATGTTCTTGTTGAAGTTGAAGCAAGAGAAAGTACTACTAAATTTGGGATTATTATACCGGATACTGCACAGACAACGAAAGAGGTTTCAACAACTAGATCTGGATTTATTAAAAAGATTGGTCCTGGATCTAAGAACGAAAAGACGGGGAAGAAATTCAATCCAGGAGAAGATATTAGTCATGAAATGTTGGAAAAAGCAACGAAGAAGAATAGTAGAATTTTGTTTCCAGACTTTGCTGGTTTGCAAATGAGGGTTGTTTTAGGTAAAGGAAGAGAATTAAGAGTTATGGTTGAGGGAGATATTTATGCAGTAGTGGAAGGCAAGTAGTTTGAGTGAGCAAAAAATGGAGATAAGTGATGATACGCACGGAACATGACAATCTAGTTGCTTTAGCTGCGGTGTGGCTTAAATCTCATGGATGTTCCGTCGTTATCACGGAAGCCGTTGGTCATCGAGCACAAAGATCGTCTTGCGCGATTTAACTTCGGCATCTTTGTCAAACTGTTTGAGAGTCACGGCGTTGCAGTTGAGTGGTGTGAGGAAGTTTTGCCAAAATCATATGAGGCCGAGTTAGTTGAGGATATGCTTTCGTTGCTCTCTTCATTCAGTGCGAAGATTTACGGCAAGAGAAGCGCCGAGCACAGGAAACAAAAAGCCGATGGAAATTCTGAGAGCGTACAAAACCGAGCTTGATCCGGCCAATGTTCAGCGAACCGCGTTGTTGAAACACGCTGGCGCAGCGATGTTCGTTTGGAATTGGGGATTAGCTAGGCGTAAGGACGAATACGAGGCCACTGGCAAGTCAAGCAATGCAATAGAGCAACATCGGCAATTAAACGCACTCAAAAAGGCCGACTTTCCCTGGCTTTATGAAGTTAGTAAAGCCGCCCCACAAGAATCTCTGCGAGATTTGGACAAGGCATATCAAAACTTCTTCCGGCGTGTTGGATATGAAGCACCTGCCGGAACCGGCATCAAAGTCTATCAGCACACATACCCAACAAAGAAAACAACACTGTCTTGTTGTGAGTGTGAGGAGTAAAATAACAATGCCTAGAATACTTACAGTTATTGGAGATTTACATTTCTCTGCATCAGATAGGTTAAAATATGCTTCCATAATTGATGGGGGAAGACTATTTGATAAGATTGCTTTTATGAATCATATAAGAAATAGAATGTTGATTACTGACTCTAGAGATCTTGTAATTATTGGGGATCTATTTGATAGTAACAATCCAAATGAATTCATTAGGAAAGTTGTTATTGACGAGTTGATTAAGTTCCTAAATGCAGATATTTCTATCTATCTTTGTGTAGGGAATCATGAGACAGATGGTGAGACAAATTGTTTTGAGTCAGTGGGGTCCTTATATAATTTAGTGGGAGGTACTAATCAATTTATAGGTAAACTGTTTATTTATAGACAGGAAGAGATTAGTATACTCCCAATTGGTGGACATCCTACTGTTGTTATATCAGGATGGGATAGTGACTACTCTAGATTGCAAGAAAAACTTCTCTCAAAGGGATATAACCGTAAGCCACTATTATTAGGACATGCATCCTTATTAGGAACATCCACAACAGGAAAAAAGTTTAAGTTTGATGGGCTATCTTGTGAAGAGTTATCCAAAAAATATAATTATGGGTTATTTGGGCATTATCATAACTTTCAAGAAGTTTATCCCAATTTTACTTGCCTTGGTTCATGTGTGAGAGTAGATCACGACAATGAATCAAAAAGATACTTTGCTGAAATAGCTCTTGATTCACATGAGGATTATAAGATAAGTTTTATTGAATACCTAGACAGGGAATTTGTAACTATATTATTACCAATAGGATCAGAAATTTCTAAAGATACAATTAAGATTCCTTCTGCTGGAGCAATTATAAAGGTGGTGGTAGAAGTAGAAGAAGGTAAGTCAATAAGTAGATCTGATAATTCAAAAATAAGGTCTATAATACGAGAAGGTGGTGGATACTGTTCCTTCATTGAGCCAAAAGTAATCTCTGTCTATTCAGATATAAATAAGATAGACATTTCTTCTTTAGGAGGTACTTCAGATCTAGGTGGATTCCTTGAGAATGTATTAAAAGAATATGTGAAAGAATATGGTGGGGGTAAGACTATTGAAGATTATGGAATGAAATGTTTGAAGGGAGTATTAAGTGATTGAGAAACAAAGTGATAGCCTTCTTCATAACGTGTTAGGAGTATTCAGTGGACTATTTGCAATTTGTGCAATAGTCTCTTTAGTTGTTGAATTTATATTTGTTGTTGCCTCTATAGTTTTTTCTTTCTCATCTATGTTATTTTTTGGAGTCCATGGATGCATAGTAAAGAATATCATATCATCTTTGATGTATGGAGGTATTGCTTCAGGCATTATTGTTGTAGTTGTTATTTCTAGTTCGATTGTAGGAATAGCAAAGAGTATGGCAAAGAAGGATAATGAAACTTAAGGAGGATGGGAAATGCCAAAGTTTAGGAAGAAACCAATAGTTGTTGAAGCACTTAAATGTGAAGAACGACAAGTTATATACACTCTTGAGGGGAACCTGTATGCAAATGTTGGGGACTGGATCATCACAGGAGTCAATGGAGAAAAATATCCCTGCAAGTCGGATATTTTTGAGAAAACATATGAACCCTTTAATGAATCGGAGAAAACAGTGGAAAGGATTGAGTTCAAGAATTGTGTGATATGTCCTTTTGAAGGATATGGTGGGTGTCCACACGATTGTGATGCCTTCTGGGTTGATTTTGGTGGGGAAGATGTAGTAAAGATTAATGGTAAGTGTGTTGGACATTGGAATGGAGATGTCCCAAAAGAGTGTATTGAAAATGGAGGAAAGATCTGTAAAGTGACCTTTGAGATAGAGGAATAAAAATGAAAAAAATTGTTGAACTACCAAATTGTGTTGTGTGTTCTGCATCATGTCAAAGTTCTGTGAATAGATGTTCTGCTGATTTACTCTACCCACACGAGGAGTTTATTGAGAAACATATTGGTAAAAATAATGTAATTTGCTTTTTTCCTCCAGATAGATGTATTCCAAAATACTGTTTGAAATATGGTGGTAAACCCATTAGAGTCTTTATTGAAGTAGAGGAATAAAAAAGATGAAACTTAAAAAGTACAGATTTTCCAATATTGGTCCTTATGGGAAGGACAATATAATCCATTTTGATACCCTATCCTATCCCTTGGCTGTGTTTGGAATCAATCAATCCTCTGATGGATATGGATCAAATGGTTCTGGTAAGTCTTTTTTATTCAATGGGATATACTGGACAATTACTGGAAAGATGGTAAAGAATCTACCAATCTCAGACCTTATTAGAATCGGGAAAGACGGTTGTGAAGGCGAACTAATACTAGAACACAACAACAGTGAGATAACAATACAAAGGTCAAGAAATCTTTCTAATGAATCCAACTTGTCTGTACTTGTTGATGGAGTCGATAAGAGCCTAAGAACAAACACTTTAACTCAGAATTATTTATATTCCCTCCTCGGACTAAATCACAAATTTCTAAGTCCTAAGTTAATCTCCGTTGGGCTATTCAATACAATTTACCTTAGTCTCGCTTCTGTAAGATATAGTTTTCTATCTTCACAGATGGAACCTAGAGATAAGATGGAGGTTCTTGCTTCCTATCTTGGTATTGTTCCATTAGATCTCTGTCTTAAAAAGACGAAGGAAGACTTTAGTATACTAGATAAGGAAGAAAAGGAAGTAGCAGCAAGAGTATTAGCGCAAATGTCTAAATTTGATTGTGTAAATTTGGAATCCTTGGAAGGAATTTTAAGGACTTACAGGGAGAGTTTGAAGGAATTAGAAGACTCAGTTAAACAGAAAGAAGAAAGTCTGTCTGCACATAAGAAAATTTTGGATCTTGTGGATAAATATAAGATAGGGGTAGATGAGATAAGAACCAATCTTAATAGATTAGAATCTAGGAGAGATGGATTAAATGAGTCTCATGGGGAGGAAATAAAGTGTGATGTAGAGGAAAAAGATAGAGAAAGAATTGAAAAGAATATTTCTAATGTATTAAAAGATTTAGAAAGTGATAAGAATAAACTTTCTTCCTCTAATAATACACTAACAACTTTGAAAAGATCATTAAAGAGTAGTCTAAAATGTCCAAGTTGCGATGCACACCTGTCCCCGGTATTTGAATCAGGTATCCTACATGGAGTTACAATATTTGAAAATGATGAATGTATGTTTGAGATTGGAAAGCTGGAAAGTGATATACAATCCATTAAGTCAAAAATCAGTAATAGAGAAGAACAGTTGGAAGATAATAGACACAAGATAAGTAAACTGGATAAAATAAAAAGTAGGAAGGATACACAAGATAAAATTGATAAATTAGAGGTTGAGGTATCAGAAGTAAAGAAGAAATATAAAGAGACTTCAGATGAATGTGTATCTTCTGTAAAGAAACTACTAGAAGAGTGTGGGTTTGTACTTATTGCTGGTATATCAATTGTAGAAACTATTAATATTATGAGAAAAGGACTTACTAATCTTAGTGAACAGGTTGGAGATGCTAGGAGTAAGTTAAACTCAACAAAAACTGAAATGGGGGGTATTGAAAAGACGATTGAAAACGTAAAAAAGGATTACTCTTTACTCTCTGATCTAAATAACAGGATGAAAGTAACAAAATTCTGGGGGGAAGGGTTCCCAAAAATTAAGAAAAATATAATAGAGTCCTTCATCCCAAGCCTTGAAATTCAGGCGAACGCTTACTTAGATAGATTCTGTTCCTCTCTTAGATTGTCTATCTCTATAGATCCATTTGAGATAATGGTGTATGATTCTTCTGGAGTAAAAAGACAGTTTGATAGTTTCTCCGGTGGAGAATCTTCTAGGATAGCATTAGCCTTATCTTTTGCCTTCTCTGATCTATCTGGTAAGTGGTTCGGAGTAGAAACAGACTTTGTTCTTATTGATGAGATCATGGATGTAATGGATAAAGAAGGTGCTAGGGATTTAGCAAGGATATTGAAAGAGGATGGAAAGCAGGCATTAGTTATCTCTCACAATTCCGGAGTATCAGGACAATTTGATCACAGTATTACAGTAGTTAAGAATGTGGATGGAGTTTCATTCATTACTGGAGGGTAAATAAGATGGAAATCATCAAGGCTGAAATTCTGGAGAGACTAGAAGAGCTAAAGAATACTGCACTTTCGGTTCGTATGAGTGGACATCTGAAATATAAAGATCCAATAGATGCCAATATTCATGACTGGTTTAGTCAATTTCTTGAGTTTATGAATTGGATTCAACCCAACAGATCTGGAATGGATTATAAAATGAGTATTAGGGATTTATCTTTGCCAGATCCAGACCCGGACCTTGATAGTGGTCTACTTGAAGTGAAGGAATCTGATAATGCGTAACGAAAGTCTGGTGAAAAAAGATGAGTAAATGGGAAGAATTAGACTTCAGTAAGGAAATAACAAAAGAATACGATTTTGTGGTAGAATTAATAATGTATGTACTTAGAAAGAATAGAGTTATAAATACAGAAGATCCGGATATTCCAAAGAAAAGAGTAATGAGAATTTTACCAGATGGGAATAAGTTTAGACTTCCAGATGAGTATTTATTAACTTATAAATCACTTAGAAGAGTAACTGTTTTAAGAAAAAGGTTAAAAGAGTTGGATAAAACTTAACTAACAATAAGAGGATTACTAGATTTGGGGATAGGATATTTAAAATTAAGTCGGAAAGGGATTTCATGCTTGTCGATGTAACAGATGAGTATGGAGAGAAATAAAAATGAAAGTAACTCCTGAAATGATTGAGGAAATTAAGAGACGGGATAGAGAGGCAGGAATGTCACCAAGTTGGGAAGGTTATGTTGACGCAACGCAAGACCGTCGTTTTCTTCTTTTCCTTTTTAATGAGTGGACAGAGTGTGCAAAAGGATGCATTGAATACGCTGTTCATGCTACAGGTAGTTCAGAAGAGACAAATGGATTAGACTTTGAGAAGTCACTATCCTTACTTCTTGAAATTGCTAAGTTTTCAAAGGAGATGAGATGAGCAAAATCATTGGTGGTGGAATGCTGGCAATTGTGTACTGTGCTACACTTGCTTGGTTTTGTACATTGTGGGGAACTAAGCTAACATTTACGGTAGCTGGAGGAATGTTGATAGTGTGTTTGTGGGTAGGGATTGCTGCATGGCTTCTTGGTAGGGGATAGTCAAATGAAAACAGAATATCAATTTATTGTTTTCACAAAGGTAGAACAGAAACCAAAGACATCCGTGTGGACGTGCAGAAATAAGAGAAGTGCTGTAATTTTAGGTATTATCAAGTGGTATGGTCCGTGGCGTCAATACTATTACTTTCCAACGAGTGAGGCTGTTTAATGAGCGTTGAAGTGATAGAGGGCGATTGCCTTGAGGTCATGCGGGGGATGGAAGCCGGGAGCGTGGATTCGATTGTCACGGACCCGCCGTATGGCTGCGGAAAGAGTGACTGGGACACAGAGTTCCCGGTTCGGTGGTATTCGGAGGCCCGCAGGGTTGCTCACACAGTTGTGATTATAACGGGATCTGCGGGGCTTGCCGACAGTATTCCGCTTGTCGGGGATGATTTTGTGGACGTGGTTGCGGCCTGGAACACGAACGGGATGACTCGGGGGCCACTCGGTTTCGGGAACTGGCTCGCCGCCGTAGTTGCCGGCGAAAAGCCTCCAGTCAGGATCGGCCAGAACGTGATCCGGTTCTCTGTGGGCGGCGAAAAACCACCGCATCCATCCCCAAAGCCGCTGGCTTATATGTGCGCGCTAATTGAGCGGCTAACAGTCTCGGGCAGTTTGATCCTTGACCCATTCGGCGGCTCGGGAACCACGGGCGTCGCCGCTGTCAACACCGGCCGGGACTGTATCCTGATAGAGAAAGATCCCGACTACTGCGAGATTGCCCGCCGCAGAATCCAGCACGCACAGAAACAGGCCAAGCAGGAGGCACTTGAATTATGACCCGCACTTTGCCCTATGCGCCGAACTCAGACACAAGCCGGGAGGCCGCGCTTCGGTCTGTCTCAAAAGCAGCCGCGGACCGGGCCAGGATTGCCGAGTTTATGCGCCGGCGCGGGGCTTATGGAGCGACCCGCCAGGAAGCGGAGGATGGTTTGCGGATAGAGGGTAATACCTTGCGCCCACGCTGGAGAGAACTTGAGATTGCAAGCGTGATAACGAACTCGGGGCGCAAGCGTCGGACTAGAAGCGGGTGCCCGGCGGAGGTCTACATCTGGACGCCGCCGGTTGACAGTCAACTGGATCTCGGAATTCGGAGGTAAAGACGATGAAGGTAAAAACGGGAATATCGCTCAGGAAGATCTTGGTGATCGGCGTCCTGTTCTGTGCGGTAGTGATCCTGCTTGGTATGCTCGGGACGCGCGGATGTGCGCGCGAAGCCGCCGCAACTGGCGCGGTGCGGCATCAACCAGTACTTGGTATGACCGTTACGAATCCGGGGGGCAAGGACATATCTGTCCTGTGGGTCGTGTTCCAGGATGGAAGCATTGTCCGATATGGATCGAAGACGAAGGGCGCAACCGGCGATGAGTACTGGGATCAATTTGATCCTAAGTTTCTCGGGTTCGGCCGCGGCCGTCCGGTTGGCAACATCTACGATCTGTTGCCGGTGGACGCCGCCGAAAAGTAGTCAACTCGGACTGGGGGTGTGAGATGCCGGAAGCGAAGGAAGCAACGTACATCTGCAAACTGCAAGAAGCGAAGCCGGAGAAGAACGATGCTCCGTTCTTTCTCATCTACCATTCGAAGCAGTCTTCATCCGCGTCTGTTCGCAGGCGGTCTTGGTTGATGGGTACTACCAGCTATCCAGACATCAAGGCCGCTGTTCGGGTTGGCCGTAGACTCATAGACGAGGGGTTCACACACATTCACGTCTTTCGCCTGCCGGATCTGCCCTGCGAGGGGTGCGAGATCAACGCGGACGCCGCGCTGGAGGGAAGCCATGACTGAGGAAGCGAAGGAAGAACTGAAGCCGTGCGCACACTGCGGAGACAAGAATCCGGTGATGGGTGTCGTATGCGTCCATTGCGTGAACGAAAACTGCCGAGCCGACGGCCCTATCCGCTTCGGAACAGACGCCGATAGAGCCGCCGCATGGAACAGGAGGGCGTGAGATGTTCCCGAAGCAGTTGTGGAACTTCCTGGACACATTTCGACCGACATACCTGGCGTTCCAGTGCAACAGGTGGGGAATGTACCACGCAATCGGCGCGGCCGTCGGCTCCGTGCTCGCGCTCAAAGTGACGGGCTGGGCGGGCGTTGGCAACGAGTGGGCGTTCTACGGGATCATGGCGTTGAGCGTCGCGGTGGAGTTGATGGAACTTGCTTCGGGCATCCCGCCGTGCGTGGAGCCCGGCAAGGAGACAGAGTGGTGGGCGTGGGACTCCGTGGGCGATCTTGTGATAGATGCGGTCGTGAGCGCGGCCGTCTGCTTCGGCTGAGCCGAGAACGGAGGGGTAACATGATACTGGTAGCGTGTGACAACAAATGCGATGTGCGCTGTTCCTCAGAATTGATTGAATCCTGTTCTCTTGAGAAGTACGTGGGCAAGCGGCTCGGGCGAAAAGTCCCAGGCGTGTGCCTATTCAAGCGCAGCCACAAGCCGCGCTACTGTCCCGGCACGGAACTGGAGATCACAGAGAAGCGGGGAGAGCGATGAGCGTGAGCGAGGAACGGCTGCGGCAGGACAGGATCTTAGCCGAGCACGTTTTGGATCAAGATCGGTCAAAGATTTACTCAACCTTTGATGCGGTCCCAGTCGATGAATGCACGGCGAGCCATAATCGGAACATGGACCCGGCGCACACGCTGGACCTCATTGCCGAGGTCCGGCGGCTGCGAACCGTCAACGCTGTATTGCAATCGCAGAAGGAACAACTGCGGAAGCGCGTCGCAGAACTGGAAGCGCGGCCCACACGCAGACCGGGGGTGAACAATGCCCGATAAAGTAGACGACGAAATCGAACTCGTGGCCGCCGAGATCGAGGCCCATCTGCTCCGCTACCGAATCTGCCCGCCGGCGCAATTCGCCCGCTGGAGCGAGAGACAGCAACGGCGCACGGCAGAGCAGCTCATGCCGCCCGATCGGTACGCGCGGTTGATCCATCTGTGGGGCAGACTCCGGAAGTTGTCGAATACTCCGCGACCGAAGAAGCCGGGTCGGAAACAGGGCGGTGAAAGCGCCGTCCTGCAATTACTCGGGAGTCACCATGCGGGGACGCATCAGAGGCGGACGCAGTGTGCGAGGGACGAAATCTGAGGGGGGTAGACGATGCTTGTGTTAATCTGGCGCGGGGCAGTGATGGGTGTGCTTCTGGGGCTGCTGTGTGTACTCTACCTGCATGGCGGACTCGCAACC
>Ga0180008_1000973_pt1 | contig 19943 bp, 21 predicted proteins | sample MM_PW_MetaG_FD_121121 | JGI IMG/M metagenome (GOLD analysis project Ga0180008, IMG submission 121121) | Groundwater microbial communities from the Aspo Hard Rock Laboratory (HRL) deep subsurface site, Sweden - MM_PW_MetaG | ecosystem: Environmental > Aquatic > Deep subsurface > Groundwater...
TGGACTGACTTCAGGGTGTCCTCCTGTTCCTTCTTCTTGGAGGCTGCCTGCGCCATGTCCTGACCTATCTTCAGTAGTTCCTCGCTGGTGTAGGTGTGTCGAATGTAGATTGTTTCCATTGCCTTTGTCCTCATTTCTACCCTCCCTTTTTATTTAGCTTTCTTTGACAGCCTGGCCATTCGCCTAATGTGGACTGGCTTTGGCTTTTGGACACCCCGTTCCCACCGAGAGATGCTAATAGCATCCAATCCTAACCTGCCCGCAAATTCCTTTTGTGTTAGACCTAGTTGCCTTCTAAGTCTCTGTATATCTTTAGGTGTCATTTCTTAAATGTCGCTGTTTGTGGCAAAAACCACAAAGCGGTATTAAATTATCTTCAATGCTTAGACCGCCATCATTGGGCGGTATTATATGGTGAAGCCTTATCTTACGGCTACCTATTCCATTCTTAGTTATTCTCTTCCTGCAATCAAAACAGGAGCAAGCATCAGGTAGCTTTTTACGAATCGCTCTAGCTTTATATCGGTCATCCATATCCTATGCTCTCCGTGCCTTATCCCAGTAAGGTGATTTACACTTAGCACAACAACGAGGATATTCGTCTTTACGGGGTATCCAAGTATGGTCGCATCTAAGACATCTATATCTTGGTAATCGCTTACTTATCTTCATAACCATAGTATACACTAGGATTTATTGTTTGTCAATACGTAATTAGTTCAGTTTAGCTTATTTTTCAGACTTTCCGACAAAGGGTATCAAACCCTGCGGTGTCGTGATAGTTCGTCTACCGCATCGATAGCAACTCCAATTCTGCACCTTCTTCCTGCCTGATTGTGCAGAACCAGCTTTGCCCATCTTGCACCCACACTCTGGGCATAAGACTATTGGTTCTGTTTTATCTGTCATATCTTACCTCCCTTTACTGGCACACAATTCACAGCTCTATTTTCCGAATGGCAAAATACGCCCTTATCTTCACATTGGGGATTCCCATTTTTGCTAAGAGCAGGATAGGCATTGTGAGGGTGCCTATGCACGCAGTAGATATTTTCACAATGTGGTGCCCAGTTGCACATTAGCCGAAGTTCTTTATCTGTCATAGATTACCTCCCTTTTTATTTGATTGTGCCTATTTGTTTGAGATAGCGGTTTAGGAATATTCCTATACTACCTCGTGGCTGCTCACCAGCCACTTGCCTGTCCGCTTCGTCTAATAACCCTTGTAGCGTTACGCCGTTGCCGTAATCACTCTTCAAGGCAGGATATATGTCCTTAACTAGCATTTTTAATGTGGGGTTCATCTGTCTACCTCCTTTTTTTATTTAAGCTTATCCCCTGAGTAGTGCCGGGTAGATTGTGTTTTATTTTACTTCTTCGACTGCCAAATCTCGCCACCCTCTTGTTTACTGAGGCTTTCGACTGCTTCCCTAACCACTGTGGCGTATGCCCTGGCTTGAGACCCTCGACCTATCTTCTGCTCTGCCCTATCAGCTACTCCGAATAACTTAGCTACGTAAAAACTCAAGTCCCCGCTATCTACTCCGAGAATCCCTTCACATCCGTCCTTCATGGTAAGCCCTTTATAATTCTCGGGAGTCCAACTACTACGAAATCGCTGGACTAATTGTCTCTCCATGAAGGGTATGTTTAGAGCCTTGCAAACTCGTTTAGCATATCCCACTTTCCAAATTGAGTGACCATCGTTTAGGGCGTTAAGTGCTTCATTGATTTGCATTGTTGCTCCTTCTCTACCCGGCACTATTCAGTTGTTAAGGTGCTTACCGGTTCACTGCTGGGGGCTGGCAGTCCCCCAGTGGGTGAATAGGTTAGCTGTTTCTGTCCTGCTTCCCTTCTCTTTGCAGGATGTCCGCCTGAGCCTCCTTTTTTTCCGAGCAGGCAGCGTGTAGCTCCGCCTGATAGAGTGCGCTTGCACGCCCAGTCTTGAGGTATGTATCCTGACATGCCCTGGCGTAGTGGCGATTGACAGCCGCCTGTATTCTAAGGTCTGCTGCTCTCTCTTGGTCAGTCATAAACTTGTCCTCCTTCTAGTTCCAATTTTTGCCTCGCTAGATATGCGATTACCCTTACATCTGTATCCCGTTCCTCCTTTTCTTTCGCCAGGTAGTCATCTTGTCTGGCGTTATTTTCGGCATCTTTCTCTGCCTGGGTCATTGCATTGCGGACTTTAAGGGCTGCCAACTCAGCTTCGATTTGTGCCATCTCGGCTTTTGTCGCTGGGACATATCCCTCACCGCCCTCGTTGTTTAGGTTATTCCACCCTCGCTGCTCTTTGTTCACCTTTCTTACCTCCCTTTTTATTTAACTCTACACTCTCATAATACTAGACTATGCTATACTTGTCAATACGTATTTATGCTTAGAAAACATTTGTTCTAACTAGTCGTAGCTCTCATGTGCTTTCCTCTGCTTGTGTTTCTCTGGATGCCAGCGTCTAAGGGCAGCTTCCCTGGCTTGTCCTTGAATATCATCCTTTACTTTCATATCTGAATTCAACCTGGTGCTAAAAAGGTTATCGTGCCCATTTCTTTGTAAGAGCTTAATCTCTAAAAGATAGTCAATGAACTGTTGGGCTTCTTCTATGGAACAGGCCATCTCCGCTGATAATATGTCAAAGGTATCTTCAGCATAATCTAGTGAGTATGATGATTGGTCTCTTAAAATCTCAATGAGAAGCCACCACCAGCCATAACCTTGCCAGCCATACCGCTTTAATAGTCGCCTTACCTTAAAGTCGGTATGAGCGTTAGAATCGTGCTTAAAATAGTAAGCGTCTTTTTCTGCCATTATTTCACCTCGAGCTGACGCTCTTTGGCAAGGTTATGGATAACTCTTTCACTTTGATTCTGTAAGATAGCAGCTTCATAGGAGTTGAATCCCAACTCCCTCGCTAAATGATAACGCTTATTCTGTTTTTCCCTTGCCTTCTGCTGACTTACAATCACCCGGTCTTTTAGGTCTGCTAATGTGAACTTTGCCATATCTTACCTCCCTTTATGTATATTATCTTATTTTATATTATGTATCTCTTTTTGTCAAGTAGTCTAAGGAAGTAGAGTTGCACTATGCCAACGCATTGCCAACGCATTGCCAACGCAATGCTAAGTAAGTAAGTAAGTAAGTAAATAAGTAAAGAAACCCCCTTTATCCCCCACAATACCTTTAACCACTCTATATTTATCACCATATCGGCAACTTTCTTTTATATTTATTCACTTCGACAAGCTCAGTGTAAATACTTCGCTGCCGCTCAGGATACCACATACTTGACATCTACCCCGCTTTGTGTCTATTATTATCTAAGATGTCTATAAAACGACTTACCGCTAAACAGGAAGCCTTCGCCCTTAACATCTTCCAAGGACTTACTCAACGAGAAGCGTGGATTAAAGCAGGTTACTCAGATAATTATGTCCTGCCCTGGATTGATTCACACGCTTGCCGACTTGCTAACTCAGTCAAGATACAGACTAGACTTCAAGAACTTAGAGGAAAGATTGAGGATAATGCTATCGCCACTGTCGAGGAACGCCAGAAACGCTTGACCGAGCTTATCCGGGCTGACCTGGTCGACTTCATTGGAGAGGACGGCGACCCGAAGCTGACAAGGGACATTCCCCATCACCAAGCTGCCTCAGAGTTCTCAACTACTACCCGCTATACCAAAGACGGCCTTCCAATCATCAGGAAGTCAATCAAGATTCGTGACCCGATAGCAGCCATATCTGAGCTAAACAAAATGGAGCATATCTACGAAACGGGGGGCAATATCAGAGACATAAACGTGGTGTTTATCATAGGGAAGGGATACCAGGAGTTGCCACCATCGATTGAAGGTGAAGTTAAGGAGATTACATAAACATATATAGTGCGACCTAATTGTGAAGGAAATGTTAAGGGAGTGCAAGCTGCTCAAACGCATACTCAATAAGCCAGTGCCATTACCTGTCAGGTGGGCGTTTTTCGTGCTCTTTGTGTACCTGATACTCCTGTGGTTTAGTGGTTATTTCGGTTTCAAAGGAATTACCATATGGTAACAGCGACAACCAACTACCACAAGATGCAGGTGATATTGAGGAGTAACCACTGTATATAGTATAGGAGGGTATAATAGAAAATCAAGGGAGTTATATAACCTTGCGGGAGTACGCAATCCGTGAGTCAGGATTGTCTGAGAGTGAGTGGATTGAGTTGTGCAGAGACTTTTATGCAGCGCCCGCACATCAGAATGTTAAGGAATTGATAGATGACGACAGCGACCAAACCTAAAGTCCAACTTATCTGGCAACCTATCAACAGCCCACAGGACGGCTTTGTCGCCTCGTCTGCCTCACGATGCCTATTCTCTGGTGCCTTCGGCGCCGGTAAATCTATCGCCCTATGTGCTAAGTCTCTCAAGCTCAGTCTGGACTACCCTAAGAACTTCGGTTATATTTGCCGTAAGGTCAGGGCAACTATTGGACTCTCAACTCTCAAAACGTTCATCGACCTGGTATGTCCGAAGGAACTAATAGCAGACTATAATAAATCAGAGGGGTTAATCACTCTAACCAATGGTAGCCAGTTGCTGTTTGGCGGGCTAGACGATTATCTCAAGTTAGGTTCACTGGGTGCTGGCGGTATTGGCTTTGTGGGTATTGATGAGGCAATTGAGACGATTGAGGACGACTGGAACATGCTTGAGGGGCGTCTAAGACTCCCTGGTGTGCCCCACCAGATATTTGCAGCGACTAACCCCGGCCCGCCGTCTCATTACCTTTACAGAATGTTCTATCAGGAGCAGCGGGGTGAAGTCTATCAGGCATCGAGCTATGATAACCCAGCACTGCCAGAGGACTACCGCCACAGGCTATCGGAGTTCGAGGGCATTTACAAGGACAGGTATGTCCTCGGTCTGTGGAAAGGACTCGAAGGCTTGGTTTATTCAGCCTTTGATGATAAAACCTGCTTAATACCACGATTTGAGATTGACAAGTCATGGCCTGTCTACTCTGGGCACGACTTCGGGAGGGTCAATGCTGCTGCACTATTCTATGCTGGGAGTCCGGGGACAGGCGACTTTTTCGCTTTTGCAGAGTATTGGCCGGGCTCAGAAATGAGTATCCACGACCACGTGCAGGCTTGCAAGGTAATCACTGATGGCAGGAACGTCTTGAAGCGGGTAGGGGGCAACCACCAAGAGACAGGGGAGAGACAGGCATATACATCTGAGGGATGGCCAATTAGTGAGCCAAAGCATAGCATGGACAAGGCGTTGCAGATTAAGTTGGTGCAAGGGATGCACCGGCTAAACAAGGTATACATCTTTAACGACCTGAGCAATTATGTTAGGGAGAAGTTCAGTTTTGTATTCAAGGGAGAGGTCATAGACCAGGAGGCTAAGTTTCATTTGATGGCTTGTGAGAGGAGCATATTAAGTGACTTCACGCCGGAGACGGTGTACAGTGGGGCAGAGCCAGCGAAGTCGAGTAACATTCGTTACTGGTAAAAAGGAGGGTAGCAATGACAAAGCAGGAAGAGATAAGGGAAGTGACTAAGAACTGTCTAGTTGGGTATATTCACGGTGCTACTGTGTCCTATGCTGATTTAAGTGGGTATGATAGGTCGACAGTAGACTTTCAGGCAGACGAACTACTGGAAGAGCAATCCAAATTAGGAGTAGTGCTAAAGGTAGATATAGCTCAGGTTTCTGGTTGCTCTATAATAGGCAAAACAACAGCTATTTGTCCTTATAAAGAAGCAGGTTTTGCAGCCATAGAGCCACTATTTGAGTATTTAGGGGGGAATATAAAATAAGGGGGATATGCGATGGCAGACGACACATGGGGGATAATAGATAAGAGGGTAGAGTCTTGGTCGAGTCTTTACAAACGGATGGACGTTACCAAATCCTTGATATACATGGATGATTTCAAATTAACTGATTACACTAATAAAGAAATCAAGAATGTAGTTAATGTAACTGGTAACAAAGGTGCTTCTTTTGGCAGCAAGGTTATTGCTAATTTAATGATGTCCGAGTGGCAAACTGTAGTAGAGGGGAAAATATCACCAAGGTCTGCGCATATTGTTGAGCAGTTTTTGGATGATAGTCTTGACCAGGCAAACGAATATGTCAGGGATAATTATGATATAGCCGACATATTTTCCTTCTTGTATAATCACATATGCAATAGAGGTTTGATTGGGCTTGAGTATATATCGACCATTCAAGATGGTATTTTCAATATACATTGTGTGCCATTAGATATGAGGTGGACTCCGTTCGTAAGGGGTAAGTGGGTAGCTCCGATAACATTCAGGGATGGTTTTGACCTTGAGGCTGAGCTTGAGATGTACGAAAAGATAGCTAAAGATGGTAAAGGGGGAGAGTATTTTCCCATAAAGCTCGATAATACGAGTAACATTGAGGTAAGGGATTATTGGGATAATAAAAAAGAGGAGTTATTGGTTGACAAGAAGTTAGTCTTTGCTCAGGAACACAGGTTTGGCAAGCCTCCGTTTGTTATCAGGTTTGCTCCGTCAGGATTCATGCTCAGGGATAGAGGTTATATAGAGCATGAAGGTGAGGACATATATTTTCTCATTCGTAAATTAGACAAGGAGTTAAACAGGTCATTAAGCATAGATGAAACTATTGCCTTTGAAGCCTTGTATCCTGCGTATGCTTATGAGGAAGAGAACTTTAATTCTAAACCTGCAAGGGATACGGCAATAGCTGGTGAGACAATGAAAGTACCAAAAGGTGAGATCCCTAAAGTTATAGAGAAGAGGCAGTTAAACCAAGCATCGATGATAGCCAGGCAGGATATACTAAGGATGGTGGATGAGGGGGCTCCGTCACAGCCGAGGGCTTACACACAACCGCCATCTGCGATTGAGGTATCTACAGAGCAAGAGATAGTAAACCAGTTACAGAATCCTTCCAGGTTGGCCTTACAGATGTTAAGGGAGCAGTTGTTTCGTATGATGATAGACCAGTTCATATTGGTAAGTAAGTCTGCAGAAGGGGAAGGCAACGTTGCGATAGGAAGGACTGGTAAAAAGAGTCAATATTCCGTTGCGCATCTCAAAGACCCTGATAAGTATTCAATCAAATGCCAGTTGATGACAAAAAGCACAAGGTTAGATATAGTTAATGAGTCGAGGGCGTTAGCAATGTGGGGTAAAGCGCCACTCAAGTATATACTCAGTGATATATTATCAGTAAAAGACCCTGCTGGATGGGAAAGGGCATTGGATATTGAGCAGGCTAAAAATGCTGACCCTGTTATTGGTTTATCGGAAATGGGGATAAGGTATGCTGAGGAAGCTGATGAAATGGAGGACGAATCAGACAAAGACACAAAGAACTTTCAATCCATGTTACTTATAGAGAGGGCTGTTGCTATGCTAAAGCAGAGGTTACAGCCACAAGTTCCACAATTACCACAAGAGGCTGAAGTGCCGAAGGTTGAGCAACCCAAAGGCAATGCCAACCCTCTTGTAGCGTTAACTGGGCAAGGGGGGATGTTAGGTGGTGGAAGTCAGCCAAGGCAACCATCGGAGGTAGTATAATGCGTAAATGGTCAAAGAAGGAAGCGATACGGCATTTAATGGAGTTAAAGAATCCGTTTGAAGATTCTATGAAAGCGGGGCAAAAGAAATCACCATTCCCTAATCTATCGACTGAAATAAATCAGATAGCTGCCAGGAATAGGGGAGTTAAGCCAAGATGAAAGAAAGAATAGTTTGCGTGGAATGGGATGATGCCTCCTTTAGTTCAGGTTATTATGACAAAACTGAACCTGAGCGGTTTGAGCAACTTGAAACAAAAACAGTTGGGCATGTTGTTAAATCTGACCCAAAGCAAATAATTTTATCAACAGACAGATGGCTTAATTGCGATGGGAAGCCAGAATATAGACACATTACAACCATTCCCAAGAAGATGATAAAGAAAATAGTAGAACTTAAAGGTGGTATAGTCAAATGACAATGCCAGCTACTGACATTTTTGAGAGAGTCAAGAAAATCAGGCAGAAGCAATTAAGTTTCTTGACTGCTGAACAGGCAAAGCAGTATGGTTTTGACATTGACCCCGGATGGGGAGTGAAGATTGATTATGGCACTGATGGGCAAGAACCAAAATATACTTATGTTTCTCCTGAGAAATGGGAGTATTCAGATATTGTCTATGGGGATGCAGGTGATGTTATCGACTATGCGGCTTTATCGCCAGAAGGCGAGAAATACACTAAGTCCCAACTTGAATTACCAGATGCATACGCACCGACTGAGATTGCACCGACTGAGATTGCACCTGAAGAGGTTACACCGCCTGTTAGTGAAAGAGAATATGCTACCACAAAGCAGTTTGAGTTACTAAAGGAATATAAGGCAGAAGGCACATTAGCACAAAAGAAACTCACACGTCCTCTATGGCTCACTTACAAGCAGGCAATAGAATTAGGATATGAAGTTGCTGAAGGTGAGGACTATCTATTATCACCGACTGCACCAGTGGCAGGTGAACCTTATGGCGGAATACCTCAGCCAACAATTACTGAGGGAGTTCCTGAAGTAACTGCTGTGGTGGCTCCAGAAGTAACAGGTATTCTACAAAAGATATATCCTGAGATGTATGACCCCGCCATGAGTTATGGGTATTCCGCCGAAGAATTACCTGCTGTGGTGGCGCAGAATATACAAACGTGGGCTAATCAGGACAGAGAGGCGTTCCTTGAGGATTTAAGAAGCAGGGGGGATACACCTGAAACTAGGGAATTATTGCAGATGTGCAGTGATAAAATACTCAGTGAAGAGATGAAGGATGACTTCTTTGCTGGTATTCCGCAAGTAGGTAAATTGCAACAGGTTTTAATGGATGCCTTACCTCATCTGGTTAAACCAAGAACATTGGAGTGGGCATCAGAATACTTCAGTAAGAACCCCGATTTACTCAGGAGAGAACTAATTACTACTGGCCGAAATATAGCTACTGAAAAGCTAGTTAGACAGTTGTATCCCGATATAACAGAGCAGCAAATGAAAGATTACTTCAGTCTTGACGCCTTGGTGGTAGAAAAGAAAGCTGCTGAGGGAGGGAAAGGACTAATTGGCACTTTCACTGCTGGCGTTGGTGATTTAGTGACTAATATTGGGGGAGTATTCAATTGGCTTGGTAAGGGTGGTATAGGTGAAAAGATAACCAAAGCGGGTCAGTATATGCAGGTGCAGGCTGCCCCAGTACCTTTTGAGCCAGACGAGTTTACTTGGAAGCATCTAGTTAACCCACAAACCTTTCTTACTTACGGCGTAAGGATGGTGCCAAGCTTAATAGCACTGGCAGTTCCAGCAGTTGGGGCTTATGGATTAGCTGGCTCTGTGGCTGCGAAGATAGGAATTGGCGGTTTCGGCAGAGCAATAATAACTGGTGTAGGTGGTGCTGCCTTGAGTCGACCTATTGAGTCAGCTCTAGAAGCTGGCGCAGCTTACGATGAAGCCAGGAGTAAAGGGTTATCACACGAAGAGGCAGAGAGAGTAGCGGATAAAGTATTCAAGGGTAATCTGACCTTGGTAGGTTTAGACGCACTACAGATTGCTGTTGCCTTTATGCCCACACCTTTAGGCAGGTCAGCATTTGGAGCGGTATCAAAGGGACTGGTTACTACAGGCAAGATAGGGGCCAAACTATTCTTTACTGGACTAACTGAGGGTGGTGAGGAAGTTTATCAGGAGATGTTGCGGTTAAAGGCACTAGGTGATGAAAGTAGTTTTGCCGAGATGATTAAGAATCCTGAAATGCAATTGGTCTTTTCTCTTGGTGCTGGCGCTGGTCTTGGCATGGGTGCTGGTGGCGACATTATAGTTAGAATACAAAATAAGGTAGTCCCACAACTCGATACAGAGCAGAAGGCACAATTTGACACAGATAAGGCAGACTTTATCTCTCAAGGGTTACCAGAAGATGTGGCTACACAGAACGCACTAGATGATGTAGTTGAAGCTAATCCTGAATTAGAGAAGGTGGTAGAAGATGCTACCAAAGTAGTAGAGAAGGAGATTACCTTTGAGCAGATAGAACCAAAAGATGAAGCAGACAGTATAGCTATTGAACACCTGAAAAAGCAGGCAATAGGTGAAGTTGCACCTGAAGCGGTTACACCCCCTGTTACAGCACCCACAGAGGCTGCCGTTACACCTACTAAAGTGGTTACACCTGCACCAGCGGTTACACCAAGACCTACAACTAAACAAGCAGCGGCAAACGCTCAGAGATTGGCGAAAGAGCGTGAGGCACAAGTATTCAAAGAAACAGAGGCGAAGTTTACCGAGGAAGCTGCTGCCACTGAAACAATTTCCAAAAGAGAGGCAAGGCGAAAGGTTACACCTGTTACCCCAGGGGTTACTGAGACTATTGCCGAAAGAATGAAGCGGGTAGGGGCAATACGGCAATCAGAGGAATATCAATCTATTCAAAAAGAATGGCGGAAGGTTCAAGAAGAAAAAGGTGCTGGTTCACCAGAGGCACTAACTCTTAGAGATAAATTAGTGGCTATGGAGGAGGTTACACCGCCTGTTACAGCACCCACAGAGGCTGCCGTTACACCGCCTGTTACTGAGGTTACTCCTGAAGCACCTCCAGCAGTCGAGGTAAAGCCTGAAGTAGCAACAGTAGAGGAGGTAGTTCCTGAAGCTGATGTGGAAGTCAGACGACAATTAGATGAACTCACCAAAATACACGACTATTGGAGAAATAAACTTGTAACATCAGAGCAGACTAAGGTATCACTGGCTAAGTTCGTCAAAGAAAACTTACCGCTTAGTGTAAGAGGCAGGTATCTAAATGCCGTTGCTAGAATTAAGACAGATGCACAACTTCAAACTCAAATGGCTAAAGTTCAAGAGTTTGCTGAATTAAACGCCCAGAAAACTCTCAAGGCTGAAATCCGCAAAGAAATCAAGAAGGCTAGAGCAAAGATAAAGGAGCATATCCTTAAGGGTAAATTCACCCCAGAAGTTCAACGGCGATTAGATGTTATAGACCATAACTTAGAACTTGATAGAGATATAGCCAGAGATAAGATGTCTGAGAACATCGCCAAGTTTGATAATGGAGAACTCGGCTATGAGGAAATGCTCGAGGCTAATGAGTCTCTTAATTTTGCTGGTATTGAGGGTATGTCAGCAGAGGAATTAGCCAATACCCTTGAATATATCAAGATACTTGAAACAGTAGGCAGGTCAGAAAGGCAAGCAAAACAGGAGGCTGCCACTGAGCGTATCAAAGCTATACGCACCGATATTGGTAATATCCTTACTGGTGGACAGGGATTAAAGACAGGTATAGGTGCAGTTCCCAGAGGGGAACTGGCTGCTAAAACTGGATGGTGGGATGCCTTTACAAACTGGCAATATGGCATAGATAACCTTGCGGATAAGTTAAGTAAATTAGACCCGACCTCCAAACCATTTCAAAGTGCGATTAACAAATTTGTAGCACAGGTTCATAGGGCTACTAATAGGCAGGTTATAGGCACTAAAGATGCTTATAACAAGGTCAAGGATACGGTCACTGATATTTTCAAAGTAAAGGGAACTCATGACATCAATCAGGTGCTTAACTCTCTGGATGAGGAAGTCAATCTTGGCACATTTGAGTTGACTGAGGAATATAAAGAGGAATACAAAAGAACGCATGACGGCAAGGAAGTTGAGGAGACTACATTCACACTCAATCTTACTCGTGATGAGATGATTGCTAAGTATATGCAGATGCAAGACCCGACACTTGATAACACCTTCACTACTGGCATGGGTTGGTCACAGCAAGTTAGGGATGCAGTTGAAAGCAATCTAACTGAGCAGGAGAAGGCATTAGCCAATGCTTACTTTGAGTTCTATGAGGGATATTACAATACTATCAATCCTATCTATCAGGAACTTTACAATGTGGATATGCCTCATAATCCCAAGTATTCACCCATTAGAAGGGATTTTGAAGGCAATATAGCGGAGAATTTACTCACTTATCAGGATGCTTCTCAGTATGCATCAGTCCTCAATGGTAGTCTTAAAGCAAGGGTAAAGAACATAAGACCCCTTAGATTCAATGGAGCTACCAAGATACTCTCAAATCATATAGAGCAGATGGAACACTTCAAAGCATGGGCTACTACAATGAGAGACCTCCGCAGGATGTTTGGTAGTCAAGAAATCAGGCAAGCAATCGAGCAATATCATGGTAGAGGTGTAGTCAGGTTAATAGACAACTTTATGAACCAGATGGCAAGGGGGGGAGTGGAAATGGCAGCAACAAATCGTGCTGCTGATTATCTTAGGAGAGCCTTTACAAAGTCTATTCTTGCTATCAAACCTGTTATAGCCTTGAAACAAATCCCTTCATTGTTTGCTTATATTTCTGAAATGAATGTGCCTGAGTTCTTTACTGGTATCGCTAAGTATTGGTCAAATCCAGTAGGCAACTTCAAGTTCCTATATGAAAACTCAGAAATGTTTAGAGCTAGGGTATCAGTAGGTTTTGAGCGGGATATTCGGGCTGCTATGGAAAAACATGGTAAGAAGGCAATATCTGGACAGGGTAAGTTTACGGACTGGTTCTTGTTGCAAATCAGGGCTGGTGATGTATTCGCTGTTACTCAAGGTATGTGGGCGAAATATCAAGCAGGATTGAAACAAGGATTATCTCAAGCAGATGCCATTGCTGCTGCTGAAGACACTACTGGTAGGACACAACCTTCATTTGGTATTGATACATTATCGGCTATTCAGAATGGTGGGTCATGGTTGAAACTGATGACAATGTTCCAGAATCAGCCCAATAAATACTTTAGAATAGAAGCAGACGCTCTAAGGAATTTTAAGTATGGGAGGGGTAGCCGAGCAAAGGCAGCTTCCACCATTTTGCTTGTCCATGTGATTTTGCCAATGATGTTTCAGTTTATAGCCGATGCCTTTCAATGGAAACCTGAAAGACAGGCAAGGGCTGGGATACTTGGTGGATTGAATTATATTCTAATTGGAGGTCAGCTAGTTCAATCCGCTTGGGGGTGGGTTACTGACCAGCCATTTGATTATCAGGCAAGTCCCGTGATGGCTACATTCAGAGAAGTGCAAATGGCGTTTTTGAAAGCAAAGAAACTGGTTGACCAGGGACTAGACCCATACGAAGATATATCTGCTGATGATGTAGCTAACCTTGTGGAACATCTAGCTAAAGCGGGTGGGCAGGTGACTGGCTTGCCCACACCTTACGTTGTGCAGGTTGAAAAGGGTATACGAGAGAAGATAGCAGAGGGTGAAGATGTTGATATTAAAGATTTCCTGTTTAGCCAGTGGGCATTAGAACCTCCCAAGAAAAATGCTGAGGAAAAGGTTGAAGAATCAAACCTTAAACTTGGTGAACTAAAAGAAGGACAAGAAGAAGCACCGCTAACTGAAAAGGAATTAAAAATCTATACCACAGTAGATTGGTTCAAGGAAATCGGAAGTGCTTATAGCAAGGTATTACCTCAGAATGTTATTGATAATCCTAGGTCATCTACAGAAAGCAAGGCGTGGGCTGAATCTGAGATAGCACGCTCTAAAGCAGATATACTCCCTGACGTTCCTCTTTACAAGATAAACACAGAAGACAATGGTGATACCATTATCAATTACTATCAACAATGGCAGGCAAGGCAAAGGATAGCCAGCCTTGAGAAGTTAAAGGAATTTGACCAACTATATCCGAAGGCATATTTAGGGAATGTTACCCGTCAACAGTATGACTTATTAAAGAAATATCTTGAAGCTGAAGATAAAGATGCCTTCCTTGAAACACACGATGGTTTGAGAGTTAATCCTAGAAACGATTGGCTAAAGGCAAATCCGACCGATAATGCTTTGTTAGCACTACGTGGTGATGCAACGATACTAACTATTGAGGCATACAATGAGTTTGAGCGTCTCATTAAAGAACTGGATATACCAGAGGACGCCATACCTGAGTTGACCTTACCGCCAAGAGAATCGGCTGAGAACTACTTTGAAAGGAATGATATTGTAGGGGAGTTCGGTGCGAATAGTTGGGAAGATAAGTTAGTCCAAGCCAAGAACCCGAAGCTCAGAGAATGGTTGTTTCCCGACTCAAACCCGATAGAGACTCCTCTGGAAGCTCTTGAGTTGAAGGTAGAGCATAGGGGACTCTTTGATGAGTATGATGCTCTTGAAACAGATGAAGAGAGGGCTAAGTTAAAGGCTGACAATCCTGAATGGGTTGATGATATGAGGCGGATTGAGGCTATTGAAAAACTTGGTGAGGACTTTCAAGATGACTGGGTAGACAGAGGACATACCATAGACGAGTTTGGTGCTGGCAGTTCGGAGGCTAAAGTCTGGTTATTAGACCATCCTGACATCCATAAGTGGGCGATAGACAACGGCTTACTGACGGATGATGGTTCTGATTGGGATGAGGAACGCTTGAGAGCTAATGTCAAGTGGAAGGAGTTTGAAGCATCTTATGTTTCAATGGTGGATGAGACTGGTGGGGCTAGTAGTGTGAAGGGGAAGTTATGGTTGCTTGATAATCCTGAAGTGTTTGAGGTGGCATTGGCAAATGGTAAGTTGACTGATGATGGTAGCGACTGGAATGTTCCTCTACTACGACTTAAAGACCAACTGGAAGGTTTGGATAAAGGGACGGCAGAATATAAGACTACCTCTCGGAAAATAGAGGCATATACCGAAGGATTCACAGGAAGCCTAATAGATGACTACGTGGCTTATTACGAACTCCCAGTTGGAGGTTTTAGGCAGGAACGATATTTGATAGAGCATCCAGAGTTTGCTGCAGAGATGAAAGTTAATAAAGGTATAGAACCACCTGGTTATATTCCGCCAGTAGAATATGATGAACTATTGGAAAAGGAAACTAGAACTCCTGAAGAAGACCTGAGAATTAAAGCCTATGATAAGAAATTCCCTACTCAGTATATAGACAACTATGTTGAGTATTACACCTTAGACGCTAAGGGATATGCACAAGAGAGATACCTCAAAGAGAACAAGACGTTCTATCTGGAAATGAAGATACGATTAGGTTGGACTACTGATATAAAATGGAATGATATACCAACTGAATATGTAGAAAACCTATATAAGCATTATGTCGGGTTGCCTGCTGGCAAGGAACGTGAAGACTTCAGGTATCAACACCCAGAATTGGATTCGTGGATGGTTATTACCAATAAGGTAAGTAAGTCTATTGCTTTGACTTATAAGGAACGAGGGTATACACCTATGGAGAAGGCACAGAAAGAGATAGCAGAAGCAAGGAGTAAGTTGTTTGATTGATAATGACGGATATTTGAAATGTGATGGTTGCGGAAAGACTTTTGGTAGATTGCATAATGACAAAATTGAAATTGTCTGTGCTAGGTGTAAACGTTTCAATGTCTTTAAGCTAATTAAGGAATATATCTCTCATAAACTTGAGTGCTTGACAATTCCAAAAAAGTAGTGTAAGCTAAATTAGAACGTTAAAAATTAAATAGGTAGTGCTCTTAGAAGCCCGTTTTATGTGACCTCGAGTCCGTGAAGCGGGCTTTTTTTATTTACCAAAAAGGAGGAATACATGGGCGAAAACGATAATGTCAATCAGGACTCTCCTCTAAGTGGGCAGGCTTCTGATGACAAGACAGTGACTACCTCAAAAGACACTGGAACTTACAGTAGGGAACAGGCTGATAAAGCTATTAGCGATGCTCTAGCAAAGCAGGGTAGGGAACATAAGGCTAACCTAGAAAAGGTGATTAAAGAGCGTGACACTTTCCAGAAGCAAATTCAAAGGAAGGAAAATGAACTCTCTGATATTACAGAGGAAAGGGTAGCCCTTCAAAAACAGATTGATGACCTGTCCAGTGATGACCCTGACAAAGGTGACTATGTTAAAAAGGTCAGGGAACTCAGAGAAAAAGAGCAGACGCTAAAGGACAAAATCAGAACACAGGAAGAAAAGGAAGAAACCTACGGAGAGAAAATCAATCAACTAGAAGCCAAAGAACGAGAAGAAATGACTAAGGAAATAGTCAAGGGATACGAAAATGGCGACTATAACAAGCTGGTTGATTTGTGTGAAATTGCAGGAGCTACTACAGAGGAACAGAGACGTAAGATAGCTGATACTCTGTGGACAAAGACAACACCTGGGCTAGAACCTCCTGTACTTCCTGCAAAGCCTTTCTCTAATGTGACGGACGGTGGGGCTACATCAGATGAACAGGCGGGATTAGACCGCTTATATCCATCAATGGCTAAAAAATAACAAGGAGATGAAATATGGGAACTGCTTCAAGCGTAAAATTCCTCACCCTTGCAGATTGGGCTAAAAGGGTAGACCCAAAGGGTGGGATAGACACAATAGTTGAGCTACTGTCTGAATCTAACCCTATGATTCAGGATGCCTCTGTAATAATGGGCAATTTACCTACTGGTCATAGGCACACGGAAAGGACTACGGTAGCTTCTGGCACGTGGCGACTCTTGAATAAGGGAGTTGCAGAGACCAGAACCACGACAGAACAGAAGGATGACCAGTGTGGTATGCTGGAGGCTTTTTCAGCGATAGATGCTGACCTGGTTTCTTTGGCTGGTAATGCTGCTGCTTTTAGGTTGTCCGAAGATATGGGGTTTATTTCAGGCTTGAGCAACGATGCAGAGACAGCAATCATATCTGCCAATGCTTTGACTGACCCTGAGAAGATGCACGGATTTTTGCCTCGCTATAATCTTACCACAGGAACTCCTGGGAGTACTCAAGTTATAGATGGTGCTGGTACTACTGCACTCACCTCTGTTTGGTTGATTACTTGGGGGCCGAAACTCAATACCCTTATATTCCCACAGGGGAGTCAGGCTGGTCTTAAAACTGAGGATTTGGGGAATCGCCCTTGGGATGATTCTTCAGGGAATCCCTATATGGCGTGGGTTACTCACTATCAGTGGAAACTAGGGCTTGCCGTACACGACTACCGCTATGTAGTGAGAATCTGTAATATCGGTTCTTCAGCACTGACTACCGATGCCTCTACTGGTGTAGACCTCATGGAAAAGATGGTTAAGGCTTACTTCCGTAGGGGGCCAACTGAGGGTATGTCTAATCTGGCTCGAACATTCTGGTATTGTAACAAAACAGTAGCAGAGTATCTATCTCATCAGGCAGCTAATAAATCCAATGTTTATTTGAATATTAGTAATCCTGCTGGGGAGCCAATCATGTCGTTTTATGGTATACCAATACATATCTGCGACCAAATAGGTGTTGCAGAAACGGAGGTTAGTTAATGTATATAGACAGTTCACTTTTACTATGCGATGGACAAGATACGTATGTAACTGCTGCGGTATCCGATTACTACGTAGACCTTGGTGTAGCTGGTAGGGATGTGGGGCCTGGAGAGCAGTTGTATGTGATATGCACTGTTGGGACAGCATTGGCTTCGTCAGCAGGTACTTCAACTCTGACAGTTCATCTTGAGACTGATGACGAGACTACTTTCTCCACTCCTACAATTCTACTGTCAACTCAGGCTTATGCTGAGGCTACCCTGACCGCAGGTAGAGCGCCAATCATAATCCCGATACCACTTGGAACGGCAGAGAGGTATCTTCAGCTCTCCTTCACTGTCGGGACAGCGAGCTTTACATCTGGTGCCTTAGACGCATTTATAGGCATCGGTGCTCAAACGAACGTGTAATGCGTAAGAAAATAAAATAGCCATGCCAGTGGGGAGAGGGTAATGGTTGATAACCTAAAATGCCGAGTCGATGGCTGTAATAATAATCGTTTATCAAGGGGTAATGGGACATATCATATATACTGCACGAAACATCACAAGCAAAAGTATGGTATGGTTTATGCGAGTTCAAAAGATAAGCGCAAACGTGCCTTTTCTAATGATGAATGTGTTTTGTGTGGATGGTCGGGGCCCTGTGATAGGCATAGGTTGGAAATGGGTAAAGATGGTGGTAAGTATATAAAGGGAAATGTAATATCTCTTTGCCCTAATTGCCATAGGCTTTTACATCTAAGGGGATTAACTATTAAATAAAATCTCTCTCCCTCTGCATAACTTAAAGGAGGTTATTCATGGCGACATATACTAAATGGGCTAAAAAGCAATATGGTTCTTTTACTGTCGGTAAAGACGACATAGGCTTTGATGTCAAATTCTTTGGTGCGACATCAGGGGCTTATCTTTTATGGGATGAGAGCGCTGATAAACTTGTTATGGCGGGTGCTGCAAAGTTAGGATGGGGTTCATCTGGTAGCGAACTCACCTATACTGCTGGCACTCCAATCTTTACTCTTTATGCCACAAATTCTGGCCAGACTTCCACTAATGCCGAACCATTCTATGTCTACTCTATTATGACTGGGGTTGGCGGATACGGAGGTCGTTCACGATTCCACACTTATACCAATGTAAAAGTCCAAACTAACTTTATGCCTCTTAAATCGCACTTGCAGTTTGGGGCAGCGGGTAATGTTGGTGGACTGGCTGCTGGGTTCTGTTCTGAAGTAGCCTTTGGGGCAGCAAGCATTGACGGAACTTATACTGCCTTTGAAGGTGAATTGGTATTTGCTAGTGGAGCTACCTGTCCCTACACGCATACATCATTCTTCTACTTAAATGCTTCGGGGACTGGGAGCACAATCTTTGATACCAATGGTGTGTTGTTTGATTTGCAGGGATTGACTTCAGCTTCTACCAAGATACTTTACGATAGCACTGTCAGGTGTTTGGTTGGGAGTAGCGAAAGGTTCTTATTCCTCTCACCAGTAGAAAATACACTAGCTCCTTGCACTACAAACGGCTCGGCTCTTGGTTCAGCCACATATATGTGGAGCGACCTGTTTCTAGCTTCAGACGCAGTAATCAACTTCAATAATGGGAATGTAACCGTAACCCATGCTTCGGGTTCTCTTAGTATCGCAGGTAGTACGGCGGGGACTACACTTAATATCACATCGGCTGCCCCAACTGCTGCCAATAATGGTATATACTCGCTGATGACTTCTAGCGCAGCGTGGACTGGTTCATTGGCGGCTATCAGGGGAAGAAATACTGTTACGGTTACTGGCGCTGGTGGTAACTGCTACGGCGGTTGGTTCAACCTCTTATTCTCTAGCGGCGCACCTACTGGACTTGGACTATCTGCGGGCTTGTATGTAGAAGCTGGTAGTAATATCACAACAACTGGTGTTAGTTCAGTTCTCATGGCTACTCTATTGGGTGATGCTGATGGGGCTATCACTACCTCACCGATTCTAACTCTAGCAGATGCCAGCACGCTCAAGACAAAGTACCTCATGGAGGTTGGTTTCAATGCGGGGGCTACCACAGTTGGTACTGCTTCGGGTAAAATATACTACAACAACACTCTCTGCATTATGGTCAATGGTGCTGATAGGTTTATCCCACTGTCAACCGCAGAAGGTACGTTCACAACTGCTTACCCAATAATCACGACTAGGGTTGACCCAAGTGCGGCTTATAACGGTATTTATACTACAGTCACTCAGTCTGCTACCTATGCTGGGTCAATCGTAGGTAACAGAACCACGGTCACTTGCTCCTCCACTGCTGCTATTGGGAATATGTATGCTGGTAGGTTTGAGTTGATTCAATCGGCTCTACCAGCATCCCAGGGTCACACTTGTGGTCTGTATGTTCAAGTAACTCCTAGCGGAACTGGACACAATCCTACCAGCGTCTTGACCTTGTGCCGAGCAGGAACTAGCACGGGAACTCTCACTCCTTTTATCAACATCCTTGATGCTAACACAAACAAGACAACCTGCCTGATGGAACTTGGCACTGGTAATGCTGTTGGTACAGGGACTAGTGGAACTGCCTTGTTTGAAACATCAGCCA
>Ga0180008_1000974_pt1 | contig 19922 bp, 20 predicted proteins | sample MM_PW_MetaG_FD_121121 | JGI IMG/M metagenome (GOLD analysis project Ga0180008, IMG submission 121121) | Groundwater microbial communities from the Aspo Hard Rock Laboratory (HRL) deep subsurface site, Sweden - MM_PW_MetaG | ecosystem: Environmental > Aquatic > Deep subsurface > Groundwater...
CCTGGTTTAACTGGCGTATTTCACTTTCGGCACTACGCAGTTTAGTGATTTGCTGCTCAGTTCTGTCCAGCATAGTGTTTACCGCCCGGCCCAAATTATGGAACTCAGTGATTTCCATGGGTGGCACACGAATTTGGTAATCTTTTTCTTTGGATACTTTTTGCACCAGAGTCAGCAGGCTATACAGTGGCTGGGTAAAGCGCCTTTGTAATCTGTTGGCGATAATAAAAGCGCCAATTAAAGAGCATAAAGCGATCAGAATATCGAACAAAACCCGGTTTTGCACATAACGGCTCAGCTCATCAAGGCTGGCTCGAATATAAACATAACCTATTAATTTACCGTCTGATTCTATTTTTTTAGTCAGCTCCATTACGCCATCACCTATGGTGGTGTTTTGGTACTGCTCTACTTTATTGAACTGAGTAGGATAGGGGCCAACATCTCTTCTGTTGTAACTGGAGAAAAAGCTCAGCTCGCCATTTTCCTGCAATTTATAGATGTGAATGTTGTGTAAGCGTGATTCAGCGGCAAAAGAAGCAAGGCGTCTGTCCTCTACTTCTGAGTCATCTATTTCGATGGAACCTACAGCGTTAAAGGCAATAATGGCAGCATAAGAGTGCAGTTGTTCAGACAGGTTTTTCTTCTCGGCTTTGATATCCTGCAAGGTGGCGATGGTTAAAGAAATACAAAGTGTGATGCTACAAATCAGCATCACCACCCATATCAGCGCACCTTTGATTGAACTCGCTTTTAAAGCTGGACCCATTAATCCTTCCATCATCAGTCAATCTGTTATCGAAGCTATAATATTGAAGTTACACGCATTTGCAAACTTTCACCAGTTCGCCCACTGACAAAAAAATAAAACGGGTTATAAGCCAAAGTAATTGATGTTGCAACGAGGCGACAAGTGCGTGAGACCCCAGGAGCATAGTAGTCCTATGTGACTGGGGCGAGCGAATGCAGTCAACAAAGTTGCAGCTTCAAGTACGAAGGGTTTATAGTGGTTGGAACTTGTGGCGACGAGGACAAACCATGGACTTATGGGATAACTACAAAACGAGTGTTTTTTTGTGCCATCAACCTCTTGGTGATCAAATTAACTTTGCTATTATCAGCGCCCAAAACCCTTGTGGCCATATTCAAACCCCCTCCAGAAACTTATTACTCGACAATCACTTTGCCAACACCCTCGACAGTATGAATGTGCCTTACCGCGAAATTGTCGGTTGTTCACCAGATCTTAGTTTTCAGGAAAAAAGCTGGGCTGTACTTTGCGATAAAACCAAAGCTATTAAGCTGGCTATTATGTTTGAGCAACATGCTATTTATTGGGTAGAGCAGGGCAAGTTATTTTTGGTACCGGCGCTTTTGCAACAAGATGAAGAGTATTTAGGCGAGTTTAACCCGCGCCAGATAGTATTGGGCTAGTTGAATAAAAGCAGGGCTAATCTTTCAGCACTTGCAGTATAGGCTCAATTTTTTGACCTAAAGCATATTCCAGCTTCAGGCGTTTCAGCTTTTGTTTGTGGGCTTCGTCTTCGTCTGCTGGCACTGATAAAAATTCTTTAAAATCAGCAACGCAGATACACAACATGGCAGGTTTTGCCATGTTTTCTAATTGACCAAGTCTGTAGATCTGATGAGGACAAGCTAAAGTGCGCTCCGGTGACTGAATACAGTCAGCCAGAGGTGCGGCGCTAAAAGTTAAAGCGGCCATAACGACCAAAACCCTTCTCATCAGCAGATCCTTTTATTTGCGGTCTTTTTTACAATAATAAACCACAAAACCGTCACGACGACCAAGCTCTTTTACCTGACCAAAAATTTCAGTCAACTGAGCCACATAAGGTAAATGCACGTTAGCCACTAAAGTTAAAGTACCACCTGGTTTTAACTCATTAAAAGCATCGCGGAAAAACTGCTCACTAATATGGTAGTCGGTTTTTAAACCTGTGTGGAAAGGTGGGTTGCTGACAATATGGTCATAAGCAGCGCTGCGTGACGGAATACCATCGGCGGCTATAGTTTCACCTGGCAGCTTATTCGCCTTTAAAGTGGCAGCTGTAGAGCTGACAGCTAAAGTGCTGATGTCAGACGCTGTTAGTTTAATTTCCGGATGCCTTTTGACTAAAAAGGCACCGATAAAACCTGCACCACAAGCAAAATCCAGCACTTTACCTTGCTGAATATGGCCTAAATGCTCCAGCAATAAGTTAGTGCCTAAATCTAATTTGCCGTGGTTAAACACGCCAGGCAGTGAACACAGCTTTAAGCTGATACCGGCTTTTTCGATACTGAACTGATGAAACTCCGCGGTTTTTAACTCGCTTTGTAACAAACCATCCAGTTCAAACCATAAGCAGTGTTTGGCATTGTCATGTTTAAAAGCTTTTAACCCGAGCTTTTCAGCCTGATTGCCTAAGCTTTTAATGCCACCTTTGTTATCACCAACCAAATAGACTTCGGTTTTGTCGTTCAGTGCTGTTTTAATTTGAGCTAAAGAGCTTTGCAGCTGATCTTTGCTTTTAGGGTAAAACAGCACCACTCGGTCTACTGTTAAATCAGCTGGCAACGCATCACCCAAATAACAAGGGCTTTTGCTTTGCTGCTGCCAATTATTAGCAACAGCAATGTTTGAGGTTAAACAAAACAGCTCCAGCTCTGGCGCTTTTTGTTTTAATTCAGCGGCCAGACGGTCGGCCATAGGTTCTACCAGCAGCACTTTGCCTGATAAAAAATCAATATTGCGCAGCAACAGCTGACTGGTATTGTCCAACATATTAACTTTCCTTCCTGAACATCAGATCCCAAACGCCATGGCCTAAATTAACACCACGGTTTTCGAATTTAGTCAGAGGCCTATGTTCAGGGCGTGGTACATAGTCATTGGTTTCTGACAGGTTGCTGTAACCTTCAGCAACTTTCATGATTTCCAGCATATGTTCAGCGTAGTTTTCCCAATCAGTTGCCATATGAAATACACCACCAATTTTTAACTTACGGCGTAATAACTGGGCAAACTCAGCCTGAACAATACGTCTTTTATGGTGACGTTTTTTATGCCATGGATCAGGGAAAAACAACTGCACTGTGCTTAAGCTGTTGTCTGCAATAGAGTCGTTTAAAATTTCGATGGCATCGTGTTCAAACACCCGCAGGTTTTTAACACCTTCAGTTTCGGCTTCACCTAAACAAGCACCTACACCTGGTTTATGTACTTCGATACCAATAAAGTCTTTATCCGGCGCGGCTTTAGCCATTTGCACCAAAGACTTGCCCATACCAAAACCAATTTCCAGCACTAAGTCGGCTTCACGGCCAAAGACTGCTGTCATATTGTAAGGCGTGGCCTGGTGTTCAAGACCCATAGTTGGCCAGAATAAATCTAAACTGCGCTGCTGGCCTTTGGTCAGACGACCTTCCCTTAAAACAAAGCTACGAATACGGCGCAGGTATTTGTTTTCCTGAAGCTTTTCGTCCTGTGGCTCTGTGTTTGGTTGTTCCGGGTGGGTCATCTTGGTCTCCAAAAAATGTGATGCAGCCTGCTGCTGCATTAAGTGCTATCGAATGCGGCGCGTATTATCCTTGTTCTGTCGCTAATGCTCAACCGCTAATCTTGATTCAACAAAAACAGCAAAAATGCTAGGCTATATATCGTTTTGAATTATTGAACCTGAGTAGTGATAGCTGTGCTGACTTCTGAGTATTTAACCTGCCCTGATCTTTTTGCCGATACTGTAGTCGACTGGCAAAAAACCGATGGCCGTAATGCCTTGCCATGGCAACAAGACTCCAGTCCTTACCGGGTGATGGTCAGCGAACTGATGTTGCAGCAAACTCAGGTCACTACAGTGATCCCTTATTTTCAGCGCTGGATGCAAAAACTCCCTGATATTCATGCCTTAGCAACTGCTGATACCGACACTGTAATGGCGTTATGGCAGGGCTTAGGTTATTACGCCAGAGCCCGTAATTTACATAAAGCCGCTAAATACATAGTGTTTGATTTAGGCGAGTTTCCTTTTGAATTAAATGATTTATTAACTATTCCCGGTATTGGTCGTTATACAGCAGGTGCTATTCGCTCTTTTGCTTATGATGCTTATGGCCCGATAGTGGATGGGAATGTAAGGCGTTTATTTTGCCGTTTATTTGGCATCGAAGGTGTACCAACCACTTCTGCAGTGGATAAAAAGTTGTGGGCTTTGGCCGATTTATTAACGCCAAAACAAAACAATAGACGTTTTGCTCAGGCACTGCTGGACTTAGGCGCAACTGTTTGCAAACCCAAACAAGCGGATTGTTTAAGTTGCCCACTTCAAACCCAGTGTGTGGCTTTTAATACTGGCCGGGTAGCAGAGCTACCAACAGCTAAACCTAAAAAAGCCACCCCAACCAAAGCAGGACATTTTTTGTGGATAGAGCAAGGCGATAAGCTGTTGCTGCAAAAAAGACCAGACTCCGGCATCTGGGCTGATTTATGGTCTTTACCCCAGGTAGATGAAAGGGCCGAAGCTTTGTCGCAAGCCAAACTACAGGGCCAGTTTCAGCATGTGTTTTCGCATTACAAGTTAGATGCTTCGGTCTGGCATCCGGTGTCAGGTGTATCCGAGCCTGCAGGCAGCAGTTGGTATAACAAAGATCAAGTGATGGAGATTGGTTTACCAGCCCCTATCCGCAGCTGGATTGAAAAGAACTGGCTGAATAAAAGCTAACTGCTTGCGATGAAGTCGTTTACAATATCGGCCTTTTTAAAAGCTAAGCATTGAGGTGAATAATGTCCCGTCAGGTATTTTGTGTTTATTTGCAAAAAGAAGCAGCAGGTTTAGATTTTCAGCTGTACCCGGGTGAGCTTGGCAAAAAAATCTTCGACAGTATCAGCAAAGAAGCCTGGGCTTTATGGCAGTCGAAACAAATTATGCTGATCAATGAAAAAAAGCTGAATATGATGAATCTGGAACACCGCAAGTTGCTGGAAGAACAGATGCAATTGTTTTTATTTGAAGGCAAAGAAGTTCAGATCGAAGGTTACGTTCCTAAAGCCAAATAAACCCTGCAAATCTCTAAGGCGTGGCTGGTTTAAAGTCACGCCTTTCTTTATAATTCGCATTAGAAAAATTAATTCTATTTTACTTAAGGCTGCAGGCTATGGCTCGGCGCTTACCCCCTCTTAATGCGTTAAAGGCTTTTGAAACTGCGGCCCGTCATCTTAGTTTTACTAAAGCGGCTGAAGAGATGTTTGTTACTCAGGCTGCTATTAGTCATCAGATCAAAGCCCTGGAAGACCATTTAGGTTTAAAGCTGTTTATGCGGAAGAACCGCTCTTTGCTTTTAACCGAAGAAGGACAGAGTTACTTTTTAGATATTAAAGAAATTTTTCTGCAGCTGCATGAAGCCACAGAGAAGTTATTAGCTCGTGGTGCCAAAGGCTCTTTAACTGTCAGTTTGCAGCCAAGTTTTGCTATTCAGTGGCTGGTGCCGCGTTTAAGTTTATTTAGTGAAGAGCATTCCGACATAGACGTGCGGATTAAAGCGGTCGACTCAGACGAAGGTTCATTAACAGACGATGTAGACGTAGCTATTTATTATGGCCGCGGCAGCTGGCGTAACTTGCATGCCGACAAACTGCACACTGAATACTTACTGCCGGTATGTTCGCCTTTGTTATTAAACGGCGCTAAGCCATTAAAAGATGTAGCGGATTTACGTCACCATACTTTGTTGCATGACGGTTCGCGCCAGGCCTGGAAAGATTGGTTTGTCGGACAAGGCTTTAAAAACTTTAACGTCAATCAGGGGCCGATTTTTTCACATACAGCTATGGTATTGCAGGCCGCTATTCATGGTCAGGGGGTGGCTTTGGCGCATAACGTAATGGCAAGACCAGATATTAACTCAGGTCGCTTAATAGTGCCGTTTCACCATGTATTGCTGAGTAAAGACTCGCATTATCTGGTGTGCCGTGAAAACCAGACTGAGCTTGGTAAAATTGTTGCCTTCAGGCAGTGGATGGCGAAACAGGTTGAGCTGGATCAGCAGGACTTTGCTGAACAACATTTTAATAATTCGACACCGGATTAATTGATGCCAGAGCAGTTAGCCTTATGCACCAAGCCTGTCGCCAGATTGCTGTTGTCTCATGGCGCAGGAGCGCCAGTGCAATCAGAGTTTTGTCAGCTTTTGGCAGAGCAACTGGCAAAACAACATGTTGAAGTCTGGGGTTTTAACTTTGCTTATATGCAAAAGACGCTGGCAGGTTCCAGGCAGTTACCAGCAAAAATGCCAGTATTAATGGCTGAACTATCAGAGCAGATAAGCCAAATGCCAACAGATTTGCCTTTAGTTATTGCAGGTAAGTCGATGGGTGGTCGGGTTGCCACTCTACTTGCTGCATCTGAATTATTACCGGCAGCGGTGAGAGGGGTGATAGCTTTTGGTTATCCTTTTCATCCGCCGAAAAAAGGTAGTTGGCGAACAGAACATTTTGTCGATTTAAAAAGGCCGGTATTAGTGCTGCAAGGAGAGCGTGATCCTTTTGGCAGCAGTGATGAGCTGGCAGGAAAAAGCTGGCCTTTGGTAGATATAAAGTGGCTACAAAGTGGCGATCATGATTTTTCGCCATTAAAGAAATCAGGTTTTAGCCAACAGCAGCTGATTGCACAAGCTGCTTCTCTGAGTCGGAGCTTTATTAATGAATGTATTCTGGAAAATTAACTTTAGTCTGGCAGCCTTTTATGGCGCAGTGACTGTAGGTTCGGCCGCTGCTTTAATGCATTTATGGCGTGGCACTATAGCTACAGAACAATTGGCTGTGCTGTTAAGCGCGGGTTTTATCTTAGCTTTTCATGCCGTGGCTTTATTGGCCTTATCGGCTTTTGACAAACTGCAACAACAAAGCCCATGGTTAAGCCGCATCTGCGCTTGCGCCATGCAAATAGGGATTTGGTTATTTGTTTATACTCTGGTAGCTGGTGTATTTAAGCTGCCTTTACATTTTTCAGCTCTGGCGCCTTTAGGCGGTCAGTTGCTTATTTTAAGCTGGTTGGCTTTGGCCATCAGCCCTTGGATCAGGAAATAACATGAAGATGAACCAACTTTTGCTGTATTGCCGTTCAGGTTTTGAAAAAGAATGTGCAGGCGAAATTCAGGATAAAGCGTCGCAGCAAGAGGTATTTGGTTTTTGCAAACTGACCAAAGACTCAGCTTTTGTCATTTTTGAAGCTTACGACAGCGAAGCCTTAGCTGCTTTTTACCGTGACTATGACTTTACTAATTTCATTTTCGCCCGCCAGTGGTTTTTGCTGGTGGATGACTTGCTGCAACTGGATCCCGCCGACCGTATTACTACAGTGGTTGAATCGGCAGTAGCTGCTGAATTATCTGCTTTTGGCGAGATCAGGGTGGAATACCCGGAAACCAACGACGGCAAAACATTATCTACTTTAGCGCGTAAACTGACAGTGCCACTGCGCCAGTCATTGCGTAAAGCTGGTGTATTGCTGCAAAAAGAAAACTCCAGAGCTCCGGTACTGCATTTGTTTATGCAAAGTGGCAGCAGTGCTTATTTAGGTATTTCTTACCCAGAAAACAACAGCCCGCTGGAAAACGGCATTATGCGGCTGAAGTTTCCATCTGATGCACCTAGTCGTAGTACGTTAAAGCTGGAAGAAGCATTTATTCAGTTTATTCCAAAAGACGAATGGGAAACCCGTTTAACTTCAGGCATGAGAGCTGTGGACTTAGGTGCTTGCCCTGGCGGCTGGACTTATCAGTTGGTTAAACGCAGCATGATGGTCACAGCTATAGACAACGGCATGATGGCGCAGTCTTTAATGGACACAGGCCAGGTGAAACACTTTCAGGTCGACGGTTTTAAATTCAGTCCGGACAAACGCAATGTGTACTGGCTGGTCTGCGATATGATTGAAAAACCACAACGTGTTGGCAAACTGGTGTGTGACTGGCTGCTCAACGACTGGTGTCAGGAAAGTATCTTTAACCTGAAACTCCCTATGAAAAAGCGTTACGAAACTGTGGTTGAAGTGCTGGATATGATGCAGCATAACTTCAACGAAGCTGGGCTCGACGTCGAAATTCAGGCTAAACACTTGTACCACGACCGCGAGGAAGTGACAGTGCATGTGCGTAAGTTTTAAAGCAGCTGTTTTGAATTTGAACAAAGAGGGTAGGGATAAACTCTACCCTCCAAAAGTGCTGATAACCCATCAAACATAAGGCTTCACTAAGCCATCATAATCCATCACTTTTTGCACCGCAGGGCGGGCTAATACCTTTTGTACCCACAGCGCTATAAAAGGGTAATCTCGGGCTTTTTTGTCGTCGAAGTGGCGGGTCCAGCGGCATAACATCATGGCGTAAATATCCACCAGCGAAAATTCTTCGCCTAAAAACCATGGACTGCAGTGGCTGGCTAAATGTTTATCCATGTGCTCCAGCAGGCTTTGGGCTTTTTGCTGAGCATGACGTTTTACATCTGCCTGATTTTGCTCACCACTTACCCAGCGGTCCGGATAAAAATACACCACTAAAGTGCTTTGTAAGGTGGCGGATAACCAAATCAGCCATTTGTAAGCTTCGGCGCGTTGAAGAGTGCCGTGAGCCGGGAATAAGTTCTTTTGTGGATGGCTATCCACTAAATGCAGGCACATGGCTGCAGTTTCAAAAATGACCTGGCCCTGGTCGACTAAGGTTGGAATAGTGCCATTAGGGTTGAGTGCCAGGTATTCAGCTTTTTTATGAGAACCTGTAGCTGTGTCTGTTAATACCAGCTCATAAGGAACTGAGAGTTCTTCCAACAGAATATGGGGTGCCATGCTGGCGGTGCTTGGTGAATAGTACAACTGGTACATCGATATAACTCCTCAGAGAACAACCTATCGGAGCATAGTAGTGTGAAGCGAAGATGATGGCAAAAAAATGGGGTCAGATCACATTATTCGCCAAGCGAATAATGTGATCTGACCCCATTTTCAGTGAATTACAAACGTTCCAGCATGGCCGCTGTAAAGTCTGTGGTGCCGTGGCTGCCACCTAAGTCGCGGGTGGTGCGGTCACCTGATGCAATCACATCAGTTAAAGCAGCCAGAATTTTTTCTGCTTTATCTTTCATGCCCAAATATTCCAGCATCTGGATAGAAGCTAAAATCACTGAGCTTGGGTTGGCCAGGTTTTTGCCAGCTATGTCCGGCGCGCTGCCGTGCACTGCTTCAAAAATAGCGCAGTCTTTGCCGATATTAGCGCCTGGTGCCATACCTAAACCACCGACTAAACCAGCACATAAGTCAGATAAAATATCGCCAAACAGGTTGGTTGTGACTATCACATCAAACTGTTGTGGGTTCATCACCAGCTGCATACAAGCGTTATCAACGATCATCTCGCTGGCCTGAATATCAGGGTAACGTAAAGCCACTTCGCGGGCAGTTTTTAAGAACAGGCCAGAAGTAGATTTCAGAATGTTGGCTTTGTGAACGATAGTTACTTTTTTGCGGTTTTCACGACGAGCCAGTTCAAAGGCGAACTCAACAATACGTTCAGAACCTTCACGGGTTACTACGCTCATGGCTTCTGCCAGCTCGCCTTCGTTTTTCACGATTTGGCCGGCACCTGAGTACATACCTTCAGTATTTTCACGTACTGTAATGATGTCGATATTTTCGTAACGGGCTTTAGTGCCTTTAAACGAAATTACCGGACGTACGTTAGAGTACAGGTTGAATTTTTTACGTAAGGTCACGTTAATTGAAGTGAAACCTTCGCCTACAGGCGTAGTTAACGGGCCTTTTAAGGTGATTTTGTTACGGGCAATAGCGTCCAGCGTGGTCTGTGGCAGCAATTCACCAGTAGTTTCTAAAGCCGTTAAGCCAGCTTCAACATATTCATAGTTAAAGTTACAGCCTACTTTATCCAGAACCTGGATAGCGGCTTCTACTATGCTTGGACCTATGCCATCACCTTTGATGACCGTAATAGTTTGTGAACTCATAACGTTCCTTAAATTACTGATTCTTACCGGGACTGGTTGTAATAAACGCAAAGCTGAATTTGAATACAGTCTTCTTATTAAACCTTTGGCAGCAGAGTGTGCTGAAAAACGGCGAAAATATACCAGTTTTGGTGTTTATTTTCCAGTTTATGCCGACATCTGCGACAAATCTGTGACTTCCTGCGGCATAACTTTAGAAAATGGAGAAATAAAACTACAACTGGCAATAAGTTGGGTAACAGGCTGGCTTTGTTCTACCAATTCGGCTTGCCAGTCTGAAGCTGAACAGAGCTGCATCGCCAGATAGGGTTCGACAAATTTATAGCTGTGATCCAGCCTGTCTTTATCATCGCTATCAGAAAATACCGAAGCGGTCAGATCAAAAGCAAAAGCCAATACAAAAGCCATAGCATGGGAATGACTCGAAGTAGGTAAAGTTCGGTAATGCAGGCAGGCATCCTGCCAGCTTTGATTAAACTGCAGATGCTTCAGGGTTTTTAACGCCAGTTGCTGATAATGCTCACTTTGCCATAACTGCTGTTTTAACCATTGGCTGATAAGGCTTACAGCCTGAGTTGGATGAGACAAGGCCAAAAAACGCAGATCGGACTGTTGCCATAAAGGCCAGCACAAACACCAGGCTAAAAGCTCTGCTTGTTGTGGTGTTAAGGCATAAAATTTTATCGGTTGCGTCAGCATAAACAAAGCTTTGGCTAACACCCGCCGGAACTCGAGTAACCAGTCATGCAGAGGTTGATGTTGTTGCTGGCAATGTTGCTCCAGCCAGGCTTGTTTTAATAAAGGCAGCAGCTGTTCCTGACCCAGCATGGCGATAGCATGCTGGGTAGACTGAATTTTTTGTTGTTGCCTGCTTTGTGCCGAAGCTTTTTCCTGTAGTTGCTGCATCAGCCATGGATGTTGTTCAATCAGCTCTGTTTGCTGACTTACTTTGGCAGCCAGACTCAGTTGTTGTAGCCAGCTTAATGCAGGTAAATTTGCAGGTTCAGGCCATTGCGGCAAAAACTCGTTGTCTTGTTGCCAGCCATTAAGCCAGTCGTCCTGACTGTATTGTCTTGGATTTAATAATTGCCAGTCTGCTGCAGCTATTGTTTGTACCGGCAATAGCTGTTTTGTGCTTTTGTCATAAGGCTGCACTAACAGTTGTATTTGCTCTGAGGTGTTAATTTCGCAAAGCAACAGCGCCAGATTAGCATCAGAGTCGCGTACAAAACGTCCTGTACTGTAGCTGCTACTGTTTAAACAAGACAGAGCCAGCCAGAACTGTTGTTCCGTTACTGTAGCTTGAGGCAGCAGCTGGGTGGCTATTTTCTCCAGTGCTATTAATTTACCTGCACCAGGTAACATCAGCCGTGTTACCTGCCAGCAAAAACTAATCAGCTGGCTAAAGTAGGGGCTTTGCCAGGTTGCTAAACCTCTGTTTTTGCCATAACACTGACGCAACAGGTTTAGTGAGCCTGCTTTTTCTACCAGCTCTTTATGCTGTTTTATGGTCACTACAGCAGGAAACTTCAGTTGTTGTTGTTCTGCAGCGCTGAGCTCTTCTGCTTTTGCAGACTTTTCCAATAAAACGCTGACAGCTAAAGGCTGTAACAAGCAACATTTTAACAACTGAAACAGCAGCTCTTCAGGCCAACGGCCCGCCATAGCAATAGCTGTTAACAAGGCCGCTTGTTTGATAAATAGTTTGCTTGAAACCAGACCAGTGGCTGGGCTAAGAGATAACTGGGATAGCAGCAGAAATGGTGTTTTACAGGCAAGTTGAGCAGTCTGCTGGCAGATCTTTTGCAGCAATGCCAGCTGCTGTGCTGCAGATAACTGGTGCTTTTCTGCATAAAAAACATCGCAGTCCTTATAAAGCGCTGCCAAAGATCCCAAAGTTGCCATCTCAATCCAGTTGGTTGTATTGCTCTACTGCGGTTTCACCTATAGCTATCAGTTGCTGGTTCTTAAATAAAATAGCTGTGCATTCGTCACGCGTGGTGATGCCGTCGGTTTTAGTTCTGTGAGTGCGGTAATACAATACCTGATAAATCTGCTGCTGTTGGTTTTTTGCCTCAGTAATATCCGGTCCGCCCAGATAATCAATCACCTGAGCTCTGCTGATAGCTTTCGTCAAATCCAGTTTATAAATATATTTAGTGTTAAAGGCTTCTCTGTCCTGCCAGTTCATCTGATCAGGATCATCTTTATAAAACAGCAAAGTAATGCAGGTTAAGCCAACATACAGCAGTATTCCTGCAAGTAGGAAGGCTATGGTTTTTACTTTCATCATCTGCCTCAGCATGCTGTAAAACGTACTTGCTGTAAATTCAGCCCCAACTGTAAATCAGTTTTCAGACTTAAGATCTGCATAAATAACTGCAGTTCAGCACGAGACGCCATAATTTTATCTTTGAGTTTGGCCGGACAATCCGGATGTGCCAGAGCAGTTTTAATATCTGCCCCCAGTTTTAGCAGTTCGCTGGCCGTTTTTGGCCCTATACCTGCCAGACCACTAATGTTATTCGTTTTATCACCAACCAGGCTCCAATATCGGACTAACTGCTCTGGTAATACGCCAAACTTCTGCAGCACTGTCTCATTGCTGTGTTGCTGGCGGTTAAAATGGTCATACACCACCACTCCTTCAGCAAGTAAGGGTAAATAGCCTTTATCTGTCGACACTATAGTCACTTGCTGCTGATGTTGACGCATTGTCATGGCCAAGGTTGCAATTACATCGTCAGCTTCCTGATCCGGCATTTGAAAGCTCTGGATACCTATATCAGATAGTTTTTGCTTCAGCACAGGCAAAGCGATTTGCAAATGTTCCGGCATAGGCAAGCGGTCCGCTTTGTAGGCCGGATACAACTGGGTGCGCCAGTTCAGGTGAGTGACTTCAAATACAGCCAATACATGGCTTGGCTTAAATTGCCGTGTCAGCTTGATTGCAATTTGCTGTAACTGTTCTGCGGTATTGTGCAGCAGTTGCTGGCCTGTAGCTTCACTGTAAGGGGCAGGGGAGTTATGAAAAGGTCTTTCCTGTGCAGCGTATAAACGACGGACTAAGTTTAGTCCGTCGAGTAATAACAAATGTGCCATATCAGTTAAGAATTTGATAACAAGGCTCATACTTCGAACCTGGTAACTTCATCCGGCCCTGAGCAACAAAAGCCTGTAACAACTTATCCATCAGGTTCATTAATGCAGGCTCGCCTGACAGTTTAAATGGACCATGTTGTTTGATAGCTCTGATCCCTTCATCTTTCACATTACCAGCTACTATGCCTGAAAAAGCCCGGCGCAGGTGAGCTGCCAGTTTTGCTTTATCCTGCTCCAGATGCAGGTCCAAAGACGCCATATTCTGGTGAGTGGGTGCAAAAGGATGCTGGAAATCAGGCGCTATATGTAAGGTCCAGTTAAAGTGATACGCATCACCACAGCTCTTACGGTATTGCCGCACTTCTGAACTGCCTTGTTTCAGACGACGAGCCACTTCAGCTGGATCATCTATGATGATCTCAATCAGATCCAGCGCTTCTTTACCTAAAGTTTGTTCAATAAAACTGGCCAGTTCAGCAAAATAAGCCGCGCTTTGTTGTGGCCCTGTCAGGATCACTGGTAGTTTTTGATCTTTGTTTTTTTCATGCAGCATAATACCCAGTAAATACAGCAGCTCTTCCGCTGTGCCTGCACCACCAGGGAAAATAATAATGCCATGAGCCACACGGATAAAAGCTTCCAGCCGTTTTTCGATATCAGGCAAAATCACCAGCTCGTTCACTATAGGGTTTGGTGGTTCAGCGGCAATAATGCTTGGCTCAGTTAGACCTAAGTAACGGCCTTTGGTATTACGTTGTTTGGCATGACCAATAGTGGCGCCTTTCATTGGGCCTTTCATGGCGCCTGGTCCGCAGCCTGTGCAGATATCCAGGCCACGTAAACCTAACTGATAACCCACTTCTTTAGTGTATTTGTATTCAGCTTCGTTAATTGAATGTCCACCCCAGCAGACAATCATATTAGGCTCAACTGCTGAATCTATTACGCGGGCGTTACGCAAAATGTCGTACACCGTATGAGTTATATGATCGCTGTTTTGTAAATCTAATCTGTTAGCGTGTGTCAGCTGAGTATGGAAAAATAGAATGTCGCGCAACACAGCGAATAAATGCTCATGGATACCACGGATAATCTGACCGTCAACAAAAGCACTTTCCGGTGGATTGAACAGCTCAATTTTAATGCCGCGTTCACGGGCTAATAAATTCACATCAAAGTTTTTAAACTGATCATAGATTTCGCTGGAGCTGTCGGTATGGCTGCCTACGTTCAGTACGGCAAGGCAACAATTACGGAATAAGGTAAAAGCGTCAGAACTGGTGTTGTTTTTAAGGCGGTCAACTTCAAGTTGAGATAAAAGCGCCATAGCGCCCAAAGGATTGAGTTGTACATGCATAGATTACTTCCTTATGACCCGGCCCTGTGGCCGAAGCTTAACTTTTCAGTACGACTAAGTCTCGGCCTGCACGTTTTGCTTCGTATAAAGCTTCGTCTGCACGGTCAAAAGCTGCTCTGTTGTTGTCAGAGGTTTTGAGTTCTGTCGCACCAAAAGAAATTGAAATGGGAACGTTTTGGTCTTTGAATTTAAACGGGATTTTCTTGATCCTATCCTTGAGATTATTCAGAGGCTGTTTAAGTTCAGATAAATGTGTTTCCGGGAACAAAATAATAAACTCTTCGCCACCATAACGGGCAATAAAGTCGGTTTCCCTTAAGCTTTGTTTTAACGCCTGAGCTATCACTTTTAAGGTCTTATCGCCTGCGCTGTGACCATAGTTATCGTTAATTTGTTTGAAGTGGTCCACATCAGCAAGAGCTATAGACAGAGGTTTACCATAACGCTGTGCACGGCGGATTTCCAGCTCAAAACGCTCATCAAAGGCCGCTCTGTTGGGTAATTCTGTTAACGCATCCTGCAAACTTCTGAATTTTTGCTCGGCCAGACGTTTCTTAAATTGTGTCGCTTCCTGTTCCAACTCAGACAAGCGGGCTTCCATATGGCGTAAGGTGGTTAACATCAGCTCACGCTCGTCTTTTTCCAACTGCTCTTTTTCCCGCAGAGAGTTAGTGATAGCACCAAGTTTAGTGTTGACCAAAGACTGTAACTGTTCAAGAGAAGTCGCAGATTTAGTATCCGCTGTTAAATTGCTAATTTGCTGCTCTATTTGCTGATTTAGCAGCAGCATTTTCTCTTTGATAGTGTTCGAGGTATTCAGTGAAGATACAACAGCCTGTTGCACCCCTGTCAGGGCTTCGTTTAATTTCAGCAGGAAATGTTGGGCTGACTGACGTTCATCTGTTACTGAAGCGATAATAATTTCAATAGTGCGTAAGCAAGACTCTAAAAGAGCTTCAATGCTTACATTAGCTAATAAAGTAGAACGGATTTTTTCTATATCCTGACCGTATTTACCTTCAAAAGCCAATTCGCTGAGCAGGTTAGTCAGTTCTATAGAAATTTGCCGGCAGATGGCCTGATACTTATGATCATCTGCAGAATTGTCTTGCTCACTTTGTTGTTTGGTGGCTAAAGCGGACTGATACAACTCTGTTAAATGAGTCAGATGAGGTAAAAAAGCCTGAACAGTAGAGGAGGGTTCTTCTACTTTACTTAGCAGATCGCGTAGATCCCGTCTTAGCTGATCCGGTAAACCACGTTGCTTTTGCAGCAATTTGCCGGCATCTGTTAAAGTGCTTTGCGCTTTCTTTAGTTCTGATTGCTGGCGTGATTCCAGGTTCTTTAGTGCTTCAACAGCGCTTTCTACTAAAGGCAGGATCTTTTCCAGATCTGTGCCTTTGGCAAATTCCTGACGTAAACGTGCGAGCTTATTGTCGAGCTCAATATCTATACCTTTGCAGGCCAGAGATAGCCTGGAGACAAATTGAGACAGGATTTTAAACTGACTTTCGTAGGTATCTTCCAGCTGTTTACGCGCTTTGACTGCATTTGCCAGCTGTTGTTTTACATCACTTTGCTGCTCGGTCACCAGAATCATTCCCCAGGTACAAAACCCGCTCGGTTTGAGCTAAGTATATCTGCAATAATGATAAAAGCGACAGCAGAATCTGGCACGAAATGAAAAAAGCGGACTAAAAGTCCGCTTAAAATCAGCAATTAAGTAGGGTATTTTTTTGTGGTTACTTTTTGGTTAAATAGTAAGGTAACCAGCTTTGTTCTTCAGCAGAGGTCAGATAGTTCATCTTGTTCACTTTTGGTCTGAAGTTAATAGGGTTGTCCCTGTCAGGACGCTTTGCATTAAAACAGAATTTGATCTGAAAGTAAAAGTTAAAATGTAATAGTACGAGGTGGGTTACATAAATCTGGTCGCTTTAATTTAGCTTTTGGTAGAGTTTTGTTCGCTATTTGTTTGAATTTATGGTTGTTTTTATTTTTTGGTTCTGGAGGTTACAACGTGAGATTTTTGAAAGTTTTTTGTGTGCTGATCATAATGAGCAGCTCTGCATACAGTTGGGCTGATGTGAACTATCAAATTAGTATCACTGAACCTCAACATCACCTGGCACAAGTTCGTGTTGAACTGCAGGCGACAGAGGCAAAACCTTTGACCTTAATGCTGCCAGCCTGGCGCAGCGGTAAATACCAAATTCTGGATTTAGCCAAAGGTGTGACTGGTTTTAGTGCTGTTGATGCTCAGGGTAAAGCTATTCAGTGGCAAAAGACCGAAAAAAGCAGCTGGACTTTAGAACCAACAACAGCTGGCAAAGTAGTAGTGCAATACAGTGTTTATGCCAACGAGCTGGGCGAACGTACCCGCCATATTGATGAAACTCATGCCTATATCAACTCCAGCGCCTTTTTAATGTTCAGCCATCAGCAAAAATCTGAAGCTGTATCTGTGCAGTTGCAAGTACCGCAAGGTTGGCGTTCGTTCTCAGGTATGGCAAAAGGCGATAACGAACATCAATTTGTCGCGGCAAACTATGATGTGTTGGCGGATTCTCCTATTGAAGCCGGCATTAATCAGCATTTAACTTTTAGCGCCGATGACCGTGATTATGATCTGGTGATTTGGGGCGAAGGTAATTACAACGCCGCCCAGATGCAAAAAGACTTAGAAAAGCTGGTGCAGCAAACGGACGCTATCTGGCAAGGTTACCCTTATCAACGTTATCTGTTTATCGTACACGCCACTGACGGCGCCCGTGGTGCGACTGAGCATTTAAATTCCACAGTGATCCAAAGAGACAGATTCACCTTTGGCAAACGGGAAGATTACCTGGCGTTTTTAAGCACGGCTTCTCATGAGCTGGTGCATACCTGGAACGTAAAAGCTTACAGGCCAGCTGAATTAGTACCTTATGATTACCTGAACCCTAACTACAGTAAATTGTTATGGATTTCAGAAGGTTCCACCAGTTATTTCCAAAACCAGCTGCTGTTGCGTGCAGGTTTAATGACCAAAGAAGAGTTTTACGCTGACCTTGCAAAACGGCTGGATAAGTTTGTACATACACCGGGCCGTTTGGTGCAGTCAGTATCAGAAAGTAGTTTTGACAGCTGGATAAGTTTAGGTGGTGATCACGGCACTAACTTTGGTGTGAATATTTACTCTGAGGGGTATATCGCCAGTTGGCTGATGGACGAACTGATTTTAAAGCAGTCAGGCCGTAAAGCCAGCTATAGAGAACTGCATAATCAGTTGTATCAACGTTTTGGTAAAACCACAGCTTTTACTGCAAAAGACGTAATTGATATAGCTTCTGAACTGACTGGCGAAGATCAAAACCCTTGGTGGCAACAGCAAGTAGAAAAACCGCTGCACTTTGACATCGAACAGCTGTTGGCGAGTTTTGGTTTGCAGTGGCAACAGGACAAAAAACGTGAAATTTTCTCTGGTGTAACAGCAGAAAACAAAGCAGGTTTTGCGCTGGTGAAAAAGGTAGAACGTGATAGTCCGGCCTGGAAAGCAGGTTTTACCTCTGAAGATTTGATAGTGGCAGTCAACGGCTTACAACTAAAAGCCGATTTGGCTGAGCGCTTAAAAGATTACAAAGCAGGCGACAAAGTTCAAATCAGCTACTTCCGCCAAGGCCGTTTACAGCATCAGCCGCTGGTGTTAGCTGATCATGCTAAAGGTACAGGTAAAGTAGTAGCTGTTGCTAAACCAAGCCGTCAGCAAAAGGCTATGCATCAGGCCTGGTTGGGTGTGGATCTTTAGAAACTATTGGGCGGGTTTGGTACCCGCCCGTTTGGAGTTTAAGGCGTTTAAACACCTCCTAGCCATGCAGTGCTAACGCTTACGTCTAACAGTTGTAGGTTGTACTCGCCGCGCAGTGGCATTACAACAATGCCGTTGGCAGCAGTCAATAATCTAAGATTCTGAATTCAAAGCAAGAAAGTGCAGGAAGCACTTTCTAACAGCCTAAGGCTGGCCCGCAGGGTGAATTACATGGATGTAATTCATAAAAGGCGACCCCAGGCCGCAGCGACAACGCTTGCGTTGAACAGCTTTAGCTTGGCCCCTAAGGGGTACGAACGAAGTGAGTATAAAGCGGCGCCCAATGAGTATTTGGTGCCAGTAGTTGATTACGCTCTTTTTGATGAACTGCAAAGATGGAATGAGGTCGCGGGACTCGCATAACAAAATCTAATTCTTAGAGCTTTTTGTTAGGTTCTTTTACCAGAGTCCATAGTCGATTACGCACTTGGTCATTTTCAGTTAATGTTAGAAGATTTTCTTGGAAAACCGCCTCGAATTTATCAGAGGCAAGCCCAGATGATATTAAGTGCATCTTATGCAATATAACTTCAATGCTTTGCCAAGCGTTGTCGTCAATTCTTGATCTCTCCTCGGAGTGGAGCCATGCATCAAGATTCCCATCAAACTCTTCATACGCATCCAATTTGTCGATAGTGATCATAGTGTAGGCTCACCTAAAGTTAACCAGCGCTGCACGACTTTATCGCGCAGCGCCCGACGATTGGCTAGAACTGCTTTGAATACCATGTTAAATGCTGGTTATCTAACCAATCAAGATTTGTTTATTTTGTCTTTGGAAAGTAGTCATAAGCTAAGAGGCATTTAACTACTACTTGGGCAGGATTGGTAACCAAGTTTGATTGTGTTGAAGCACTTTGGGGGCAATAAAACTCACCCCCACCAATCACTGCCGTGTTAACCGTAAATTAGGCTGGTCACAAGGTTCGCTGCTGCGTAGTGGGTTGATATCCAAGCCACCTCTTCTGGTGTAGCGGGCGTAGACCATTAAAAACTCTGGTTCGCACAGCTTCCACAAATCCAGATAAATCCGCTCTACACATTGCTCGTGAAATTCATTGTGGCTTCTGAAACTAATCAGGTACTTCAGTAAGGACGCATGATCAATAGCCTTACCTTTGTAATGAATATAAACACTGGCCCAGTCTGGTTGGGAGGTGATTAAGCAGTTGGATTTCAGCAAATGCGAATGCAGCTTTTCGTCTACCAAAGCCCCTGTTGGGTTTAATTGCAGCAGCTCTGGTTTGTAATCGTAGTGCTCAACTTCAATATCCAAATCGTCAATACAACGGCCAGGTAACCAGGTGGGTTGAAAGGCGGTCAGTTCATTAACGTTATGCAAAGTCACTTGCACAGGGCCACCGGCACAGGCTGACAAATCGGATTTCATAGTGCGGTACACCTGGCTGATATCGGCAAATTTGCTTTGATTTAAGCTGTTTAAATACAACTTAAATGATTTGGACTCGATCAGATTTGGGGTATCAAAAGGCACCACAAAAGTAGCAAGTGCCACCATAGGTTTACCTTTAGGAGTCAGCCACGACAGCTCGTAGCCATGCCAGGTATCCTGACCCACAAAAGGCAATTCAGCGCCTAAACCTATA
>Ga0180008_1000975_pt1 | contig 19896 bp, 26 predicted proteins | sample MM_PW_MetaG_FD_121121 | JGI IMG/M metagenome (GOLD analysis project Ga0180008, IMG submission 121121) | Groundwater microbial communities from the Aspo Hard Rock Laboratory (HRL) deep subsurface site, Sweden - MM_PW_MetaG | ecosystem: Environmental > Aquatic > Deep subsurface > Groundwater...
AATCCTTCTAACACCGTGTTTTTTCCTAATCCGCTTTTTTGCGTTTCCAGTTTAACGCGAAAATTTGATAATTTGCCAAGTATATCGTTGATTTTATCTTCTAATCGCGGAATCACGTAATCAATTAAAACCGCTTTAATGCCGTTAGAACCAAAAGCTTCGGCTAATAATTTTAACGCATCCGCTTCTTCATCTTTTTGTTTTAATTTTTCTTCTAATATTTTTATCTCTTCTTGCACTTTTTGAACCATTTCAGCTTTTTGCGCGGCAATAGTTAAAGATTGCAAATTAATGGTATATTCCATATTAATAACGCCATATTGATTATTAAGTTCCTGCCGCTTTTGATTTAAGTCTTCTTCATTTAAGTTTGTTTCCATTGATAAAATTTCCGTTTCAATTTTTTTAAGTTTAAGCGCATAAGTGTTTAATTCTGTTCGCAATTCATTTATTTCTTTTTCTATCTCTGCTTTTCTAATACCTAAATTCGCTAAAACGTAAGATTGTTTTTCATAATCTTGCAATTTCAATACTTCATTTTCTGTTATTTCAATTTTATTATCCACTGTTTCTGGCGGCTGGCCAAGCGCTTCTAATTTTTGGTTATATAAAGCTATCGCGTCATCATATTCTTGTTTTTGTTTATATTGTTCTTTAAGTCTTTCAATAAAAAATTGATTTTTATCTTTAACTTGCTGTTCTAATTTAACGCAAGTTTTGCCTAATTCTGGACAATACGTGTCAACAGCTTTAATGGTTTCCATAATTTGATTATTAAGCCGTAAAATAATACCGTTAAAATCTTGAAATAACGGTCTAATTCGTTCAATTTTTATTCGTTCTTTGTTCCATTGCATCCATGCCGTTTGTTTTTCTTTTAATTGCTTTAATTCTATTCGCTTTTGTTCTAATGTTTTTACTCCTAATTCAATTTGTTTGCTATCAATCGCATTTATTTCATTTTTCTTATTTGTAAGAGATTGTAATTTAGCAGCTACTAAAGAAATATGAGCATTAAAATTTTGAATATTTGCGCGTTTTTCGACGATTTGAGCGCGAGTTACTTGTTCATTGGCGAATAAAGTTTCCGCTTCGCTTATTTGATTTTTAATTTCTTTAATTTTAATTTTTAAATTTTTATCCTTTTGTTGATAAATAGGCAATAATTTAATCGTTTTTTCTTCAAGTTTAATTTTTTGTTCATTGTTAGAAATTATAAATTTGTCCGTTTTTTGATTTTGTTCAATTTCCAACAGAACATTTTTAGTTTTAGCGTAATATTTATCGTAATTAGACGCTTTAATAATTTCTAAAATAAGATCTTTGCGCTTAGATGCAGTTTGTTTTACGAAACTGTCTGGATTATCTTGAGGGTAAGCTATGGAATTGATAAAAAGAAAATAAGAAGCGTGAAGAATATCATTTTCAATCATTTCTTGAGTTTCTTTAATTTTATCGGATATTAAATCGCAATTTGCAAGTTTATTCCCAGATAATTTATATAGAATTAAACTATGTTTGCCTTTTCTATCGATGGTTCTTTCAATTTTATACGCGATTTCGTTATCTTGAATTATTACTGATACTGTAGCTTCTTTAGCGCCTAAGCGGATTAAAGAGCGATTATTAGAACGCCCTTGTCCGTATAAAGCCCAAAGCAATCCTTCTACTATGGAAGATTTGCCTGCTCCGCTTGCGCCATCAATTAAAACTTTTTGATTTTCTTGGAAATCAATCTTAGTGTCGGCATGAGAGATGAAATTTTTAAGAGAGATGTTTTTTATTAGAATCATATATTTTTTTTAAAAAGGTAAAGGATGTTGTCTTAATCTTTGACGCGCCATTTCACAAAATTTTGGATCTATTTCAATGCCGATAAAATTTCTGTGAAGCGTTTGCGCCGCTGCGGCAGTTGTGCCTGATCCCAGAAAGGGATCCAAAACGACGTCGCCTTTGTTTGTAAAAATATTTATAAATCTTCCAGTTAAATTTAACGGTTTTTCAGTTGGGTGCGTTGTTTTCTTTTGTCCTATGTTATAAGACATTACGTTCATCATTTCGCTTTGCTGTTGGAAATTAAAAATTTTTGATTTAATAACGATATTTGGATTTCCAACATATTGTTCTTGGGAATTTATCATCCAAACCGCATGTTCAAATGAAGAGCGAAATCCGTTTTTCCTGATATTTGGCAAAGGATTCCTTTTGACCCAAATAATTGGCGCTTTATACACTAAAATTTTTCGTCTTTCCAATTCATACGCTATCCAGCCCGCTTGTTTATTGTCAAAAAAGAATAAGCAGCTTGCTAACGGTTTTAATTTTTTCTGGATAAGCGCTGCGACTTTAAATACCCATTTTAGATACTCTTCCATGTCAGACCATTTATCCCAGCAACCAAAATCGCTTTTTACGAATTTATTTTTTTTCTTAGTTATGGAATTACTCCGATTGGAAATATTATAAGGAAAATCAGCAATGCAATAATCTGCGCAATTATCTGGCATTTGTTCCATAAATTTAACGCACTCCGCATGATGAACTTGATTAAGTATGTCTTTTAATTTATACATTATCTTGTGAAAATTCATTACTATCAAAAAAAGAAAAGAAGTCGGTTAGAGCTTGGTTATAACTATCCTTTTTCAGACACTCGGGACAGAATCCATCCTCAGGACATAGACCATCTTTTCCAGTAATAGAATTAAAGTGAGTAGTTTTTTTTTGAAGTCTCGTCCATTCTAAAAGTTTTTCTCTTAATTTTAATTTTCTTCTTTGCTCCTTGCGCCATTGTTTAATTACTCGGCTTATGGCAGTCCTAAAACCGCTCGTTAGGCAATCTGAAATATGCAAATTATTAATGGGTTTATCCGATTGTTGTTTTTTCATAATAAGTAGTTATTCATAAGTTTTAATTATGTCTATCCGCTTTTATTTTGATCCCTCCGCCCCGCCGTGCCTACTCTAGCACTTATAATGATATAATCGGGTTCAAGCCGTTAAGCCATTTGGGACGAACGGGCAAGAGGGGCTGTTTTTTTAAAATTATTCCGAACCTTCCGCCTACTTAGCCTTCATCCTTAAACGACTTTTCGGCGGAGAGGTTCAGAGTTTTAAAAAAATTGAACTTTAAGTTTATTAATAATTTCTCGTTGGATTTTAGTAAGTTTTTTAGTATTTTTATCTAAAATAGCCAAACCTATTTGCGCGAGACCGTAAGCGTCACACAAATTATTATCTGTAAAAGATACGCCATATCGTTTATATGTTTCCAACAGCATTACTTCTTTGCCGCAGTTGCCTTTGCCTGTTACATATTTTTTAAGTTGGGTAGGCGGGACGATGACAAATTGTTTTTTGTTATTATGTAAAAAATTACGCATTAAATAATTAAGACCCGCCAGCTGCATAAGCGAAACGCTGCGCACCATACCAAATGGCAATCCTTCAATAACCGCTATGTCAATTTCCGCTATATTGACGGCATTAATTATATGCAAAAGACGCTTTAATTCCTGCAATGGCGCATTGCCTGTTTTTTTAGTTTTAATTGATATAGCGGTATATTTTTTTTTATTAAGATAGACGCACCCCGTATTGCATAAAGATAAATCTATTCCTAATGAAGTTATAGTTCGCATGATAATATTGTTTTTAACCTATAATATGGCTCGTACATTTTGATTGTTTTTAACATTTGACATGACTCACAATATCCTGATGATTTTTAATTTTTCTTTTGGTTCGTAAATTCCTAATGTTTTTTATTGTGGTTTTGACTCGCAAACATGACCTATTTTTAATTTTTGCAATGGCTCGCAAACTTGAGATGTTTTTAATTTGATTTGTGGCTCGCATAGCATTAGTGTTTTTGAAAATTTTCTTGGCTCACAAACAACTTTTGTTTTTAATTTCTGCAATGGTTCGCAATATTTTTTTGTTTTTAATTTTTAACATGACTCGCAATATTTTTTTGTTTTTAATTTTCGCAGAGGCTTATAATTTGTTGATGTTTTTAACTTTCATCTTGGCTCGCAATTTTCATATGTTTTTAACCTATGATATGGCTCGCAAGTTTGGGATGTTTTTTATTTTTAGGTTGGCTCGCAATCGCTATATGTTTTTAATTATGTATGCGGCTTATTTTTTATAAGATTTAATTCGTGCAAGGCTTAATGTAATTATTATGGTTATTTTGTTTTTCTTTCATTAAAATATATGGCGCAGCTGCTTTTAATCCTTTTACTTCATACCACTTTTCAAACAGATGAGAAAGAAACATTTTAACAGTCCACCTTTTTGCCATATTGTACTTGTGTCCTTTAGTGTATTTGTATATTTTTTTACCTTCTTTGTTAAGAATTGGTTTTCCATTTTCATCTACAAATAACATTTTTTTAGGATATTGCTTATCATAATGCTTGCGGGATTGTTCGTATAACGCTCTGTAGCCGCCTTTAGTTTTGACAAATGATTCCCCGACTTTCCAAAGTGTCATTTTAAGCCTGTGGTTCCATTTTGCATCTTGTCCTTTTTTCTTCTTTACTATATTACCTTTTGCATCTAATCCTAACCCCGCGTAACTCCATAAAGCGCTAATTGTTTTAAATCTGGTAATGTCATTAATAATGGCTATAAGACTGCCAGCCAATCTTGGTCCAATTCCTTTAATGTTTTTAAGCCATTCCGCGTAAATTGGATAATCATTTAATTTTTTTAGAATTTCTCCTTCCAGCCAATTTTCTAAATGATCTATTTTTTGATGAACGTTTTGTTCATAATATTCTATGTCTTTTGATGGAACTTTTAATACTTTTTTCAACGCCCAGCAGCGATTTTGCGACTTAATGCGGTGTTCTTGGATAGCGTACATGTCATCTACCAAGAAGCGCAAGTAAGAATAATTTTTGGGTAATTTTGGTTTTTTTTGGTTTGTTTTTTTCATATAATATTATTGCGATTCGCAAGTATCAAAATATTTTTTGATTACTATTTTAGTTCGCAAGACTTTGTCTTATCATATTAAAATAATTAACTTCAATTAGGATATTGTATTATGAAATCTTTTGTATTTTTACATTTTGAACATTCATAATATCCAGTTATTTCATCATCCCATCCATATAAATGTTCAACTGTTGTATCTGTTAAAATATAATCACAATTACCGCCCTTTTTACACTTTTCTTTTTCCATTTCTTTTTCCGCATTTTTTTTAAGTTCTTTACCTTCTTCCACTAATTGATAGTGATAATTCTTTAAAGCAGGTACAGCTTCTCTATAATCATCATACTCTTTACTTAATATAATAATTAGAATAAAAATTATTAAAATTATAAACATTTAATATTATTTAATATTTGACGCAATTAACTTTTGATAAAATTTACTTTTTTACTTATTACTTTACTGCCAATCACGTTAATTATTTCATCAAAAGTCAAATCGCACCATTTATCAATCCAATCATCAATCAAATATAATCTATCAGTTTCTTTAATAATCCCAAATAAAATTGGATCTCGCATAGCATTTTTTTCCTCTGCCGTTACTTTTTGCTTTTTTTCTATCTTCTTTTCCGCTTCATCGCAATAATAATGCCAAATAACGAAATCATCAAAAATATCCTTTAATTTTTTAATTTTATTGGCAATGCCTTTAGGTATAATTTTCGTATAATTTTTCAATAGGGTATCGGAAATGTGCCCTTCTCTTATTTGATGTTTATGTTTATATAAATCTTCGCGCTCAATGTAATTGATTATTCCTTTAGACGCTATAATGCTTTCCCTAATCGTAATTTCCAGCTGACGCAATATTTTTTCGCCTAACATTTCTTGTCCGTTTTTTACCGCTTCATCAAAGGCTTTTTCGATAGTTTTTAACCTGCCGTTTAAATTTATTTTTTCCAATACGTTAAATTTTTTCTTTACGTATTTAAAATATAATTCAGGCGATATTCCTTCCTTTTTTTTATCAGTTGATACGGATACAGATGCGGTAAATTCTGGTATTGGAGTATAATTTAACGCTCCTGTCCAATTGTTCTGTCCATCGTGAAAATAATAATTAGTCATAAAATTAGGCATAAAGTTATCTTTTTGGTATATTACCGCTATGCTCTTAAACGAGATTCACAAGAATTTTTAGTTTTGGCTTTAAACAATTCTTCCTTCATCAGCGGATAATAATATCGCATCTCAGCTTTAGTCGTTCGTTTGCGCCGAAATTGCCACCATTTGAAGTTTTTATAGTTGACGAGCAAAGAGTTATAGACGATTGTCGCCGTTAAATTTTGATTAGACATAAATGTTTTTAATTATTTTTATGGCTCGCAAAACGGGGTTGTTTTTTATTGATTTTGTGGCTCGCAAGTATATTGTATTTTTGATTTGATTTCTGGCTTGTAATCTTATTGATTAGATATACGGATCTAACGGATCTAAATCCATTGATTTAACAACTAAAATTTTATTGTCGCATTGTTTGCAAGTTCTTTCATAAAATACGATCAATGTAACGCCATTTCTAATCTTTACCTCTATATTAGTAGTCCTATATTTTGGATTATATGCTTCACAAGCACATCCTAATTGATTTTGAAGTTGTTTTTCAATGTCTTTATTAAGCATAATATTTATTTTATTTTTTATAAATACTTCCTATTTTTTCTAATTGTTTAGTTGTTATTATGTTATGTTTTGTTTCTTTATCGGATTTGTCTAAATCATCTAAATAATACCAATAACCAGGACCATTTTCCTCAGGTTTAGCTTCCAATAACCAATATAAACCAACGTTATTATCATTAGCATAAGCGGAATAACTAACTACCATTATGTGTGTTCCTTCTTTATCTGTCACTTTTAATTTATCGCCTTCAATAATTTTTATTTCATTTTTGTCTTTGTATCCAGTATCGCATTTATAATGATTTTTTTTGGTTTCATCTAATCCTTCTATTATCCCTTGTTTTACGTCATGTAATTGAGATTTAAAAATATTCCAATATGAATCATTGTATTTGCCGTATTTTTTTATAGTTATACAATTATGAATAATTTGTTTTATCATATATTTTATTTAGCTTTATTTATTTATATTATTAATTTTCTCATCTCTCTGTTTCCAATATTCGTATTCTTTCCATAAACGTTCAAGATAATAATTCAACAAATTCTTAATACTATCTTGTGAATTATCTTCTTGTTTATAATAATAATATATTATATCGCCGCGAATTGTACTAATAGCATTAAGAATTTGTTGAATTATTATTTCGTTAGTTATATTTTTCATATTATTTTAGTAGTTCACTTAATTAAATCATAAGCGAATAATAATTGTTTTAAGTCTATTTTTCGCGCTTTAGCGTACATTTCCAACAACTGCTCTACGCTAAATTCCAGCATGCCTTCGTCAAAATGTATCTTGGAACGCTTGCGCGGATATTGTTCTATAAGAATAAAAGCCGAGAATTTGCGAAGTTTCCTTTTAATCGCTTCAACGTCATCCTTGCTTTGTTTTTTAGTGAAAACAGTTTTAACAATGGCATTTTCAGACAAATTTTTTAACGCGGCAATATCAGGATCAGTTAAACTGTAAATTGGCATTACTGGCAACGGAACTGACACGGCTTTTAAAGTTTGCGGATTAAGTTTCCATACATTTTTTTCCGTTTCTCCAGCCTCGTTAGTAAATACGCTTCCAGCTACAAGCGTTTTTCCTTTATAATAATGCTGATGAATATGCCCGCCTGCGATAAAGCCGTAATGCTTTTCTAATTCAGTTCTAGGCAATACTATTTCATTAAATAAATCAGCTGTGGAACCAGAAGTGGTCGGAGAATTTGAAATAGCTTGATGAATAAACAGCATGCTCTTAGAATTTAATTTAAGTTTAGGCGAAGTAAGCTGACTTAATAATTTTTTTGCCGCTTTTCCGTTATCAGTTAAATTTAATTCAGCTTTATCAATGTAAGGACAAAAAACCATATTATTAATCATACTGATTCCTTTAATTACGTACCAAGGCTTATCTTTAATTTCTTCAATAAAATCTATAGCCGTGGTTCCATCGCTGAAGGTCTCATGATTGCCGACCAAGAAATAAAGCGTTTTGTCCTTAAATTTTTCTATAAAAGAAACAAAAGTTTTAATCACGCTTGAAGGATTATTCTTGCCATGCAGCTGATCTCCCATAAATACTATTGGATTGCAATTTTTTAACGATTCTACGATAGTATCTAATACTTTTTGCTGTTCAGCGGCGCGTTTATCGGCAATATAATCCGCATAAGCAAGCGCACTGCGTAAATGTTGATCGCCAACTATCCCGATTAATTGTAAATTATTTTTTGGCATTTGTTTGTTTATTTTTTATTTGTTCCCACATTGATTTTTCTATATTAACGTCAATGCACGGCTGATTATCTTTAACGATTCTTTTAATTTTAGCGTGGAAAGCGAATTTATGCGATAATTTTTCAGATTCTATGTAAGCTCCGACATTTATCGTTTCAATATATTCGTTAGAACCTAAAACTTTTAAAGCGTTAAATGGTTTTTTAAGTTCTAACAATTCAGCGTAAATTTCGTAAAGTTGCCACATTAATTGATTATCCGTTTTTAACGCAAACTCTATATGCAATCCTAACTGTTTAGCTTCATCGCGCGTGATTGGATAGCCATGGATGCAAATGTCGCGGGTTATTTGCTGTATAATTTTATCAATTTTATTTTTTGCGGTTGTTTTGCCAAAATGCAGCATAAGCAGTTTCTCCGTTAGTTGTTTAGCCATTCTATAAGCTCTGTATACGTTGCCGATTGAAAGCGGATGAATTTTTTTAGAAAGCAGCCTAAATACTTTATCCATTTTTGCGTTTGGAATTTTAGCTTGCTCTTGAGCCATAAGCAGATAAGAATTAAGGTCTTCAACGCTTATTTCCATTATTTGATTGGTTGCAGGAAACATTGGGTTAAACGGATGAGCTGTCGTAGGATCTACTGGCGATAATTCAGCTAATTTTCCCATCACAATTTTATCCGCGCCTAAGGCGATTAAAGTGCCAGCGCTGTGAGCATGATAAGGAATTATAACTTCCAAATATTTCGTGTGATTACGCAAAAGTTTGATAATTTTAATTGGAGCTATCATTTCTCCGCCATGAGTGTAAAGATACAAGCTTAATCTTGGCTGATGTCCCAATTTTTCTAAATGCTCGTTTAGAATTGGAATTACGTCATCCGCCACCCGTGTCGCAAACGGTTTGCGATCCCCTGTAACGTAAGTGATGATTTTAGTTTTGCGAGCTTTCTGAAACTGTTGAATTAATTTTTGGCTTTTGGTCATGTATTTATTTTTTATCTGGCAATCCTTCTAAAACCTTAATAATTTTATTAAGATTTAGATCAGTAAAGTCTATTCCAGTAACTCTTTTAACTTCAGTTTTAATTTGATTTGGGTCAACTATTCCTAACTTTTGAATAGCAAGTATATTAACTTTAATTAATCTTTCTCTGACTTCTTCATCAGTTACAAAAGGAACGTCTTCTTCATTTATCTCTACGCTTTGATCTTGCATTTCCATTTTCATTTGAGGCGCGTTTGGAATTGTAATTTGATCTAATTCCGCATCTATATCTTTTTGTTGAGCATCTTGCTGCAATCGCGCTTCATTTTCTTTAATCCATTCTTCATTAATAAATTTAGAAGAAGAAAACGGCTGGATTATTTTGGCTGGCTGAATTTGCCCTACGTCTCTTAATTCAACAAACTCCAATTTAACGTATTGGCCTAAATTGATACGATCCATTTGCGCTAAAAAGGGCTTCTTACGATCGCTATACATATACGTTTCATCTTTTGGCGCAATAACTTTTTGTCCTTCTATAATAAGTTCAGTGCCTTTTGACACTAAAATATCAAAAATAGTTTGCGGAGCAATGCCTTCTTTAGTAACTACATTGCGTCGGACTCCAGCAAGCGTGCCTGATAAAGTATCGCCCTGTTGAAGTATTTTGCCGTCAGTATACGTTACTCTTGGCTTGCTAAACTTAAACCAGGTTGAACTAATTTCTGGCAGTTGGTTGAAATTGAAATTGTTAGACATAGTTTTTTAGTGAATTTATGCCATTTAAAAATTAAATTTTTAAGCAGCATGAATTACTTTTATTAAATTACAAATTTTACATTGCTGATATATCATTATATAAGTAAAATTAGATGAAGCGGAATATGAATATCTTTTTTCTTGTATATCGCTCCAAATATGGTTGCATTGATTTTTATACTCATTTTTTTTGAGTTGTTTTTTTATTTTTTTCATCTTACTATCATTATAGCGCATTTTTTAAAACTTGTCAAGTGAGAGAATTAATCAAATCATCTATAATGCTTACGCTCTTGCCTTTTTGCTTACGTTTAGCGTCAAATAATTGATCAAAAATAGCTTGTTTTTCCAATAATAATTCTTGCATTTTGGAGTCAATGGTATCTTTAGCGATAATTTGGTAAATAAGCACTGAATTTTTCTGCCCTACGCGATGACAGCGATCTTGAGATTGATTATATTCGGCGGGAGTCCAAGGAAAATCTATAAATAATACGGTAGAAGAAGCGGTTAAAGTAATTCCTATGCCAGCGCTTCTTATCCCGCCTAAAAATACTTTAACGGCGTTATTGTTTTGGAAAGAATCAATAATGTTTCTTCTGTCGTTTATTGAAGTTTTGCCAGTCAGCATTACCGCTTTATTTTGAAATTTTTGATAAAATTGTTCCAATGGAGCGTTATAACTTGAAAATACCACTACTTTATTGCCTTCATTAATTACGTTTTCAATAATTTCTTTAGCAATCGCAATCTTTCCCAAGCTTGCAATTCTTCGCAATTCGCCCAGCCTTACTAATTTCTCGGCTTGCAAACTTTTTCTAATTTCCACGTCAGTTTTATTTTTAACGCTTTTTAAATATTCTTTAAACGATTCCACTGCAAAATCATATTGAGAGCGATAGCCATTTTCTAATTCCATTGGAATATCAACAAATCGTTTAGGCGGCAATTCAGTTAAAACTTCTTCTTTAGTGCGCCGCAGAAAATAATGTTCAATCTTATTACGCAATTCAGAAATATTAGAAGCCCCGCTGTAATCATAATAGCCCCAGCGCCCATAATGCCCTTGGCAATAGCGCTGCGTAAATAAAAACCAATTATTCCATGCTAGCGGATCTATCATATGAAGAGCCGTAAAAAGTTCCACGGGACGGTTAAGGATAGGCGTACCGCTCAAAAGTAAAACTGAAGAGCTGCGTTTAACTATCTGCATCGTATTTTTCGTTCTGCGAGTTTTTAAATTTTTAGCGTAAGTAAACTCATCAACTATCGTGCAATCCCATCGCGCAGTGATTAAAATGGGAAAAAACTTATGCAAAATATCAAAATTAATAATAAAAATATCATAATCAACTAAAGGAATATCTTGTATTTTACTGCCAATAACGAAAGGTTTTAAATTAGACCATATTTTAATTTCATCATGCCAAGACCATTTTACTGAAGCTGGACAAATTACAAGAGTTTTAGAAATTTTTTGGTGAACAATATAAGTTATCGCCTGAACCGTTTTCCCGCATCCCATTTCGTCCGCCAAGATAGCTTTGCCATTACTATTAATCAAAAACTCTACCCCAAGCTTTTGAAATTCGTATAAATTGCCTTTAATATTTTTAATCTCTAATGCTGAAGATTTTGCCTGTTTAATTCGCTGAGCGTTTTTTATTTGTTCTTGTTTCAGCAATTTTTGAAGTTTATATTGTTTGTATTCAAATTCAAGAGCTTCATTAATTATAATTTCTGGGTAAGCTTGCTTAATAAGATTAAAAAAAAGAGGATTATTGAATCTCCATTTTTTTTCGTAAAATCCAAATTCCTTGTAACCGTATTTCTCTTTCAAAGAACGACAAAAATTAAGAACTGGATAATTAAAAGGGTAATCAAAAGCATACGCATAATAGGTTGTCGATTCTTTTATGATTTGCATTTAGGTTATTTTAATCTGATAAGGACGCACTCCTTTTTCTTTTTGTTCTTGAATAAAATTCCATCTTTTTAGCGTTTTCTCTTTGTCAAACAAAAAGATGCCTCCATGCCCTTCAGCTATAAAATCAGGTTCAAGCAATTTAAGCTTAACGTAATAATACAAATAAGTTTTGCTTACGTTTAGCAATTTTGCTAACTCAAGCGTTGAGATTAATTTTGGCGTTGTTTTTTTCATATTAAACTAAATTATGTTTTTGTTTCCATTTTGCGAGATACTCTCTATTGGCAAAAGTATATTTTTTTCTGTCTGGTATTTTCCCTAAAGACATATTTCCTTGATGAAACACTCTCGTATTGTGGGTTCTATACGTTTGATAGCCTAACATTCTTACTTGCTGCCATACTTTACGATCCTCGCCCATTCCTAAAAGAAAATTTTCATCGTAAAACGTTGATTCTCCTAATTCTTGTTTATTCATTTCTTTAATTTTATCAATTAACTCTTTTTTTGCGATCCAGCATGAACCAAACTCAGCCCCATCGCCAAAAACATCATGATTTTTAGTTAAATCTATTTTTTCCATTTTAAGAGCTTCTCTGGCATCTCTTGTTTCTTTCATTAAAGCTGGCATTACTACCCCGACGGGCGGCGTAAAAGTAATTTCGCTTTCAAACGGTTCTAATAAAGCGTCAATCCATCCTTCCCATACTAAAATATCGTTGTTAATGCAAATAACGTATCTTCCTTTTGCTAAATTAATGGCTTGATTGCAAGCAATCGCAAAGCCTAAATTATTTTGATTGCGAATTAAAATGTCAGCTTGACTCCAATACCATTTTAACGATGGCAGATCTGGAGCTATGTCTTTATCAGCAAGAGTACTTCCGTTATCCACAATTATAAGCTCATAAAATTCTTTTGGCGTTCTTTCTATAAGTTTTTTAAGACATTCGGAAGCTAGCCAATATGTCTCGCTTTCCCGATATTTTCCGTTCATTCCAGGAATAAACCAAGCTGGCATAACAATACTAACTTTTTTTGGTATGTTTTTTTCAAATTTGTTCATTTGAATTAATATTTATTTTTGCTGCGGCTGTTGATACATATTTTTGAAATTATAAACTTGAAAAAGAAAAAAACGTATCTGAAAAAAATCAGCATAATTAACCCCGCCAATAAATAAAGAAATAATCCAGTTATGCCTAATATTATATACAATAAAAATTTAATCATTATTTTAATTTTTTATTTAAAATTTTCAATAACCCGCGCATTGCTTCACCCTCCGTATGATAAATGTCATCTATTTGGAGATAATTAACTTCATCGTCAAAATGTTCGATTACGTAAGTATTTTTTACTTCTAAATTAAAATCTTTTTTCAATGATCCTTTTAGTCTGTCATCTTTTAATTCTCCTAAAAATTTGCCTTTTTCAATTTTAAAAGATACGTAATTTGAAGTTAGATTAACGTATAGAACATAGCAAATTTGATTTTCTTTAAATTGTTTTGTCATGTGACATGTATTAATTATTTAAAACACTTATTGGTTATCGTTGAAAATATTACCTTTAAAGACAATGCCGTTGCGTATCTTTTAATAATTCTTTTTTTAAAATTTCATTTACAATTTCTCTAAATTTTGGCTTAGGATCAAAACCGAGAAGTTTTTTAGCTTTAGTTGTATCGGCGTAAGAACAAATAATATCGGCTTTTGGCATTTCTTTAGTTTCAATTCCCGTCCATCTGATTAAATTCTCTTTGCAAAAATCCTCAACAATTTCCCATAATTGCCGTAAAGTGATAATCTCATTGCCCCCAAGATGAATAATCTGCCCTTTAAGCTGCCGCCATAATTTCCAATCGGCATTTATGATTTTAATTGTCGCGTCAATAAGATCTCCTATATAGGTATAACCGCGCATACTGGATCCGTCTCCGTAAAAAGTAATCGGCTTTTCTTTTTTAATTTGATTAATCCAGCGATAAATTACTTGATCTTGTCTTCCGTTTTCGCCGTATACTGAAAAAGGGCGAATAATAACGTATTCTAATCCATTAGCCTTAAACAGCATTTCGCTTGCCGCTTTAGTAATTCCATACATTGAAATTGGAAAATATTCCACTGTTTCATCTATTCCTTTATTTATATCCTTATTTCCGCCCAATACCGATGAACTGCTAAAATAGATAAATTTTTTAACCCCAAATTTATGGCATATGTCAATCAAGTTAAAAGTGCCTTCAATATTGGTTTTAATCATTTCCTGCGGAAATAATTCTCCCCGTTTAACGCTGGTAAGCGCAGCTAAATGAATTACAATGTCATATTGTTCTTGCGTAAAAGTATTATAAAGGCGCAAACGATCCGTAATGTCGCATCCATCTATTAAATCATAACCGTTAAAAGGAATTTTAGCGATTTGAAGTGCTTGTTTTAAATGCGAACCTATAAATCCTGATGATCCTGAGACGAGACATTTAAGAGGCATAATTTTATTATTTCATTTCGCTTCGCAGGAGAGATTGAGATGGCTGGTAATTACTTCCAACCCCACTCTCAGCGATCTGCAGCTCATTCTTGCATTATTAGTCTTGAATCGCGCCAGTTTTAGCTCTTTAGGAGTAAAACTGCCCGCCTATCCCGAGCAAGGATTATTAGCGATACTGCGAAGTGTTATCATTATAGCGCACTTTAAAAAACTTGTCAAGTTAGCAAATGTCTTTACAAGATAACCAATTTATGCAATTATAACAATATCAGATTGAAATTTACAATATTAAATGAAAAAATTAAATGAAACCAAAATTTTCTCTACAAGGGATCTTTGGCTCGCGGCTACGCTGTCTTATCTCAAATTTGATATTATAAGCATAGATTATCAAATTGAAGGCAGAGCCAATTATCCAGTCGGATATTTTAACTTTGCCGATAACGCAGCGCTTCAAGAAGCAAGAAATAAATTTTTTAGGCGGGAATTGGCAATAGAGCCAAATGAGATGCGCACAATCTTGCGCACCCTCAAATCTGAAACTAATAATACGTATAAAAGCCCGCATTCCAATTTTGCTTGACAAAAAATTTTAGGCATGCTATCATAAAATGGTTATGATTTGTGGGCAGTATCTATAGCGCTTAGCTTTCCTCCATTAGCTAAGCGCTTCTCTTTTTGGCTTGACAATTATTTTTAGATATGATATACTTAATGCGTTGATAATAATGCAATTAGCGCGGTCCCGCTTAAAGGCGGGATTTTCGCTGAAAAAATATGAATAAAATAATGACAAAAATAATAATAAAAAAATATTTGTTGCATGCTGCGCTTTCTATTATTGCTTTCTTTGGCATTTTTCTTTTTTTTATTGAAAAATTCAGAAAATCTTTTTATTTCAAAGGAACGGATATTATCAAAAGCTATGACTATTCAATTGGACGAATTATAGGACTTATTTTGATAATAGTACTAATAAATATTATTGTTAGGCGCTATTTAGACTCTAAAAATCCAGAATTTGGCGCTTGACAGAAAAATAAAGCCGTGCAATATGAATAAAATAATTCAAAATAACAATCTATTCTCGTTTCTTTTTACTTGCTACTTGCTGACGTTTCTGGGCGTGATTGCTTTTTTAGCGGCAAGCGGCTTTAGGAGTTTATTCTCTTGACAAGATTCTTGGATAGTGTATAATGAAAGCAGGGTTAAGAATACTAAAGATACAATACAATCACTTCTTACTGGCGGGTCCCCCGCCTGTAGGCGATTTTTTTGCCGAAAGGCAGTATTGTATCGCCCGCTAGTAAGAAGTGATTTTTTTATGAAAGAGAAAAACAATAGTTTAAAAAATGAATAAAATAATACAAAAACTTAATTCCGCCTCATTGGCGGACAAGCTAAACGAAAGCGCTGCTTATTGGCGAAACAATTCATTAATTATTCGCTAACAATCAGCGTTTTTTTATTTGTCATGAAAACTTCATGTATTTTCCATCAGCCAAATCAAAAAATAGTCCTAATTAAAGAAGACTTTGTCAAATTATGCGAAGGCAACACCACAGCCGCCTGTTTGCTAAGCATATTTGAATATTGGACTAATATTAAATTAGAAAATAAGAAACAGGTTTCAATTGAAAACAAATTTAGAGTTAAAGGAGGATTTGAACCAAAAACAGAAAATACGTGGATATACAAAACTCCTTTACAATTATCAAAAGATTCTTTGGGATTACTCAAATTATATGACATTAGAAAAAATTTGAAATATCTATTTGAAAAAGGGTACCTTAAAAGGCGAAATAACCCCTTATATAAATGGGATCGTACTTTTCAGTATCAATTGCAAGTGGAAAAAATTAACGCTTGCATTCGCTGCCCGCAGCAAATCATTGAATCGCTAGCGATTAATCAAGCGTCTGCGAGCGGTAAAACTATACCAGAGGTTACTTCAGAGGTTACTTCAGAGGTTATATATTCGCCTGGCGGCGAAAACGTAAAATCCTCTCCTCCTTCTCTTTCTAACAAGTCCCTTCTTGAAAAGAAAGAAACGTTTAACCCCGAGTTAGAAATCCAAAAACTTTGCGATTGTCCCCAGGCGCATGTTTCTCTTATTGGAAAGCTCTTTAAATGGCACGCTGAAGAGTTTGGCTTTAAGTTTGACAGCTGCAAAGAATTTCAAGCAATGTTTAGGCGCAATTTGCGCGATGCCTTAATTCTAGCTTCGCTTGGCTATGAAGATGAGTTCTATATCCATTTGTTGGGGTTTTCAGCTAAACAGCTTAGAAAGATGAACGGCGACGAAAGAGTGCCTTTTTTCCACTTGGCTACAGCTCTAAAATTTAAAGATGATTTTAAGATACAATATCTTGATTACAAAAAATTAAGTGAAATGCCCGCAACAAATGAACAATCAACCGATAGACCAAAAACAAATTGACGCGCTTTATAACTTATTAGAGCCTAACTCTAATGCGCCGCTTATTGCGCCAGAAGCGATTAATTTGCCGCAAAAATACGTTAATGCGATTAATTCGCCAATCGTTGATGATACTTTGTATAATTATAAGGCATTGGCAGAGCGGCTTGAAAAAGAGCCAGTTAGACCAAAAGTGCCCACTTTTTTTGAGCCGATAGACAAATTATTGGATGGCGGGTTTCAAGGCGGGGAGCTAGTCGTTTTATCTGGCTTTACTAAAGGAGGCAAGAGTACGCTTATGCAGACTTTGACGTATTGCCAGGCTAAACATGGCATTTCTACCGTGCTTTTTACCTTGGAACTGGGCTGGCAAGAATTTACGCGCAAATATATGGCTATGGACAATCCTGGAATGGCAAGACCTTACGCTTACTCTGACTTGCCGCTGTGGTATCCCATAGACAATCGTGCTTTATCCTTAAAATGGCTTGAATTACAGATAGAGAAAGCCATAAAGAGAAATAAAGCGCAAATGGCGTATATAGACCATTTGCATTTTCTGCTGCCGCTTAAAGATTATCGCCAAAACGTGTCTTTTTTGGTAGGCGGCATAGTGCGGGAGCTTAAAAAAATAGCCGTAAAATTGGACATACCGATTATGCTTATAGCTCATACGCGCAAAATGCCAGTGGAAATAGCTCCAGACATGAATTCAATTAGGGATAGCGGGCTGATAGTTTGTGAAAGCGACTTTACTTTTCTCGTTTGGCGCGTGAGAGAGAAGGAGGAAAGAAAATTTCAAATGGAAGGCGGGGTTATTTATAAAGACGAATCTTGGGTGTCTTTGGAGGCAAATCGGCGCAACGGCAAAACCCTTAAATTTAAGATATATTTTAAAAACAATCGTTTTTACGATCAAAATGAGTATTTTCAAATATTGGAACAAGAAAGAAAAATTAATGAATCAAGTTTGGCGCAAACTAAGCAAGCTTCCTCAATTATTCAGCAGAATGAAGCAGATACTGAACAAGCGGCAAAAGAAGTATTTGGAGAGGAAACTCCTTGGTACGTTGGGATTGATCTAAAAGATGACGAATAATGCGATTAATGCTATAATTTGCGGAGAATGTTCAAAAGTATTAAAGAACTTTGCGCCAGAAAGCATTGATATGGCATTAACTTCCCCGCCTTACGATGATCTTCGCCTTTATGAAGGGTATGAATTTAATTTTAAAGAGATAGCAAAAGAATTATACAGAGTTTTAAAAATTGGCGGGGTGATCGTATGGATAGTCGGGGACGGTAAAAAGAACGGAAGCGAAACAGGCACAAGCTTTAAACAAGCGCTGTTTTTTAAAAAAATAGGAATGAATTTGCATGACACAATGATTTACGAGAAAAACGGGGCGTCTTTTCCTTCTAAAGATACTTATTACCAAACTTTTGAATATATGTTCGTATTTAGCAAAGGAAAGCCTAAAACGATTAATTTGTTATCCGACAGAAAAAATCTTTGGGGAAAATCATGGGGCAAAAGAAGCAGGCGGGACGTTAAAGGCAATTTAGTAAAAGGCGAAAGGATAGATGGAGATGAGTTTGGAGTAAGATTTAACATTTGGCGCTATAACACAGGAAAAGGATTTTCAACTAAAGATGAAATTGCTTATCAGCATCCAGCTACGTTTCCAGAACAGCTCGCGGCCGATAATATAAAAAGCTGGAGCAATAAAGGCGATATTGTTTTGGATCCTATGAACGGCGCTGGCACGACTACAAAAGTGGCAAGACTTTTAGGCAGAAATTTTATCGGCATTGACGTAAGCGAGAAGTATTGCGAGATAGCCAGAAAGCGGTTAAATCAGCAAATTTTAATATGAACGATTTAGAAAAACAAAGATTTGAAGAGTTATTTAAGATAAAACAAGCGTTAGACGAGTGGGATTTTGAATTTCCTGAAAAATGGCTGAAAGAGCGGCGGCTTGCGTTTTTATATGATGAAATCGGCAGATTAAGCAAAAAAGTTGAAAAAGCTAAGCGAGAAATGAGCAAGCAAGCCGTTATAGGCAGGTATTTTGCGCCATGGACTTGGGATTATCCTTATTGCTGGACAAAAGAACAGCGCGAAGAATTTAAAACGGATGAATTAATTCGCTCTTGGTTTGAGTTTACGTTTAACGGCAAGCCAGTCGCAACGTTTGGAGAATTAAAATGGATGATTTATCGGAAAAGATTAAAAAAATTAAAAGAAGTTCAAAAAAAATATAAAGGAGCTCTTATGCGATACGGCATGACAAGAGGTTCAATTACTTTTGACAATGAAGCGGATCCGCTGACGATAGACAAAATGCGCAAAGCGCCGATAGGCGATATTCTTTTTGACAGGGAGCAATTTAACGGCGGAAGCGGCAGAATTAAAATGCTTTGTCCGTTTCATGAAGAGAAAACTCCGTCTTTTATTATTTATCCAAATAACGGCTGGTATTGCTTTGGATGCCATGAGGGAGGTTCCAATGCCATTGATTTTATGATTAAATATTACGGATTAAATTTTAAAGAAGCCATAGAGCGGCTTAAACAATATGTTTGATGATTTTAGAATTCAATTGGAAGAGTTAGATATTCCTTCTGAAAAAGCGGAAGAGATTATTATTGCCGCGGGTGAAATGAATAAAGCGGCGCCAGCGGATAATGGCGCTAAGATTGAAGATAAGGTTGAAATTATAAGGCAAGAATTGAGGCAAGAGATGGATTGGCGCAAAAGAGCGTCTTTAGCCGCTAAAATAATTAGTTTGCGGCTGGAGAGCGAATAAATGCGGGAACAATGATACGGGAATTTCGTTACGGGAACTTCGTTACGGGAACTTCGTTACGGGAACTTCGTTACGGGAACTTCGTTAATATTATTATACGCTTGACAAGTTTTGAAAAATGCGCTATAATGATAGA
>Ga0180008_1000978_pt1 | contig 19867 bp, 19 predicted proteins | sample MM_PW_MetaG_FD_121121 | JGI IMG/M metagenome (GOLD analysis project Ga0180008, IMG submission 121121) | Groundwater microbial communities from the Aspo Hard Rock Laboratory (HRL) deep subsurface site, Sweden - MM_PW_MetaG | ecosystem: Environmental > Aquatic > Deep subsurface > Groundwater...
CCATACTAACGCCATGAGCCTCCGGGCCCTGGCGGCCGACGGATCGATACTGGCCGAGCGTACGGTCTATAGCGTCGGGGGCGGCAAGATAGTCGAGGAGGGCGCGCCTATCGCGACGGTGGCGGCTATCTACGAGGCTACGACGATGGGCGACATACTCGCGCGGCTGCATAGGACGGGCCAGACCTTCTGGGAATACGTCGAGGAGCGCGAGGGGCCTGGCCTATGGGACCACCTGGGAGAGGCCTGGGCGGCGATGCGCGCCGCGGTCGAGCGCGGCATAGAGGCGGAGGGCGTGCTCCCCGGCGGGCTGCGGCTTCCGCGCAAGGCCTCGTCGTATTTCGAGCGCGCGCAGGGCTTCCGCGGCTCGCTCAAGCGTCGCTCGATGCTGTACGCCTTCGCCCTGGCCGTGGCCGAGGAGAACGCCGCGGGCGGCCGCGTCGTCACCGCGCCGACCTGCGGTTCCTGCGGCGTCCTGCCCGGCGTGCTGTACGGCATGGCTACCCAGAGAGGCTTCTCCGACGCCAAGATACTCAGGGCGATAGCGACCGCGGGCCTCGTAGGCAACTTGGTAAAGCATAACGCCTCCATCTCCGGGGCGCAGGTCGGATGCCAGGGCGAGATAGGCACCGCCTGCGCCATGGCCGCGGCGGCCGCCGCCCAGCTGTTCGGCGGCACGCCTAACCAGATAGAGTACGCCGCCGAGATGGGCCTGGAGCACCACCTCGGCCTGACCTGCGACCCGGTAGGAGGGCTCGTGCAGATTCCGTGCATAGAGCGCAACGCCTTCGCGGCGTCCCGCGCTCTGGACGCCAATACCTACGCGCTCCTGTCGGACGGGCGCCATAGGATAGGCTTCGACACGATAGTGGAGACGATGAACCGCACGGGCAACGACCTTCCTAAGATCTACAAGGAAACCTCGGAGGGCGGCCTCGCCGCCCTCGTTTCGTGCGACTGACGCGGGGCGTCCAGCCTAGAAGTACGCGGCCCCGCCGCAGGTGATCCAGGCTACCATCATCGCCGTTACGAGGGAGCCCAGGTAGACGGTGCCCGTCTTCCTGAAGCAGTACGTCGCGACGAAGAAAAGCACGAAGAACTGCGGGATTATCAGTACCAAGGCGCTCATGAAGGGCCCGTCGAACAGCGATAGACCTAAGAGCGCCCATCCGGTCCCGAAGCCGAGGAAGAAGGGCGCGTACTCGAATACGGCGACGATAACGAGCCCGCCGAGCATCACCGTCACGTTCTTTGCCCACCATACCCACTGCGTCCTGGCCGGGCCCCCGGCTTCCGGGAGGCGCATCTGGCCGAATAGCCTGACGCCGCCGTTCATCAGGAAGAACGCGAGGAAGAACGGCAGGTACAGCAGGAACTGCAGGAATCTCCCCGGGGTGAACGGCCTTAAGAAGGGCCAGATGAACCTGAGGTCGGTCGAGAGGACGGCATAGGAAAGGGCGTTCAGCGCGTAGAGCGACGAGAACATGATGATCGCCATCAAGACGATCTTGCCTATCGCGGCCCAGTCTATGCCGGTTTCCCCCTCGGCGAACGATACCCCGAGGTCGTACAGGGTAACGCCGAGCCTCCTTCCCTCGCCTTTCCGGTACCAGCGGATGAAGGTAAGGAAGGCGATGACGGCGAGAGCGTCGAGCCAGAGTATCAGGCCGCCCGCCATCAGCGTCTTGAAGACGCCGTCGGGGTACGGGAAGAGGCCGTGGCCCAGCTGCGTCAGGAAGGGGTAGAGGAGGGCGCTGAGCGCTACGCTTATCGCGGCGTTCTTCCTCCAGCTAGCGCGGGACGCTACGTAGCGCCCGGGGAGCGGGCGCGCGACCGAGGCGAAGAACCTCGTGGACAGGAGCAACGAGCATAGCGGCATCAGGGACAGGGCCGCTATCACGAGCCCGGCGCCGAGGAGCAGCTCCCTCGCTAAGAAGACGAGGTCCCGGGAATCGAGCCCGGTATCGGCGCGGAGGGCGCGGACGAGCCAGTCCATGGCCGCCGACATGCCCGCGCCGCTATGGGTCACTCCGCGGTGGACCGTCTCGAGGAGCTCCATCCGGCGCGCGCTGCCGTCGGCGAAGTCCCCGTAGGTCCGGTTCCATTCGATCGGGCCGTCCTGCCCGGCGAAGGTCTTGTAGCGCTTCTCCGTCTGGTTCAGCGCGCCGGTCGTCAGCGCGTAATCGCGGAAATAATCGAACTCTTCGAAGCGCGCCTGCAGCATTAGTACGTTCTTGAGCCGGACCGCGCCGGCCTCGTCGCGGACGGGGCCGTAGGCCTCGCCGCACTGCAGGACCACGGCGGCGTGGGTCGGGTTCTCCAAGGCCGCGGTCACGGCGCTCCATGTTCCCATCGAGTGGCCGGTAAGCCCTATTCGGTCGGCCCGCACGAACTCGAGCCCCGCCAGCCACCGGAACGCCCGGCTAGCCCCCATCGAGGAGTCGACTATCCCGGGGACCCCGTCGCCGTTCAGCCTGGAGAAGCTCATGAATAGCTTGAAGCGCGCCGGGCCGCCTTTCGCCTCGTCGTAGCCGCGCTCTCGGAGGCCTACGGGATTGGCGCCGTGGCCGAACTGGTCTATCGTCAGGGCGACGATACCGCGTCGGGCCAGCTCCATCGCGTACGCGGCCGAGGTGTCCTTGTCGTTCTGGTAGCCGTGCAGGGCTAGTACCGCAGGAGCCGGCGTCGCGGATCGGGCGGATAGCGGTCGGTATAGCTTGCCGGGAATGTAGGCCGAGGCGCCGTCGCTCGTCGTTATGGGGATCCTGACCTTAGCGACCTCTACCGAGCCGAAGCCCGACTCCAGGTAGGCGGCCACGGCGAGGGCGGCGGCCGCGGCGGCGATGCAGGCTAGGAACGCGAGGCCGTAACGCCTGCGCGCGGCTTTCAATGCCTTGTCCATGATTGGAGCCTCCCCAAGGGACTGGTACTATAATCGACCGTACAACGCTGTTGCGTATATGTCAACCTTTTGTGTTGACTAGGGCCTTCGGCGAAACAGTCGGCGAGGCGAGAGGCTGGACGACGAGGCCGGTCGACGGTACTCGCGCTAGGCCTCGGATGCCGCGCTAGGAGCGTAGGCCTAATCTGCGCCTGAACCAGGCGACGGCCCGGTACGGGCTGCGCTCCAGAGTCTCCTCGAGCACGGCTTCCATGGCGGCCGGGTCGGGCATGCGCTCCTCGGCCCCCACGCGCCGGAGGAATCGTAGATATCGTCTTAAGGTAGTCCTGCTCCTCCTATCCAGCCGCCCGAAACGGAGGCCGAAACGCGTCGCGCCTCCTTCCTCGTGGGACCAGGCGACGGTCCCGGGTAAGCGCAGCGCCCGGCGGCCTTCTAGGACCGCTACCGCGGCGGCGCCGGCGGCGATCGCGGCCTCGCCCTCTAGGTCTCCGGACAGTACGCGCGCCGCGAGCCCTCCGCGGGACAGGTCGTCGAGCGAGGCCGCGGTAGGCGAGGCCGAGGGCCCGGCCGCCTCTATGGTCATTGCCGGCATGAAAGAGAAACGGCGCGAGGCGCGTTGGTCGGCGCCGACCGGGACGGGGTCGAGCGGCAGGCCGCGTAGGCTGGCCTCCATCGCCTCGGTTACCGACTCGAGGCCGCGCCCGCCGGTGAACATGATCCCGTAGCCGGTATCGCCCGAGGGCATGGCCTGGCGGCGGACGACCGCGGCGGGTATACGGTACGCGGCGCCGGCGACCCTGAGGCTGAACTCCCCGTGAGTGCCGACGCGCGGCGCCGGGAGGGCCAGCGGGACCGCGAAGGCGCCTCCTCGCGATAGGTCGACGACCCGAATAGGCGTCTCGGCGCCGTCTATGGCGATCGCCGCCGATACGTCGAGGCGGTAGCGCGGCGGGCTTTCCCAGGGCCGGAGCCGCGGATTGAAATACGGCGCTATCGCGTGCCGGCGGAAGAACATAGCCGCCGCCGCGACGAGCGCCGCGTCGAATAGAAGCGTCGACAAGGGCGAAACGAGCGGGTTGAGCGCGAAGGCCGCCACGTTGTTTGCTATGAGCCAAGACGAGGCGGCTATGAATATCCACCAGCCCGCCCGCCGTACCGATAGGATGGCGAGCGCCGATACGGGGTAGCAGAGCAGTACCAGCGCGTCGAGGAAGCCCAGCCTGGAGAATAGGCTGCCGGGCCCGCTTAGCGGCACCATGTTGACCGCGGCGGCCTGGATTATGACGGCGGCCGGGGCGGCGAGGTAGATAAGAGGAAAGATTACGAGGCTCATCGGGCGCTTCGTACGCTTCATGCAATTATTCTAGGCTACCGTCCGAGGCTTGGCAAAGAATAAGGAGGAAATTTTGCGCGGCGACTGGCGTTCGGGGATCGGGTGGCCTAGGATTACGCTATGGTCAGGAATTTCCGTATAGCGCCGACGTTGCTAGCGGCGCTAGGAATCGCCTCGGCGTGCGCTTGCTCCAATCTTTACCTAGACGCGTGGTTCGGGGGCGAGGCGGGAGTCGGCGTTACGGTCGTCGTCGAGGACGCGATCTATCAGGAGCTCGAGCCCAGCCTCGTACAGTACCTGGAGGACCTCGAAGCCGCCGGCCACGAGGCGCGCGTCATCCGCTTCCCGGGCGGAGGCGCGCCCGCCCTCCGGGCCGCAGTCTGGTCCGTAGGCGCCGAGCGGGACCCGGCCTTCCTGGTCGGCGACCTGCCGTACGCCACCTTTAGGATGGAGGCGTTCGGAAATATCGAGACCTTCCCCGTGGATCTCTTTTTCGCCGACGAGGGCTGCGCCTGGTACGACGCGGACGGCGACGGGATATTCGATAGCCACGGGCCCCTCCTGGCCAGGAAGCCGGTCTCGCGAGTCTCTGGCTCCGCGGAGGAGCTCGCGTTCTACTTCCGGAAGCTCCACGAGTACCGCTCAGGCGCCTCTGCCGATTCCGACGAGGCCTTTATCTTCAAGGACGACGATTGGCAAGGCTATAGGCGCGGTAGCGGCTTCGGCCTGGAGCGTATCTTTCCCCGCGTCGTCATCTTCGAGGGAGAGGCAGACACCGACCGGGCCGGCTACGTTTCCAAGCTGTCGTCGAGGCCCTCGGCCTACGTATATCAGTGGGTGCACGCGTCGCCCGATACGCTGTTCTTCGCGGTACCGGCCGGCTACGAGCCTTTTACCATTAGCGATATCCCGGAAGCCCCGCCGCAGGGGCTCTTCTACAACCTCTTCAACTGCAAGGCGGCGCGCTTCGTCTCCCCCAACCTGGGCATGCGCTACCTGACCGAGACGCCGTACGGATTAGCCGTGCAAGGCTCGACGAAGATAGGCGGCAACTACTACCCGGTCGAATTCCATCGTTCGTTGGCTCGCGGCCGTACCTGGGCCCAGGCCCACGCGGACTGGTACAACCTGTACGGCGTAGAGAGCGACGAGTGGTTCCTGGGCATGGCCGTCTTAGGTTGCCCCGTCGTCAGATTGCCCGGGGCCAAGGCGCGAGGATACGCGACGAACGGATACGCGGCGAGCGGAGCGACTACCGCGCGCGGCCTGCCCTCGGAGATACCCGAGCCGTTCTCCGACGAGCCCGAGCTGTTCGAGGGGCTCGTCCGCTTCTCCGAATCGCTCGGCGAGTGAGCGGCGCCCGCCACGCATCCAAACATCCTGGCCTCCAAGCCTCTTGGCCTCTAGGCACAGCCTAGTCCGCGGCGCCCTCTAGAAGGTAGGCCCTAAGCTTCTCCGGGTCCGGTTCCATGCGTATAGACAGGTTCCGCCTCGACATGGCCGCGGCTATCGCGGGCGGCACGGGCAGGCGCCGCCCAAGGACGGACTCTACTGCGTCGGCGAATTTAGCCGGGTGGGCGGTGCACAGGAAGGCTCCCGCCTCGCCCGGCCGTAGGGAGCGCCTCAGGGCGTCGTAGGCGACGGCGCAATGCGGCTCTCCCGTATACCCGAGCGCGTCCAGGTCGCGAAGGGCCGTTACCGTGCCCGCCTCGCCGACCGATACGGCGTCGAGCGACCAGCCGTAGTCTCCCAGTATCCGCTCGGCGCGAGGCCAGTTGCTCGGGCGGCTGACGTCCATGGCGTTGGAGGCGGTGGAGACTGTGGCCCGGGGTTCCCAGCGGCCGCTCCTAAGGTAGCGCGGCACGGTGTCGTTGGCGTTGGTGGCGGCGACGAAGCGCGAGATCGGCGCGCCCATGGCCTTGGCCATCAGCCCGGCGGTGAGGTCCCCGAAATTGCCCGACGGGACCGATACGACGAGCCCCCCGGCCCTGCTATCCGCGGGCACGGCCGCGCAAAGGTCCCAGAAGTACAGCACCTGCGCGACGAGCCTCGAGACGTTTATGGAGTTGGCTGAGTTAAGGCCTATGGCCGAGGCGAGCGAGGCGTCGTCGAACGCGGCCTTCACGAGGGCCTGGCAGTCGTCGAAGCTGCCTTTTACCGCGACCGTGGCTATGTTGCCGCCTATGGTGCAGAATAGCTGCTCCTGGGGCCGGCTAATCCTGCCCTCGGGGTACAGCACGACGACCCTGATTCCCGGCGCGCCCTGGAAGGCGCTGGCTACCGCGGCGCCCGTGTCGCCCGAGGTGGCCGTCAGTATGGTCATGGGCGCGTCGCCCTTGATCCGGGATAGGCACTGAGCCATGAATCGCGCGCCGAAATCCTTGAACGCCAGCGTGGGCCCGTGGAATAGCTCGAGGGCGAACGATCCTCCTGCCCGGACGACGGGAGCCTCGAAGGTAAAGGCGGCCGCTACCATCCGGTCGATTTCCTCCGGCGTGAAGTCGGGCGAGAGGAAGGGCGACAGGAGCGTCCTATACCGCGCCGACCGCGGAGCGGCCAGAGCGGCTTCCGCGTCGACGGTCGGTATGGCCGAGGGATGGAACAGCCCCTGGTCCGAGCCGAGCCCGCGCCTAGCCGCCTCGGCGAACGACGCGCGTTCCGAAGGTCGCCTCAGGTTGAAGAATTCCACGCTATCGCTCCTTACTCGCGGGCTCGACAACGCGAGCCCCCGCCTCGTCGACGCGGCACAGCCTGGCGAACGCGCCGGCGGCCGAGCCGTTCGCGGCTTCGGCGACTCCCGCCGCCCAGGCGCCCGCGGCTGCGAGGCCTGCTTCCGCGGCGTCCGCGTCGTCGAACACGGCGAAGACGGTCGGGCCGGAGCCCGAAATCCCGGAGGCTAGCGCTCCCGCGCCACGCAGGGCCTCCTTGAGCGAGCCGAAGCCAGGGATCATGGGGGACCTTCGCGGCTCGACGATATGGTCGGTCATGAGGGCGGCCGCGGCGAGGCCGTCTCCCCGGTGGAGGGCGTCCACGAAGAGCCCCAGCCCGCCCGCCCGCTCGACCGCCTCGCGGAGGGAGACGGAGGCGGGAAGCACTGACCGCATCGCCTTCGTCTCCAGGCGGATACCCGGGTAGGCGACGAGCCAGACCCAGCCGGCCGGAACGGGTAGCCGAGAGGAGCCGAGCCTTAGGCCCCCGAGGGCGCACGGGAGGATGTTGTCCCAGTGGAGCCCCCCCGACAGTTCGGCCTCGAGCTCGCCCATCAGCGCTATCCTTCCGTCGGGCCCGAGGGGATTCCCGTAGAACTCGTCGCAGGCCATTACCGCGGCGACTACGCTGGCCGCGCTCGAGCCGAGGCCCGAGCCTACCGGCATGCCCTTATGCAGCTCTATCGATGCGTTCCCGGCGCGGCCGGATAGCTCGCGCACGCGCAGGAGGGCCCTGGTTACTATGTTCGGCCCTCTGATCTCGGCCGCGTAGGGGCCGGTCACCGGGAAGGAGTCGGCCTCGGCCGCCTCGATCCGCACCTCGTCGCCGAGCCCCGCCGTCTCCAGGGCTATTGACGGGGACAGAGCTTGGAACAGAGCTTGGGGCGGCGCCGCGGTCGTTAATGGGGACAGAGCTACCCCGAGCGAGTCGAATCCGACGTTCAAGTTAGCCGACGTCGCCGGCGCGAATACGCGTATCATCTATGCCTCCCGAATCCAGTTGAGGGTGCGGAGTATGTCGGCGAATATGCCGGCCGCGGTCACGGTCGCGCCGGCTCCGTACCCTCGTAGGAGGAGCGGCACCGGCTTATAGTAGCGCGTCGTGAACGCCAGCGCGTTCTCGCCGCCCTTTACGGCTCGCAGGGGATGGTCGGGGCCGACCGCCTGGAGCCCGACGCGGCCGCGCCCGCCCTCTATCGATCCTACGAAGCGCAAGGCCTTGCCCTCGGCCGCCGCCTTAGCGCGCAGGGCCTCGAAAGACGGGTCCAGCTCGGCCAGCCGGCTCAGGAACCCGTCCTTGCTTAGCGCCATGAACGGCTCCGGCACGAGGCCCTCGAGAGCGACGTCCTTGAGCTCCATCGAGAGCCCCGCCTCCCTCGCCAGTATCAGGACCTTGCGCGCGACGTCCGCGCCGGACAGGTCGTCCCGCGGGTCGGGCTCGGTGAAGCCTTTCTCCATGGCCTCGCGCACCGCCGCCGAGAACGTGACGCCGTCCTCGAGCCTGCCGAACAGGAAGGATAGCGAGCCCGAGAGTATGCCGGAGAAGCTCTCGAGCGAGTCCCCCGCGTGGAGGAGGTTCTGCAGGTTCTCGATGACCGGCAGCCCGGCTCCGACCGTCGTCTCGTAGAGATACTTCCTGCGATGGCGGAGCGCCATGGCCTTCAGGGCCAGGTAGCGGTCCATCGGGCCCGCGTTGCCGCGCTTATTAGGGGTCACCACGTGGAACCCCGCGAGCATGAAATCGGGATAAGCGCCCGGTATGGCGTCGCCCGCGGTGCAGTCGACGAGCACGGGGTTCGCGAGCGACGAACCCATGGCCAGGAGGACCCCCAGGTCGAGGTCGACTCCGTCCGCGTCGAGCGAGCCCTTCCACGCCGCGGGGTCCACGCCTTCCCTGGACACGAGCATCCGCCTGGAGTTGGCGACGGCCACCACGCGCGCGGCCACGTCGTGGCCCTCCAGCCGGCCGGCCTGGGCCGCGAGCTGACTGAGTAGGGCGGACCCGACGTTGCCGCAGCCGATGACGAAGAGGTCTATCGGCATGGCCGAGTCGAAGAAGGCCTGGTATATCATCCGGACGCCTCGGTCGACCCCTTCCCCGGCCACGACAGCCGAGATGGAGCGTTCCGACGAGCCCTGGGCTATGGCGACGATATTGACGTCGGCCCTGGCCAGCTGAGTGAAGCACTTGCCGGCGATGCCCTTGATGCGGCGCATCCCGTCGCCTATCAGCGTCAGGATCGCCAGGTCGCGGGCGACGCCTACCGGGTCGAGCTCCTTCGCCTCGAGCTCGGCCCGGAATTCGCCCTCTACGGCCGCGCGCGCGACGGCCTCGTCGCCCGAGCCGACGCAGAAGCATATGGAGTACTCGCTCGACGATTGGGTTATCAGTAGGACGCTGGCGCCGGCGCGGGCGACCGACTCGAAGACGCGGGCCGCCATGCCGGCCATGCCGGGAAGGCAGGCTCCCGAGACCGAGAGCATCGCGACTCCGTACTGCCTGGCGATAGCCTTTACCGGGCCGTTGCGGGAGTCGGAGCTCTCATCGATAAGGGTGCCTCCCGTCGCGTCCGGCCGCGCGTACGCGCCCGGGCCGGCCAAGGCGCGCACGCGGGCCGGTACGCGGTAGCGGGCCAGCGGGCCTACGATCGACGGGTCTACGCCCGTGTCGGCGAAGCGCGATAGCTCCGCGGCCTCCTCGAAGGAAAGGCTCGCCACCTCGCGCGCCTCGGGGACTATGGCCCTGTCGCATTGGCGCGCGCCGCCTCGCTCGCAGGCTACCGTAAGCCCGAGCCCCAGGCATGACGAGAGCACCGCGGCCTCGTCGAGGGAGCAGCGGAAGGCCGCCAGGCGCGGTACCGCGAACCCGGAGCAGCGCGCCCTCGTCGCCTCGGCGTCTATCGACGAGTCCGCCCTCCTTACGACGAGGGAGCTCGCGTCGACCCGGACCGCGGTGCCTAGGCCTGCCGGCTGCGCTACGTCGAAATCGTCGGTCCCGCCGTTCACCGCTATGAAGAGGGGCTCTGACGGCTCGCGACCCGACCCGGTGATCGCAGGGACGCATAGCGAGGCCAAGAGGGCGGGATCGTGTACGTATAGCATAGGCATGGGAGCGCTCCAGGGTCTTATCGGATTGGTGGTCCGAACGAAATTGTTTCTACTGATGATAACATTATCGGGGGAGGCTGGTAAACCACCCGACGCTTATGAGCTCCGCGAAGACGCCCCTGGAGATTAATCGTCAGAGGCTCGGAGAGTCGGTCCTGCCGGGCCGACGTAGAGCCCGTAATAGCGGTCTATGGTCGCCCCCAGTTCGGCGATGCCGAAGTTGCGGGCCATGCGGACGCATTCCCGACCGCCGAAATAGGCGAGCACGACCGGGATCGCGTAGGCCGAGAGCTGTCCCCGGGCCTCCGGCAGGGCCTCGGCGTCGACGTAGTACAGGGCCAGGTCCGGGAAGTTATCGCCGATGAGACGTTCTACCTTCGGTTTGAGGCTCCTGCATACTCCACAACCAGGCGTCGACACGTAGAAGGCGACGGCGCCGCCGCCTTCTATCAGCTTGAGTATCCGCTCGTAGGACCCTACCGGCTCCATGGCTCCCTCCGGCGTACCGTAGTCCCCTCAGGATGCCGCCGTTTCCGGAGCGGCGGCGACCCTCATGGCCGAGACGGCGTGGGGCGATTTTCGCATAGCCCGCCGTGCCGTATTATGCTACAGTCGAGCGTGAGTATAACGCAATGTAATCCAAAAGAGTAAAGGAAGCCACCATGAAGAAAATCCCGTTCTTGCTATGCACCGCCCTCGCGCTAGTTTCCTGCGTTTCCTCGCCTCCGCAGCCCCAAGCAGCCGACGGGAAGCTTCAGGCCATCGTCAGCGAGCTTAAGACGCTAAAGCTCGCTCCCGGGGAGCTATGGCTCCGTGACATAGTCGAATCGCCCGATACCTGGAACGTGTCGCCCCAGGCCGCGGCGGCGGCCATGCTATCGCTCGACGGGTGGTTCGACTTTTACGCCAAGCTAGGGGTCGAGCCGATCGGCGAGCTCTCCAAGGCCCTCTTCGCCGGCCTGCCCAAGCTAGGCGCCCCCGGGGATCTCAGGGTCGTCGCGATAGGAGGCGTCTACGGCGGCGAAAGCCCGCTCATCGTCATCGTGAGCCAGTTCAAGCTACGCGAGGGAATACTCGCCGACCAGGACTTCGCCCTCGACTACCTGACGAATTCCGCTAAATTCAGGACCGAGGACAAGGAGACCAAGGCGCTTCGCAACGTCGGCCTCGGCCTCATGCTCGACCACAATACGACGCTGTCCCGGCAGGTTGTGCCAAGGCCCGACGGTCACCTGGTCTTCGCCGGCAACCTCAACCTGGGAAAACATAAGGTCTCGGAGGCCCTGGACCCCCTAGAGCGGGCCAACCTCATGGATACCTTCATCAAGGACGAGATAGAGGCGAACGATGACTCGATACCGGCTCTATACGAGTCGGTCAAGGCAACGGCCGGCGTCGACGAGACGATACTATGGGCCGCCGAGCTGAACTGGGGCCTCTATCTCTTCAAGCGGGGCCTCGTGGACGAGGCGGAGTCGCACTGGGCCTCGCTGTCGGTTCCCCAGGGCACGAATCCTTCCATGCTAACGGTGATAGATCGCGATATTCCGCTGCTCCTGGGAACGGCTAGGGCCTGGCGCTAGGCTCGAGGGCCGGCGAAGATAGCTAGCCGCTCAGGGGGACGACGAGCTCGACCGGGCCGCCGTCGGGGCCGAGGCGTATGAGCTCTACGTCCCCCCGGGGGAAGGCTCCCGCGACGGGAATGGCGGTGCGATAGAGGTAGTCCCTCGCGAGCCCGACGTCGATCCGAGCGCGGCGCGGCGAATCCCTGGCCGACGCGACTGAAGCTGCGACGGCCGGGCCGCCGGCTACGACGGTAGAGACGGCGGGGAAGGCGGGCGCGGGCTCTTCGGGGCCGAGCGCCCGACCCGCGAAGGCCGAAGGGGCCCGCCCTGCAAGACCCTCCCCCGCGAACCCGACGACGACGATCTCGGTCCCGATAGCGAACGGGCCGTCGGCGTCCGCCATCGAGCCGGCGATCGAGAGCGCGGGCTCCTCTGACGGAGAGGCCTTGAGCCCGGAAGCCAGGAGGCGCTTCGCGTACTGGCCTGAGATCGCCAGGCGGGCTAGGCCCGAAGGGTAGCGCCGCGCCTTGCGGGCCTCGCTCGGGGACAGGCCGAAGCAGCGCCTGAACGCCCTCGCGAACCCCTCGGGCGACTCGAAGTCGTACTCGAGCGCTATGTCGATAAGCGGGCGCTCACCCGATACGACCTCTTCCGCGGCCTCGGCTACGCGGCGCCGCATCAGGTAGTCGTACGGGCCGTGGCCGGTGAGCTCCGTGAAGACGCGGACGAAGTGGAACATGGAATAGCAGGCGGCCCCGGCCATCGCGGCCACGTCGAGGCGGTCGCGTAGACGCGACTCGACGAGGTCGAGGGCCCTTGATATCGAGGCGAGGCGCCGTTCGTCGTCGTTCAACGCGCGGTATCCGGGGGGACTAGCGGAGACCACGCCTCGAACGCCGAGCCGGGGTCCCCGAGGCCCTTGAAGCGCGAGTCGTACCGTTGGAGGCCCCATCCCCGCGCGAGCGGCCGGCCGTAGCGAGCGAGCGCGTCCGCGGCCAGCCGCTCCTCCCAGCCCGGCGTCATCTCGTCGCCGCGCAGCGTCGCCACGGCGTAGTCGGCCGCGGGCAGGACCTTGACCACGCAGGCCGCTGGCGAGGCGAGCGGCTCCGCGGTCTCCGCGCCTATGAAGACCTCGTAGTCCCCGTTGACCGCGCTCGACGGGTGGAGCACGTGAGCCTCGAACCAGGCGGGATCGCCTCTCGGGAGGGCCGCCACCGCGCCCGGGTCCGCCGCGAGATAGGCCATGAGGCGCTTCCATAGGGAGCCGATCTCGTTGTCCTCGTCCCACGCGCCGGCCGACCTGAAGGGGTTGCCGAAGAAATTCATGCCGACTAGTACGAACGGCCTCGCGCGCTCGAGCCTGTATTCCATCGGTGCCTCCGAGGACCACGATAGCGGGACGGCGTCCGGAGCGCAAGCGCGTACGGGGCCGCCCTCGCCCCGGCGGAGAGAAGTCCGCAATTTCGGTCGGGCCGAGCGTCGAACGAGGCAGACGCCGCGTTTCGGGCGCCCCGCCGAGCAATCGCCGTCGGGAAGGCCGGGCTCGCCCTCGCTATGCTTCCCGTATCGAATCGCCGATAGGAGGATGCTATGAAAGAAATGACGCTACGCGCCATAGGGCGCGTCAGGGCCGACGACGGGAGGGGCTACTACGCGCTCGAGATCGACGGGGCGTACCGCGAGGGCCTGCTGGCGCTGTCGGAATTCGGCAGGATCAACGCCCTCTGGTGGGCCGACAGGATGGACTCGCCGGAATACCGGGGTACGCTGTCCTGCGAGCTCCCCTACGCACCGGGCGTGAGGGCCGGCGTCTTCGCCTGCCGCTCCGAGTACCGGCCGAACCCCGTGGCCCTGACGAGCTGCGGCATCGTATCAATAGACGCGGAGAAGGGCCTCGTCGTGCTAGACTACATCGACGCCTTCGACGGCACGCCCCTCCTCGACGTCAAGCCCTATATCCCGGTCTGCGACCGGGCTAGGGAGGTCCGCGTGGCCCCCTGGTTCGGGGAGTGGCCCGAGTGCATCGAGGATTCCGCGGCCTTCTTCGCGAATTTCGAGTTCTAGCCGCCGCGCCGCGGGCCGGGAGGAGAGCATGGAAACAGTACGCATCATCGACGTCGACGCGGGAAACATCGAGCGCGAGCACGTCTGCTGCGCCATAGGCAACGACGCCGACAATAAGGCGAGGGCCGCGGCCAAGAAGGCCTGGCTCGCGGCGCGCTTTCCCGAGGGGCACCGCTTCAAGAAGGCGGACGTCCGAGGCAAGGTCTTCATCGAGTACGGCCCGGCGGAGTCGGCCTGGTTCCCCGTCGAGGCTCCCGGCTGGACCTTCGCGCAATGCTTCTGGGTGGCCGGCGCCTATAAGGGCGCGGGCCTCGGCTCTCGGCTCCTCTCGGCCTGCGAGGAGGACGCCCTCGCGGGGCTCGGTCGCGGGCCGGGGACGGGCGACGCGGGCGTCTGCTTCATCGCCGGCAAGAAGAAGCTACCCTTCCTCTCCGACGGCAAGTACCTCCGGGCGAAGGGCTACGAGGCCGTCGACGAGGTCCTCGGGGGGGAGGTCGTACTCCTCGCCAAGCGGCTGGATCCCGCGGCCCCTCGACCGCGCTTCTCCGCGGCGTCCCGGGCGTGCAGGCTGGAAGGCGGGACGGGCGTGACTATCTTCTGGTCGCCCCAATGCCCGCACGTCCCCGCCTACGCCCGCGAGATGGCCGAGGCCGCCGCCGAGCTGGGCGTCGAGACCCGGCTCGTCGAGGTCGACACCCTCGCGAAGGCCAGGGCCCTGCCCTCGCCCTTCGGCATCGTGTCCGTCTTCCTCGGCGAGGAGCTCATAGCGTGGGAGCCCATGCCCGCCGATAAATTCAAGAAGCTCCTGACGGCGAGGGCGGGCTCATAGCCCGGGTATGCTCACCGCGCCGTCGCCGGAGTATTCCCGCGTGCTCGTCCAATCGCCGGCCGGGAGCCAGAGGGCGGCCCATTCGTTCAGCTCGAGGTTCACCGTATTACGATCCGAGGCGGTACTATAGAACGCGCCGCGCGTTAGATACTGCATATAGATGTCCCAGCGGCCCTTGGGTATCTCGAATACCATCCATTCCCGCCCCGAGACGGTCTGCCGCCTCGCCATGGCGCCGTAGATGTTCTCGCCGGTATCGGCGCTGCGCCCAGGTTCCAGGTAGCTGATTCGGTATAGCTCGCAGGTCACCGACCCGTAGACCCCGTCGACGGAGACGTATAGCTCTCCCTTGGGCTCGAAGAGCAGCTGGCATCCCGCGAGGGAGAAGGCGAGCCCTAGGAGAAGGGTCGTCGCCGCGATCATTCGCTTCATGTTCCTATGCCTCCGCGCCGATTACCGGTACGCCTTCCAGTCGATCCCGGAGCCGAGTATCGCCTCGTTTATCCCGCGGTGCCAGACGCCCCTCGCCGTATAGAACGCGTACATGTCCCAGCCTACCGCGACGCCGGAGCAGGCTAGCGACAAGTAGGCGCCTATCTCGCCGAGCAAGGGCAGGACGAGGGCGCAGGCTGCGAAGGCGCTCGTCCCTATCGCGGCGGCCCGCGATTTCCTGATGAGCGCCTCGGCGTCGAACTCCAGGCCCCGGGATAGCCATAGCTCGGTATAGCTTTCCATCTTGCCCTGGCTGACCCAGGCTCCAGCGGCCGAGCAGATCGGGGCTATCTGCATCATGACCAGGGCGGCGTCGAGCGAGACCGCCGCCGCCGCCCCGCCGCCTACGACCAAGCCGAATCCCGTCGCCTCCAGGATGAGCCCCGTCATCAGCCCGGCGTCCTGGAACAGCGGTATGGGCTGTTCGGCCTGCGTCGCCTGTCCGAAGGCGGCGCCCGCCGCCAGCGCCAGTATCACCGCCCCGCTTAGCCCTCGTTTCCTCATAGAAGCCTCCCTGAATCGCTATGCCCTGACACTAGCCTCGCCGCGGCCGCGACGGTATCCGTATGATTTACGTATTCTTGCGCTATAATCCATCGCATGGATGAGCGGGTGTGGAAGGCCGTGCACGAATGCGTACTCGAGGCCGGCGGCGCGTCGACGCGTTCGGCGCTCCTCGCGGCGTTCATGGCCGGGACCGCGAGACTCGTACCGTGCGACGCGGGCGTAGGCGTCTTCGACAGGGAGCTCCGATGCGTGGCCTGCGACGGTTGGGACGAGCGCGCGAGGCGCGACTATAACGACTACTTCCGCACGCGGGTCCCGTTCATAGGCTACGACGAGGCGCTCGCCGCGCGGAGCGGCAGGGACGTGGTCCCCTGGCTGGATTACGGCGAGACGGAATTCATGCGGGATTTCGGCCGAGGCCTTGACCTCGCCTACGGGCTGAGCCCTTTCCGGCCGGCGCTACCCCTGAATATTTCAGTCCAGCGCTCTAGGCGAGGGCCTTCGTTCGGCGCCTCCGACTGCGAGGCCCTCGACGCGCTCAACGCCCAGCTCAACAACCTGCTGGCCGTCGCTGAACGGCTTGGCCGGGCTGATTACGCGGCCTGGACCGCCGAGCGCGTACGTGGCGCGCTGCCGGCCCTGAGCCCCCGCGAGGCGGCGGTGCTGGCGCTGTGCGCCGAGCCGCTCACCATAGGCCAGGTCGCCTCGGCCCTCGCGATAGGTAGGCGCACCGCGGAGACCCACATGGCCCGCGTCTTCGAGAAGCTCGGCGTGCGTTCCCGCCGCGAGGCCCTGGACGGGGACGGACCCGACTGATCGCGGCGAGCTGGACGCTGCCTTCGATCTCCTTATAGACTGAATACCGGCCGCGGTCGCCGCCAAGGCGGGACTGGCCGGTATCTAGATACGACGAGGCGGGTAGGCCGTCGGGGCGGCGCGTAACGCGGGCCCGGGCTGCCCGCATGGAGGGACGATGGAACCATTCTCCGTTTTCGACGAGCGCAACGGCGCTTTCTTCCGACGAGCGCGGCGGGCCGCCATGAGCCGGGCGCTATCGCCCGCGGCGCTCTCGGGCGGCCTCCGCGGCTTAGCCGGATCGGTCCGCTCCGCGGTCCGCCTCGCGGCTACCGCGGCCTTCCAGGGGGGCCAGGCCCGGAAGCGCGCCGCGGCCGCGGCGGCTGGGAGGTCCGTCCCCGGAATCCTGATAGCCTCGGTGACGAGGCGCTGCAACCTGGACTGCGCCGGCTGCTATTCCAAGGCCCTGAGACCGGGAGCGGCCCCCGAGCTCTCGGACGAGCGCTTCGAAGAGCTGTTCCGCGAGGCGGCGGAGATGGGCGTAGGCACCTTCCTCGTCGCGGGGGGCGAGCCTCTCGTCCGCATGGACTTGCTCGAGCGGATAGCCGGCCTCCGCGGGCCCGCCGTAGCCGTCTTCACGAACGGCACGCTGTTCGACGAGACGGCCGAGGCCCTGTTCGCGCGGAGCGGCATGGTGCCGATATTCAGCGTCGAGGGGGACGAGGCCTTCACCGCCGCGCGGCGGGGCGAAGGCATCCACGAGAAGGCCCTCGCGGCGGCGGCCGGGCTCAAGCGCCGAGGCGCCCCCTTCGGCCTGTCGGTGACCCTGACATCGCGCAACGCCGACCTCGCGCTGTCCGACGCCTTCCTGGGCCGCGTGGCGGAGCTCGGCGCGTCGGTCCTGTTCCTGATAGAGTACGTGCCGGTACAGCCCGGCACCGACGGCCTCGTCCTCGAGGCGCGCCAGAAGGCCCTGCTCGACGACGCGACGCGCTTCTCGCGCAGGCCCTTCATGACGGTGTCCCTTCCCGGCGACGAGGAGGCCTTCGGCGGTTGCCTGGCCGCCGGCCGCGGCTTCATCCACCTCGCCGCCGACGGCTCGCTGGAGGCCTGCCCCTTCGCGCCGTTCTCCGATTCCAACGCCGGCGCCGAGGGCCTGGCGGCCGCGTTGGCCTCGCCCCTGATGCGGGAGATACGCTCCCGCCACGCCGAGCTCACGGAGACCAGGGGCGGTTGCGCCCTGTGGAACAAGAGAGGCTGGGTCGCGAGCCTAGGTTCGTGCCGGGCCGACGCCGGCCGGGCCACGGCCTAGGGAAGACGCGGCGACCGGGTCGCGGGGGAGGGCGCTATGAGATTCGCTGCGGCGCAGCTACGAGTTGAGCAGGGCGAAGTCGAGGCTAACCTGGATAGGGCCGTGGCGCTAATACGTCGCGCGGCCGGGCAGGGGGCCGACGTCGTCGTCCTCCCGGAATTCTTCACCTCGGGCGTGTTCATAGGGGACGATATGCTCGCCGTGCCCGGTCGCAACCGGGACTCGGGCGCGCTCGATAGGCTCAAGGCCGAGTCGGTAGCGACGAGCGTCGCCGTAGCCGGCTCGTTCCTCGAGATCGAGGGCGGGGACGTATACAACGCCATGGTCCTCGTCGACCCGTCCGGGGCCGTCTTCAGGCATAGGAAGGACCTGCCGACCCAGTTCGAGAACGCGTATTACGCTCCCGGCGACGCAGCCCGTACCTGCGGTCCCTTCGGCCTCGCGATGTGCTGGGAGCTGCTCCGGAATAAGACGCTCTCCGAGCTGGGCCCGGACGTCCTCGTCGCGCTCGCGGGCTCGTGCTGGTGGAGCCTTCCGGTAGGCACCGAAAACCTCGAGCTGGACGCGTATAACGACCGGCTCTGCAGGTCTACCCCGGCGGCCTTCGCTGCCTTAGCCGGCCTGCCCGTCGTGCACGCGTCGCTGGTCGGGCGCGTTACGACGAGGCGCGGCCTCTCGCGCGGCGAGACGGTGGAGCGCCGGCTCGTAGGCGCGACCATGATCGTCGGCCGTGACGGCCGGATACTCGCGCGCGCGGCTGGAGAGGATTCCGACGACCTCGCCATAGCTGACCTCGAGCTGGGCCCTCGAGCGCATAGGCCCGCCCAAGCCGGATTCTGGATACCGCCGATGCGAGACGAGTACCTGCGGGCCTGGGAGACGGAGAACCGGATAGGCGCGGACCGGTATATCTTGAACCGGGCTAGGATGGTCGGACGCTGACGCCGCGAGACGAACGGCCTCGCCGTTGAACTGCCGCCTGGGCGGGCGCGATTTCGCGGTATTGCCGCTCGGTCGTTTAACAAGCGCGCACTAGTATCCCAACGTTATGGAAGGCTTCGTCGGGGTCATGATGGGCGGCGCGACGGTCCTCGAGACTTATTCGAGATACGAGCGCGTCGACGAAGTCGTATCGACGGCAAGGAGGCATGGGTGTCGGGATCGACTTGTTCTCCTGCTATTACGACGCATTCGATATCGTAGGATCGTACAGAATAAGCGCCGAGGCGGCGAACCTCGAACCTTCAGAGCGCGCGGGAAATCGTTACCAGCTGCTAGCGGAGCGTATCGTTATCCGGTTCATCCCCGCGTCCGCGGGGAACACATACCGAGAGAACTCTTAGCCATATAGGCCCCCGGTTCATCCTCGCGTCCGCGGGGAACACCACGCCGGCCACAAGGCCCGCGACTATCCATCCGGTTCATCCCCGCGTCCGCGGGGAACACTGGCGCTCTCGCAGGTGGAGACGTGAAGGAGCCGGTTCATCCCCGCGTCCGCGGGGAACACGATCCACAATACCTTCGTTTTCATTGGGCCTCCGGTTCATCCCCGCGTCCGCGGGGAACACAAGCTATCCCGGTAGGCGAGGAGCCAGACGTCCGGTTCATCCCCGCGTCCGCGGGGAACACATATGTAGATATTGATAAACCAGGGGACGCCCCGGTTCATCCCCGCGTCCGCGGGGAACACTATCTGCGTGGGGCGGGCGTCAATAATGACCTCGGTTCATCCCCGCGTCCGCGGGGAACACGCGTAGAGTTTGCCGCCCAGCTCGATATGAGCCGATTCATCCCCGCGTCCGCGGGGAACACGCGGCGATCACGGGTGAGTCTCTATCGAAGCCCGGTTCATCCCCGCGTCCGCGGGGAACACGCGGCCGTACCGATTACGCCGCTACGCGTCGACGGTTCATCCCCGCGTCCGCGGGGAACACGGTTACTGACCAGGAACAGGGCGTAGACGTCCCGGTTCATCCCCGCGTCCGCGGGGAATACGGATAGACGAGGATGTCGCCCGAGGAGTTGCGCGGTTCATCCCCGCGTCCGCGGGGAACACTCGCCACGCATTTTATCGAGGACGTCAGCCGTCGGTTCATCCCCGCGTCCGCGGGGAACACGGTCATGCCGCCGTCGGGCCTGGCCTCCGGAGCGGTTCATCCCCGCGTCCGCGGGGAACACTATTTTTTCTTTCGGTACGGTGTTCTGATCCTCGGTTCATCCCCGCGTCCGCGGGGAACACTTTTTTCCTCGGC
>Ga0180008_1000979_pt1 | contig 19861 bp, 19 predicted proteins | sample MM_PW_MetaG_FD_121121 | JGI IMG/M metagenome (GOLD analysis project Ga0180008, IMG submission 121121) | Groundwater microbial communities from the Aspo Hard Rock Laboratory (HRL) deep subsurface site, Sweden - MM_PW_MetaG | ecosystem: Environmental > Aquatic > Deep subsurface > Groundwater...
TCAATAAACTGGACGTGCTCCAGGACCGTTTCGAAGAACTGACCGCCTTGCTCGGCGATGGCGAGGTCATTTCCGATCAAACCAAGTTCCGCGCCTATTCCAAGGAATACGCCGAAGTTGAACCGATCGTGACCACCTATTCACAACTGCTCAAAGTGCAGGCCGACCTCGAAGGCGCCCAGGCGCTGCTCAAGGACAGCGACCCGGACATGCGTGAAATGGCCGTGGAAGAAGTCCGCGAAGCCAAGGAAAAGCTCATCGAGCTGGAAGGCGACCTGCAACGCATGCTGCTGCCCAAAGACCCTAACGATGGGCGCAACGTGTTCCTGGAAATCCGCGCAGGGACTGGCGGTGACGAGGCGGCGATCTTCTCCGGCGACCTGTTCCGCATGTATTCGCGTTATGCCGAGCGCCGCGGCTGGCGCGTGGAAATCCTCTCCGAGAACGAAGGGGAGCACGGTGGCTACAAGGAAATCATCGCTCGGGTCGAAGGCGAGAACGTCTACGGCAAGCTGAAATTCGAATCCGGTGCCCACCGCGTACAGCGTGTACCCGCCACCGAATCCCAGGGCCGTATCCACACCTCGGCCTGCACCGTGGCGGTGCTGCCTGAGCCGGACGAGCAGGAAGCCATCGAAATCAACCCGGCGGACTTGCGTGTCGACACTTACCGCTCGTCCGGCGCCGGTGGCCAGCACGTCAACAAGACCGACTCCGCGATCCGCATCACCCACTTGCCGTCCGGCATCGTGGTGGAGTGCCAGGAGGAACGCTCCCAGCACAAGAACCGGGCGCGGGCCATGTCCTGGCTGTCGGCCAAACTCAACGACCAGCAGACCAGCGCCGCCGCCAATGCGATTGCCAGCGAGCGCAAGTTGCTGGTGGGCTCGGGTGACCGTTCCGAGCGCATTCGCACCTATAACTACGCCCAGGGCCGGGTTACCGACCACCGGATCAACCTGACCCTCTACTCCCTGGACGAAATCCTTGCCGGCGGCGTGGATGCAGTGATCGAGCCATTGCTCGCCGAATACCAGGCCGACCAGTTGGCTGCGATAGGTGAATAAATGACCATTATTGCCAGCTTGTTGCGCGCCGCCGACCTGCCGGATTCGCCTACCGCGCGCCTGGATGTGGAGTTGCTGCTGGCGGCTGCCCTGGGCAAGTCCCGCAGCTACCTGCACACCTGGCCGGAAAAAATCGTCAGCAGCGAAGACGCGCTGCGCTTTGCCGAGTACCTGCAACGTCGCCGCAGCGGTGAGCCGGTGGCTTATATCCTCGGCCAGCAAGGCTTCTGGAAACTCGACCTGGAAGTTGCGCCCCACACCCTGATCCCGCGCCCGGACACCGAGCTGCTGGTGGAAGCGGCCCTGGAGTTGTTGCCCGCCACCTTGGCCAATGTCCTTGACCTGGGCACCGGCAGCGGCGCCATTGCCCTGGCCCTGGCCAGCGAACGCCCGGCCTGGCGCGTGACGGCGGTGGATCGTGTGCTGGAGGCCGTGGCCCTGGCCGAGCGCAATCGCCAGCGCCTGCACCTGGACAACGTCACAGTGCTCAATAGCCACTGGTTCAGCGCCCTGAAAAATCGCACCTATCACCTGATCATCAGCAACCCACCTTATATAGCCGACAATGATCCCCATCTGGTCGCCGGCGATGTGCGCTTCGAGCCGGCCAGCGCCCTGGTGGCCGGCCACGACGGCCTGGACGACCTGCGCCTGATCATCGCCCAGGCGCCGTTGCATCTGGAGGCCGGCGGCTGGTTGCTGCTGGAGCACGGTTACGACCAGGCTCCCGCCGTGCGTGACCTGCTGCTGGCGCAAGGTTTTGCACAGGTGCACAGCCGTATCGACCTCGGCGGCCATGAGCGCATCAGCCTGGGACGCCGGCCGTGCTGACGGATCAGGAGCTGTTGCGCTATAGCCGGCAGATTCTGTTGCAGCAGGTCGACATCGAAGGCCAGTTGCGCCTGAAAAACAGTCGCGTGCTGATTGTCGGCCTGGGCGGCCTCGGTGCCCCGGTGGCCCTCTACCTGGCGGCTGCCGGTGTGGGCGAGATGCATCTGGCGGACTTTGATACCGTCGACCTGACCAATCTGCAACGCCAGATCATCCACGACACCGACAGCGTCGGCCTGAGCAAGGTCGATTCGGCTACCCGTCGCCTGAGCGCGATCAACCCCGAGATCCGGTTGATTGCCCATCGCACGGCGCTGGATGCGGACTCATTGGCAGCCGCTGTGGCCAATGTGGACCTGGTGCTCGATTGCTGCGACAACTTCACCACCCGCGAAGCGGTGAACGCGGCGTGCGTGGCGGCTGGCAAGCCCCTGGTCAGCGGCGCGGCCATTCGCCTGGAGGGCCAGCTGTCGGTGTTCGACCCGCGGCGGCCGGAAAGCCCGTGCTACCACTGCTTATATGGGCATGGCAGCGACACCGAACTGACCTGTAGTGAAGCCGGCGTCGCCGGCCCGCTGGTGGGCCTGGTCGGCAGCCTGCAAGCCCTGGAAGCCCTGAAGCTGCTGGCCGGCTTTGGCGAACCCCTGGTCGGGCGCCTGTTGTTGATCGATGCCCTGGGCACACGTTTTCGCGAACTGCGGGTCAAGCGCGACCCAGGGTGCAGCGTCTGTGGGAGCCAGCATGGTTAAGGATGCACCGATTGGTGTGTTCGACTCTGGCGTCGGCGGCTTGTCGGTGCTGGACGAAATTCATCGCTTGTTGCCCCAGGAGTCGCTGCTGTACGTGGCGGATTGCGGGCATATCCCCTACGGCGAGAAAACCCCGGCATTCATTCGCGAACGCTCGCGGGTGGTCGCAGAATTTTTCCGTGAGCAGGAGGCCAAGGCCTTTGTGATCGCCTGCAACACGGCGACCGTGGCGGCTGTTGCTGATTTGCGCAGTGATTATCCGGATTGGCCGCTGGTGGGCATGGAGCCGGCGGTCAAACCGGCTGCCGCTGCGACCCGCAGTGGCGTGGTTGGGGTGCTCGCCACCACGGGGACCCTGCAAAGCGCCAAGTTCGCCGCGCTGTTGGACCGCTTCGCCACGGATGTGCGGGTGATTACCCAGCCTTGCCCAGGGCTGGTAGAGCTGATCGAAGCCGGCGACCTGAACAGCCCAGCATTGCGCCAGATGCTGCAAGGGTATGTCGCACCGCTGATCGAGGCCGGGTGCGACACCATCATCCTGGGCTGTACCCACTATCCGTTCCTCAAGCCATTGCTGGCGACGATGCTGCCACCGACGATCATCCTGATCGACACCGGGGCGGCGGTGGCGCGCCAGTTGCAGCGCCTGCTGGCCGAGCGCCAGCTGCTGGCTGGGGGCAGTCCCCGTGCAGCGCAGTTTTGGACCAGCGGTGATCCACAGCACCTAAGAAATGTCCTACCCACACTGTGGAAATTCAGCGGCGTTGTGCGAAGCTTCGCTCGGTGAAAAAACGTGAAATAGCGGATTTTCCAGCTGAACTTCTGCGTTGTGCGTGATTTCTATAGCTCCTGATGAGCAGTACAAAATCATACAACTTCGTTTGGAAAGGATGTTTCTTATGAAGCGCTTGTTCTGTTTGGCTGCGATTGCAGCCGTAGTGGTGGGGCACTCGGTTTCTTCCCAGGCTGCGGGCCTGGAGTTTGGGGTAGGGCATACAAGCGATTCGACCATGACCTATCGCCTGGGCCTGCAATCGGACTGGGACAAGAGCTGGTGGCAGAGCGATGTCGGGCGCCTGACCGGCTATTGGAGCGGCGCTTATACATTCTGGGAGGGGGACGAACGCGCCAGTGTCAGCAGCTTGTCGTTTTCGCCGGTGTTTGTGTATGAGTTCGCCGGCGAGTCGGTGAAGCCCTACATCGAAGCCGGGATCGGCGTGGCACTGTTTTCACGCTCCCGTGTGGAAGACAACAACATTGGCGGGGCTTTCCAGTTCGAAGATCGCCTGGGCTTTGGCCTGCGCTTTGCCGGTGGGCATCAGGTGGGGATCCGTGCCACGCACTATTCCAACGCCGGTATCAGTAGCCGCAACGATGGGGTCGAGAGTTATTCGTTGAACTACACCCTGCCACTGTAGTTTCAGTACACCGCTTTCAAAACGCTGCAACTCCCCTGTAGGCGCTGGCAAGCCAGCGCCTACATTTGATCTCTGTGTTTTCAAGGTCAGCGGTAGACCGTCGCAATCCCCTGGCGCTCTTCAAGGCATTCCGGCGCGCCCATCTCGAACTCCCGGCAGATCAACGGCCGTTTTTCATAGATCGTGCACATCATCGTGTCGCGATCCAGCGCGGCGCACCAGCCATCGTCCAGGCGCAGCATGACTTCGCCGCCCCAATCGTCGGTGTCGATAAAACGATCAGGCACCCCCGTGTCGGTGATCAGCATGACTTCCAGTTGGCAGCAGCAGGCTGCACACGTGGAACAGGTGATGGCGGGTTCGGCGATTTGGGTGTGGGGGATGGTGGTCATAGGCGCGCAGTGTAAGGCAAGCGGGTCATGTCCGTGTGAAAGCTCTGACGGGCGTCGCCAGGCCCTGCTCAGGCCCTGAAGCGCCCGAGCAGGGGCTGTGTCACCGCGCTGGGCTTGGCCGGCAGTAACTGCGCGGTGCCGATGGTGCGTTCCATAAAGCCACCTTCGCAGTAGCACAGGTAAAACTCCCACAGCCGCAGGAAGTATTCGTCGTAGCCCAGTTCTGTCAGCCGGCCGTGGGCGCGGTGAAAGTTCTCATGCCACAAGCGCAGGGTTCGTGCGTAATGCAGGCCGAAGTCTTCCATGTGCAGCAGGTTCATATCGGTGTCGCGGCTGACGATCTGCAACATCTTCTGCACACAGGGCAGGGCGCCGCCGGGGAAGATGTAGCGCTGGATAAAGTCGACGCGGCTCTTGGCCTGTTCGTAGCGTTGTTCGCGAATGGTGATGGCTTGCAGCAGCATCAGCCCGTCGCTCTTGAGCAAGTGCGCGCATTGCTTGAAGTAGGTGGGCAGGAAACGATGGCCCACGGCCTCGATCATTTCAATGGACACCAGTTTGTCGTAGTGCCCGCTCAGGTCGCGATAGTCCTGCAACAGTAACGTCACCTGATTCTGCAAACCCAAGGCCTGGATGCGCTGTTCAGTGTAGGCAAACTGCTCTTTGGACAAGGTGGTAGTGGTGACGTGGCAGCCATATTGCTGCGCCGCGTACAGGGCCATGCTGCCCCAGCCAGTGCCTATTTCCAGGAGGTGGTCCGAGGGCTTGAGCGCCAGTTTCTGGCAGATGCGCTCCAGCTTGTTGAGTTGCGCCTGTTCCAACGTGTCGTCGGCGGTAAGGAACTGCGCCGCCGAATACATCATGGTCGGGTCGAGAAACGCCTGGAACAGGTCGTTACCCAGGTCATAGTGGGCGGCGATGTTTTTTTGCGAGCCTTTGCGGGTGTTACGGTTGAGCCAGTGCAGCCCTTGGGTGACGGGGCGGGCCAATTTGGCCAGGCCGCCTTCCAGGGCGTCCAGTACATCGAGGTTGCTGACCATCACGCGCACCACGGCCGTCAGGTCCGGGCTGCTCCAGAACCCCTGGATAAACGCCTCGCCAGCACCGATGGAGCCGTTGGCGGCCACCAGGCCCCACACCGCCGGATCGAGGATCTGGATTTCCCCCTGCAGGTGCGTCTCTCGCGCGCCGAACACCTGGCGTTCACCGTCCTCGATCACCACTATTTGGCCATGACGCAGTTTGCCGAGCTGGCGCAAAACGGCTTTGCGCAACAGCGCGCCGGTCAGGCCGTTGATGTTCAGGCGGTGAGATTTGACCGATACGCTAGGGGATTTCATGGCGATGATCCTTGGGGCACCCCACTGCATGGGTGCCATCAGCCGTCTGGTGGGGAAAAATCGGCGTGCGTTTAAGCAGCAGGCGCAGGGCTTGCCAGTAGATGGCCAGGCAGGTCTTGGCGGTCATCCACCCAAAGCGTCGCAAGTAGCGATGCAGGTGGGCGCGGTCGAGGGGCTCGCGTTGCAGGCTCAAGGTCGCGTCGAACACCTTGGTCTCACCTTGCCAGTCGGCCATATGCACCCCCAGACGCTGGCCGGGCGGACTGAAGCTCATGCGGTATTGCAGGTCCCTGGGCAGGAACGGCGACACATGAAACGCCTTGGCCACCGCGAAATGCTGATGCTCGCCGCCAGCCAGGGCCCGGGCTGGCAGCACATAGTGATAGCGCTCGCGCCACGGGGTGTTGGTCACTTCGCAGACAATCGCCGCCAGTCGTCCGTCGGCCTCGAAGCAGTAGAAGACACTCACCGGGTTAAACGCCAGGCCCCAACTGCGGGCCTGGGTCAGAAGGCAGATGTTGCCTAGGGGTGTATGCCCTAGTGCTGTACCGACGACTTGGCGTACGGCATCGCTCAAGCAGGTGCCGTCGCCGGTCAAGTCAGGCAGGTAATCCTGCTGGCGAAACGAAAAGGGCGCGAAGCGGCTATGGCCTGCCAGCGGCGACAGTCCCAGCACTTGCTCCTGTTCGCTGAGGTCCAGGTACAGCAGGCCGATGCGGTAGCGAAACGCATGGCCCTTGGGCGTAAATCGCCGGTGGGCAATCCAGCCGCTGTAGAGGGCGCTGTTCACAGGGTTTCCCCAAACGCCTGGGCCACGCGCAGGGCGCTGACCACGCCATCTTCATGAAAACCGTTGGCCCAATAGGCCCCGCAATAATAGGTGTGCCGGGCCCCCTGCAATTCTTCCCAGCGTGCCTGCGCCGCCATCGCCGCCAGGCTGTATTGGGGATGGGCATAGGTGTAGCGGGCAAGGATTTTCAGCGGGTTGATAATCGCTGTCTGGTTGAGGCTCACACAAAAGGTGGTACTGCTGTCGATACCTTGCAGGATGTTCATGGCGTAGGTGACGGCTGCCGGTTTGTGCGTGTTGGCGTGCAGTCGATAGTTCCAGCTGGCCCAGGCCAGAGGGCGATCGGGCAGCAGGCGGGTGTCGGTGTGCAGGGTCACGTCGTTGTCGGCGTAGGTGATCGCTCCAAGGATCTGCTGTTCGGCGAGGCTGGGATCGTCCAGCAGGGCCAGGGCCTGGTCGCTGTGGCAGGCGAAGATCACCTTGTCGAATGTTTCACGGCCATCGGTACTGTGAATCACAGCCCCTTCGGTTGTGCGCTCGACTTTTTGTACCGGGCAATTGAGGCGGATCCGTTGGCGAAACGAGCGGGTCAGCGGCTCGATATAACGGCTCGACCCGCCTTCGATCACGCACCATTGCGGCCGATTGTTCACCGACAGCAAGCCGTGGTTCTTGAAGAAACGCACGAAGAACTGCAGTGGAAACCCCAGCATGTCCACCAGGGGCATCGACCAGATCGCCGCGCCCATGGGCATGATGTAGTGGCGAATAAAACGCGGGCCATAATTGCCCGCCTGCAGGTATTCGCCCAGGGTCATCTGCGCGCTGATGCGTTGCGCCTCAAGATCCAGCGGCGCCTGGCGATTGAAGCGCAGGATGTCGCGCAACATGCCCCAGAAGCCGGGGGACAGGATATTGCTGCGTTGGGCGAACAGGCTGTTGAGGTTATTGCCGTTGTACTCGAGGTTTTCCTCGGGGGCGCAGACCGAGAAGCTCATTTCGGCAGGCTTGAACGGCACGCCGATTTGCCCCAGCAGGCGCATGAAGTTGGGGTAGGTCCAGTCATTGAACACGATAAAACCGGTGTCCACTGCGTACTGTGTGCCGTTGACGCTCACGTCCACCGTGTGGGTATGGCCGCCAATCCGGTCGGCGCCTTCGAACACCGTGATGTCATGGCTGCGGCTGAGCAGGTAGGCACTGGTCAGGCCGGAAATACCGCTGCCGATAATGGCGACTTTCACAGGTCGTCCTTGTGCGGCGGCGGGCTGCGCAGCATGCGCTTGCCGATGATCAACTGCGCGCGGTCCGGCAGTTTCGACAGCGGCCACAGGGCGGCGATAAACAGGGCCGGGAAGGCGATCTCCAGCGGGCGTTTTTCAAGTTTGCCGAAAATATGCCGGGCGGCCTTGTCGGCCGGCCAGCTCAGGGGCATCGGGAAATCGTTGCGTTCGGTCAATGGGGTGTCGACGAACCCGGGGCTGACTACCGTGACATCTATACCTTCGGGAGACAGGTCGATGCGAAGGGATTCGAACAAGTAACGCAGGCCGGCCTTGGAGGCACCATAGGCTTCTGCGCGGGGCATCGGCAGGTAGGTGACGGCACTGGCGACGCCCACCAGGTGCGGGGTTTGCCCGGCACGCAGCAATGGCAGTGCGGCTTCGATGCAATAACTGCTGGCCAGCAGGTTGGTGCGCACCACGTGTTCGATAATCGAGGCATCGAACTGCCTGGCATCCACGTATTCGCAGGTGCCGGCATTGAGGATCACCGTGTCCAGGGCGCCCCAGGTCTGCGCGATCTGCTCGCCGATTTCCCGTACCGCCTGGCTGTTGGTCAAGTCGCCGGCGACCACCAGCACTTGCCCGGGATAACGTTGGGCAAGTTGTTCCAGTGGCGCCTTGGAGCGCGCACTCAGCGCCACCTGTGCGCCGCTGCCGAGCAACTCTTCGGCCAAGGCGGCACCGATGCCACTGCTTGCCCCTGTCAGCCAATAACGGCGTGGCGTTTCCAGGCTCATGCCATTCTCCCTTTCAACCAACGGATCAGTCGGCCAAGTACCGGCAGGTGTTCATAAAGCAGCGCTCCGGCATCAAAGTAGTCGCGGTGCCGGTAGACCTTGTCGTGCCATAGCAGGTGGGAGCAGCCCTGCACCTGAATCTGTCGGCCACCCGCCAGGCGCGGATGACAAAAACTCAGGGTCCAGCGCAGATAACCCTCGCCTTCGGCCACGTGGTCGAAGGCGTGGAAGTCAAAATGCAGTTGCCTGACGCTGCTGTAAAGCTCGGCGAAGTACGCATTCAGCGCGCTGATGCCGTGGACCTGATGCAGTGGATCGGTAAACGATATGTCCTGGCTGTACAGGCTGTCGAGCAGGTGCAGGTTATGTTTGTCCAGGCGGGCGAAAGACTGGGCGAACTGGCGCAGGAAGTCACTCATGCACGCCTCCCGCCGCCTGGCGCGAGGGCAGGGCGCGAAAGGCCGCCAACGCTCGCTCACGGGAATGCTTCAGATCGACGATGGGCCGTGGGTAGTCGGCCACGCCAAACAGACCGCCGACGGCGTCGGGGTTATGCACTTCCTTCTTGTTCAAGGCTGCCAGTTGCGGCAGCCACTGCTTGATGAAACGCCCTTCGCCGTCGAATTTTTGCGACTGGCTCAGCGGGCTGAAAATCCGAAAGTACGGCGCCGAGTCAGTGCCGGTGGACGAACTCCATTGCCAACCGCCGTTGTTGGCCGCCAGGTCGCCGTCGATCAAGTGCCGCATAAAGAAGCGCTCGCCTTCGCGCCAGTCGATCAAAAGGTTCTTGGTCAGGAACATCGCCACCACCATGCGCAGGCGGTTATGCATCCAGCCGGTTTCCAGCAACTGGCGCATCGCCGCGTCGATGATCGGCAGGCCGGTGCGGGCCTCTTGCCAGGCGGCCAGGTCGGCGGGTGCATGGCGCCAGGCCACGGCTTCGGTTTCCGGGCGAAACGCGCGATGGCGCGACACCCGTGGGTAGCCCACCAGGATATGTTTGTAGAACTCGCGCCATAGCAGCTCGTTGATCCAGGTGGTCGCGCCGATATCGCCACTTTCGAACTCACCCTGGTTGCTCTGCAGCGCGGCATGCAGGCACTGGCGCGGCGAAACCACGCCTGCGGCAAGGTACGCGGACAGCTGGCTGGTGCCAGGCTTGGCCGGGAAGTCGCGTTCGTCCTTGTAGTAGCTGATCTGAGCGTCGGCGAATTGCCCCAGGCGCCGCTGTGCCTCGTCTTCACCGGCAGGCCAAAGTGCACGCAGGGCGTCGCTGGGCGGGGCAAATCCCTTGACCTGCCGGGGAACTGCATCGCTGGCCAATCGCAGCGGGGCCTGGGCCTTGGGCGCCGATACCCGGCGCGGCAAGGCACTGTGCAGGCGGTTGTAGCAGACCTTGCGAAACTGGCTGAACACCTGGAAGTAGGTGCCGGTCTGGGTCAGCACACTGCCGGGTTGGAACAGCAATTGATCCAGATAGCTGTGAAAGCCTACCCCTTGTGCTTCGAGGGCCCGGGCCACGGCGACATCACGCCGGCTTTCGTTGATCCCGTACTCTTCGTTGGCGTGGACCGTCTCGACCGACAAGGCCCGACACAACTCGACCAATACCTGTGGCACCTGATCCCAGGTATCCGCGTGGCGGATCAACAACGGGATATTCAGCTCACCCAGGGCCTGGCCCAGGCACTTGAGGTTGCGCAGCCAGAAGTCGACCTTGCACGGCGCGTCGTCATGGGCCAGCCATTGCCCAGGGGTGATCAGGTACACCGCCGCCGTGGGGCCACGTTGACAGGCGGCCGCAAGGGCGGTGTTGTCATGCAGGCGCAGGTCGCTGCGCAGCCAGGTCAGGTGCATTTAGAGAAGCCCACGCTGGGTCAGGAGTCGATGGGCCGACAGCGGGTCTTCGGCCAGCAACAACTGAGGAATGTCTTGGGTTAATACCGCCAGCTCGGCCTGGTGGATGCACACCGTTGGTCCGGCGATCAGGGTTGGGCAGCGGGTGCCGCTCAAGAGTTTCGGCAGGGCCGCCAGATTGATGGCCTTGCTTGAGTACAGCAGCACGGCGCGCGGCTGCAGGTGTTCGACGGCCAGGGCCAGCTCGCCGGCGGGCAACGGCCAGTCGAAGACCTCCACCGGGCAATCGGCGCTACTGGCCAGCCAGGCGCTCAACCACAGGTGCGGCTCCAGCGGCAGGTCGGAATGATTGATCAGCAGCAGTGGCGGGCCGTTGAGCTGGCGGTTGTTGTGATACATCCGCGCGCCGAATTTGCTGCGCAGCCAGGAGTGGAAAAACACCCGCTCCATCTGCGCGCCGAACTGGCCTTGCCAGCGCTGTTCCAGTGCCTTGAGCAGCGGCAACAACAGTTGCTCGCACAGGGTGCGTGGCGGGTAGAGGGCCATGGCCTGGTTGAACACATCGTCCACCCGGCGCTCGGCCAGTTGGCCGATGGCTTGTACCAGGGTCTGGCGCAGGCCCTGCCATTCGTTTTCGACGCTGTCGCCCACCGGCTGGGCGCTGTCGATCAACTGCTTGACCTGGCTGACCGGCACCCCCCGGTTGAGCCAGGTCAGGATGGCCTGGATGCGCTGTACATGCTCGGCGCTGAACAGCCGGTGACCCTTGGGTGTGCGTTGCGGCACGATCAGGCCATAGCGCCGTTCCCAGGCGCGCAGGGTGACCGCGTTGACCCCGGTCTGGCGCGCCACTTCGCGAATCGGCAGCCAGCCTTGTTCCAGGGCCTGGGCCACGTCTTCGATAGGCAGGTTTGGGTGTTGCAGGGAAGCATTCATGGGTTAGATCGCATTACGCAGGCTAAGATTTTCCGGATGCGGTTGCAGGTAGGCCTGCTGCGCGATGTAGTGGTCCGGGTGTTGGCGAAAGTGATGTTTGAGCAGGGTCAGCGGTACCACCAGCGGCACGATGCCGTGACGGTATTGGCCGATCAGGGTCTGCATTTCCTGTTTGTCCTCGGTGCTGAGGGCTTGCTTGAGGTAGCCGCTGATGTGCTGCAGCACGTTGGCGTGGGTGCCACGGGTGGCGCACTTTTTCAGTGCCGTCATCAACTCGCTGAAATAGCCGGTGGCCAAGGCTTGCAGGTCGCAATCCTTGCCCATGCTGCCCAGCAGATGGCCGAGACTTTTGTAGTGGGCGGGGCTGTGGGCCATCAGCAGGTACTTGTACTTCGAGTGGAAAGCCAGCAGGCGGTGACGGGTCAAGCCTTCTGCCAGCAGTTGCTGCCAGGTGGCATACACAAACACCCGGGTCAGGAAGTTCTCGCGTAGCACCGGGTCATGCAGGCGCCCATCTTCTTCCACCGGCAGGTTGGGGTGGTGGGCACAGAATGCCTGGGCATAGATACCGCGCCCGCCGCCATCGGCCGGGGCGCCGTTGGCGTGGTAGACCTTGACCCGTTCCAGGCCGCAGGAGGGCGACTTCTGCATGAAGATGTAGCCGCACAGGTCCGTATGTTCGGCGGCCATTTGTTGACCATAGGCGTCCAGCGGGGCGGTCACATTCAGCTTGTGGTGCACGCTGCCCACGGCTTGCGGCTGTTGCGGGTCGCCCACCAGGCGAATCGGCTCGCGGGGAATGCCCAGGCCGATGGCGACTTCGGGGCACAGAGGCACGAAGTCGAAATAGTCGCCGAGGGTCTGGCTGCACAGCGGGGATTGCTTGTGCCCGCCATTGAAGCGCACGTTCTCGCCGAGCAGGCAGGCGCTGATGGCGATCTTGGGTTTGCCGGTGGTGGGCGCGGCGGTGGACATGGCAAACCCTCTGCAAGATTCCTGTACAGGCTGTATTTTCTGTACAACTAAATCTCATCATAGGTTTTATGCTGTACAAGTCAAATTATCTGTACAGGTTTTATGCCCAGCCGATTTTCCAGCACTCGGCATCTTGCAGGCTTTGCCAGCCCATGCGCTCCGTGCGGCGAGTCAGGACGGCTTGCAGTTCAAGTTCCAGCACCTTGCCTTGTTCATCGCGAAACAATTCGGTGACCAGGAAATGTTTTTCCTTGTACCGAGGTTGGGTGGCTGTCCATTTCGAGAGCAGCAGTTTCGCTGGGTTGATGCGGTTCATTGCAGGTGTTCGAGCAGGCGCCGCGCCGCTTCCTGGCCGCTGAGCCAGGCGCCTTCGACTCTTCCTGACAGGCACCAGTCGCCACATACGTACAGGCCCAGGTCGGCATCCGCCAGCACTGCCCATTCATGGCTGCCCACCGGGCGCGCATACAACCAGCGGTGGGCGAGGCTGAACGAGGGCGCCGGCATGCTGCAATGCAGCAGTTCGGCAAAGGCGCCGTGCAGCAATTCGATGATGGCTTCCTTGGGCAGGTCCAGGTGCTTTTTGCTCCAGGCGCTGGTGGCGTGCAGGATCCAGGTGTCAGGCGTGGCATCGCGTCCGGGTTTGCTGCGGTTGCGGGCCAGCCAGTCGAGGGGGCTATCTTGTACAAAGCAGCCTTCCATCGGTGTATCCAGCGGCGTGTCGAAGGCCAGGGCGATGGCCCAGGTCGGGTCCATTTTCACCCCGGCTGCCGTGCTCGCCAGTTTGGGCGCTGCTGCCAGCAGGGCAGTGGCCTGGTGCGCCGGGGTGGCGATGATCACGTGGCTGAAGGGGCCATGGTTGCCGCCGTCGGCGTCCAGCAGGTTCCAGTGTTGCTGGCCCTGGAACACTTCGGTGATACGGCAGCCAAACTCCACCGGCAAATCATCGAGCAGTGCACGGGTGATGGCGCTCATGCGTGGGGTGCCGACCCAACGGGTCTGTTCGTCGGGGGAGGGGCTCAGTTGGCCGGATTGGCAGTTGTAGAGTTGCGGCTCCCACTCGGCGGCCCAGCCGTTGGCTTGCCAGCGTTGCACTTCATTGACGAAGCGTCGGTCGCGGGCGGTGAAATACTGCGCGCCCAGGTCCAGTGCACCGGCCTCGCTGCGCTTGCTGGACATGCGCCCGCCACTGCCACGGCTTTTATCGAAGAGTTGTACAACGTGCCCGGCATCTTTTAACGCTCGGGCGGCCGAAAGACCGGCGATGCCGGTACCGATGATCGCGATGGGGACAGTCATGGGAGGCCTCGTTTTACCTTTGGGTACAGACTACGCCGACACCAATAGCTGTACAATATTGTTTTTTGGTATAAGTTTCGACATGCCTGAATGTGTGGCGTGACCTATGGTTAAAACCAGGCCGCGCCCGATTAAAAAGATCCCTGCTTATAAAATAGACCAGCGATGCCCGGCCAACGTTACAAGAGGAAGATCTCATGCATATTTTGCTGACCGGCGGTACGGGCCTGATCGGCCGCCAGCTCTGCCAGCACTGGAGCGCCCAAGGGCATCGGCTGACGGTCTGGAGCCGTAGGCCCGAGCAGGTTGCCACGTTGTGCGGTGCACAGGTGCAGGGCGTCGCCCGTCTGCAGGACGTGACGCAACCGGTGGATGCCGTTATCAACCTGGCCGGTGCGCCGATTGCCGATCGCCTCTGGACCCATAAACGCAAGGCGTTGTTGTGGAGCAGTCGCATCAGCCTGACGGAAACCTTGCTGGCCTGGCTTGACGGCCTGGCGGTGAAACCTGCGGTCTTGATCTCAGGTTCGGCGGTGGGCTGGTACGGCGATGGGGGGGAGCGCGAGCTGACCGAAGCCAGCGGCCCGGTGCAGGACGATTTCCCCAGCCAGTTGTGCATTGCCTGGGAAGAGACCGCCCAGCGCGCCGAAGCCTTTGGCCTGCGGGTGGTGCTGGTGCGCACGGGGCTGGTGCTGGCGGCCGAGGGCGGCTTTTTGTCGCGGCTGTTGCTGCCCTTCAAGCTGGCGCTGGGCGGGCCTATCGGCAACGGTCGGCAGTGGATGCCGTGGGTGCATATCAAGGATCAAATCGCCCTGATTGATTTTCTTCTGCACAAACCTGACGCCAGCGGTCCTTATAATGCCTGCGCGCCTCAGCCGGTGCGTAGCCGCGAGTTCGCCAAGACACTGGGCCAGGTCCTGCACCGCCCGGCGTTCATGCCCATGCCGGCGTTTGCCTTGCGGGTGGGGTTGGGCGAGTTGTCCGGGTTATTGCTGGGTGGCCAGAAGGCCGTCCCCGAGCGGCTGTTGGCCGCCGGTTTCACTTTTCAGTTCCCTGAGTTGCGTGCGGCCCTGGACGACTTGTCCAGCCGCCTCTAAAGATAGGATGTTGCATGACGGATCACGCGTTGTTACTGGTCAACCTGGGTTCACCGGCGTCCACTTCGGTGGCCGATGTGCGCAGCTACCTCAATCAGTTCCTGATGGACCCGTATGTGATTGACCTGCCGTGGCCGGTCCGGCGCCTGCTGGTGTCGCTGATCCTGATCAAGCGACCCGAGCAGTCGGCCCACGCCTACGCCTCGATCTGGTGGGATGAAGGCTCGCCCCTGGTAGTACTCAGCCGCCGCCTGCAGCAGCAGATGCGCGCCCAGTGGACCCAGGGCCCGGTGGAATTGGCGATGCGTTATGGCGAACCGTCGATCGAGAGCGTGCTGACCCGCCTGGCCGGCCAGGGGGTGCACAAGGTCACGCTGGCGCCGTTGTATCCGCAATTTGCCGACAGCACCGTGACCACGGTGATTGAAGAAGCGCGGCGTGTGGTGCGGGAGCACAAGCTCAACCTGCAGTTCTCGATCCTGCAACCGTTCTACGACCAGCCGGAATACCTCGATGCCCTGGTAACCAGTGCCCGCCCGCATCTGCAGCAGGATTACGATCACCTGCTGTTCAGCTTCCACGGCCTGCCGGAGCGGCACCTGAACAAGCTCAACCCAGGGCATTCGCTTGAAGGCATGGGTGATTGCTGCGCCAATGCTTCGCCTGAGGTACGCGCCACCTGTTATCGCGGGCAGTGCTTCAGCGTCGCCCGCGATTTTGCCGAGCGCATGGGCTTGCCTGAGGATAAATGGTCAGTGGCGTTCCAGTCGCGCCTGGGCCGGGCGAAGTGGATCGAACCCTACACCGAGGCCCGACTGGAGGCGTTGGCCCGACAAGGGGTGAGGAAGTTGTTGGTGATGTGCCCGGCATTTGTCGCCGATTGCATCGAGACCCTGGAAGAGATTGGTGATCGTGGCCTGGAGCAGTTCCGCGAGGCTGGGGGCGAGGAGTTGGTGCTGGTGCCGTGCCTCAATGATGACCCGCAGTGGGCGGCGGCGCTCAACACCTTGTGCGAACGAGCCCCCGCCAGCCTCTAACCACATCCTGTCGGAGCCGGCTCCTGCAGATTCTGTGGGGTTATTCGTGATGGGGCTGGCCGAGGAAGGTCAGTGAACTGAACAGCGCACGGTTCTGCACCTCACTGTCACCTTTGACCGGCACTTCCACCTGCGCCGCAATCACATTCAACGCCTCGTTGCGTACCAGCACCTGGGCCCGGCCATCCTGGTCGGTCTCGGTGCTCAAGGTATTGGGCGCGCTGCGGTAGTCGCCGATCAACTTGATCCCGGCCGCCGGCTTGCCATCGATCAGCACTCGCACGGGCAGCAGCTTGCCGGGGCCGATAGTCAGTGGGTCGACCTCGGGCACGATCACCATTTTCAATTGGCCCAGGCTGGGCAGTTTCGCCCCGGCCTGATAGATCGCCAGGCTGTACTTCAGGGCCTGGGTGGTTGCGATGGCGCCGGGCACCTGGCTGCGGCCCTCGTTCACCCACTTCTTGTCCGGGGTTTGCGACCACAAGCCGTTATCAAACGCCACGGCCAGTACGGCAGGAGGCTTGAGTGGTTGCAGGCGCGCCTGGTCGTCCAGGCGTTGCACGGTCACCGGGATCATCCGGCCATGGGTGTCATAGGCCCACGCACCGCTGACCTTTTTCGCCTTGAACGCTTCGTCTTCGGCACCGTGGCCGTAGACCACCTCGATATGGCCCCGGCGCTGCTCGGTCCACAGGCCATGGGCCGAGACCTGGGTGGCGAACAGCAGGCCGAGCACGGCCAATGATTTGAGCGCTTGCATGGTGAGGTCCTTTTACAGGTTGAGGGTCAGGCTGACGGTGAAGTTGCGCGGCTCTCCGGGGTTGACCCAGTAGTTGCTGTAGGAGCGCTCGTAGTACTTTTCGTCGAACAGGTTGTTGAGGTTCAGGCCCACGGTGACGTTATCGCTGGCCTTGTAATGGGCCAGCAGGTCGACGGTGTGGTAGGCCGGCAGCTCGAAGCGTTTGCCGGCCTCGCCCGAGCGATCCCCCACGTAGGTGAAGGCTGCCCCCAGATCGGAACCGCGCAGCACGCCATCCTGGAATTCATACACCCCCAGCAGGCTGCCACTGCGCTTGGCCACGCCAAGAATGCGGCTGCCAGCGGGGATTTCTTTGTCGCCCTTGGTCACTTCGGCATCAATGTAGGCAAAGGCCCCGATCACCCGCACAGCATCTGTCAGTTGCCCTGTCAGTTGCAGGTCGAAACCCTGGCTGCGGGCCTTGCCGATGGCGCGTTTGGTGTCGGTGGCCGGGTCGGTGGCCAGGGTGTTTTCCTTTTCGATATGGAAGGCGGCCAGGGTCGTGCTCAGACGGTCGTCGAACAGCTCACTCTTGATGCCCACTTCATAGCCGACGCCTTCCTCGGGCTTGAGGAAATCCCCGGCGGCGTCCAGCTCGCTTTGCGGTTTGAACGAGGTGGAGGCATTGGCAAACAGGCCCACTTGTGGAGTCAATTGATACAGCAGGCCCGCCCGCTGGGTCATGACGTCGTGGGTTTTCTGGCTCTTGGCATTGTGACGGGTGAAGTCCTGCGAACGTTGCTCGACGTGCTCCAGACGCACGCCCACCACACCGCGCAGGCGGTCAGTAAAGACGATTTGGTCTTGCAGGTTCAGCGCCTGGCTTTTCACCTGGGTGAAAAAGTCACTGCCCGAGCGCAGGCCGGTGGGCTTGGGCTGGCCATAAACCGGCCGGTAGATGTCGATGGGGTAGCTGCCGGCGATGGCGGTCACCCGTTCTTTCTTGCGGTAATCCTCGTACTCGGTGCCGATCAGCAGTTCGTGCTGCCAACTGCCCACCTCGAACAGGCCGCGCAGCTCCAGTTGGGTGATGCTGTCGTGCCAACCCATGGAGCGCTGGCGGTAGCGCCGGTTGATGGTGTGGCCGTCGGCATTCAGCGCGCGGTTCTCCGAGGCCTCGCCCCACAGGCTGCCCTGTTTGTAGTGGCTGGCCAGGCGCAGCTTCCAGGCATCGTTCAAATGATGTTCGAGGGTGGCTTGCAGGCGGTTGTTGTGGTTGTCGATATCACCGTCGTTGGGCTCGCCGAGGAAGGTCGAGCGGGACATGCCGCTCCAGCGGTTATTGGGCGCGACGAGGCCGCGGTCGAACGTGGAGCTGTGGCGCACGAACTCACTTTCCACCAGCAGGCTGGTGTCCGGGTCCAATTGCCAACTGAACGAGGGTGCGACAAATACCCGTTTGCTCTGCACATGGTCGCGAAAGCTGTGGTTGTCCTCTACCGCCAGGTTGACCCGCGAGAGAACGCGGCCTTCGCTGTCCAGTGGGGTGTTGATATCGAGGGCGGTACGGTAGCGGTCCCAACTGCCAGCGCTGGTCTGCACGGTGGTGAAGGCTTCGGGTTGGGGCTTCTTGGTGACGATGTTCACGGTGCCGCCGGGATCGCCACGGCCATACAGGCTGGCGGCGGGGCCCTTGAGCACTTCGATGCGTTCGATATTGGCCGCGTCCGGCGTGCTGGGGTAGCCGCGGTTGGCGCTGAAACCGTCCTGGTAGAACTCCGAGGTGGTGAAGCCGCGAATGCTGTATTCGTAGAGGGTCAAACCACCGAAGTTGTTCTGCTTGGACACGCCACCGGCAAATTCCAGGGCGCGTTCGACGTTGCTGCTGCCCAGGTCTTTGAGCACCGTGGCGGGAATCACACTGATTGATTGCGGGATATCCCGCAGGGCCGTGTCGGTCTTGGTAGCGCTGGCCGAGCGGGTCGCGCGGTAACCCTTGACCGGGCCGGTAGCGGACTCATACGCCTCGCCGGTGATACGGGTGGTGCCCAATTCAAGGGGGTTGGTGTCTTCTGCGAACACCGGGTCCACCAGCAGCCCCAAGGCGAGACCGGCCAGGGGCACAAACTTTCGAGACGTCATGGTCTAACATTCCAATATCAATATTGAAATAATATAACATGACTGTTGAGAATGTATCTCCTTAAGGGTCGGCCTTTATTCTTGCTCTTTAACCGGTGCTGGTGGTGGTCGCAGGCCCACTTCGGCCAGCAGTTTGATCTCTTTGCCGTTGCGCATGACCTGGATCGCGACCTTTTCCGTGGGTTTGATCCGCGCCACCTGGTTCATCGAACGACGGCCATCGCCCGCTGGCTCGCCGTCGATGCTGAGGATCACATCACCCACTTGCATCCCGGCTTTTTCTGCCGGGCCACCGCGCAGGATGCCGGCAATGACGATGCCCGGTCGCCCGGTCAGGCCAAAGGATTCCGACAGCTCCTTGGTCAGCGGCTGCACTTCAATCCCCAGCCAGCCACGAATCACCTGGCCGTGCTCTATGATCGATTTCATCACTTCCATCGCCAGCTTCACCGGGATCGCGAAGCCGATGCCCTGGGAGCCGCCGGACTTGGAGAAAATCGCGGTGTTGATGCCTGTCAGGTTGCCGTTGGCATCCACCAGCGCGCCGCCGGAGTTGCCCGGGTTGATGGCCGCGTCGGTCTGGATAAAGTCTTCGTAGCTGTTGAGGCCCAACTGGTTGCGCCCGGTGGCGCTGATGATGCCCATGGTCACGGTCTGGCCGACGCCGAACGGGTTGCCGATCGCCAGCGCTACATCCCCGACGCGCAGTCCTTCGGAGCGGCCGATGGTGATGGACGGCAGGTTCTTGAGGTCGATTTTCAGGACCGCAAGGTCGGTTTCCGGATCGCTGCCCACCACCCGCGCCAGGGTTTCGCGGCCATCGCGCAGGGCCACGACAATCTGGTCGGCCCCGGTGCTCACATGGTTGTTGGTCAGTATGTAGCCCTCGGGGCTCATGATCACCCCGGAGCCAAGGCTCGACTCCATGCGGCGCTGCTTGGGCGAGTTGTCACCGAAAAAGCGCCGGAACTGTGGGTCTTCGAACAGTGGGTGCGCCGGTTTATTGATGACCTTGGTGGTGTACAGGTTGACCACCGCAGGCGCGGCGGCCACCACCGCATCGGCGTAGGTCACCGGGCCTTGTTGCACCGCGCTGGTTTGCGGTGCCTGTTGCAGGTTGACGTCCAGGCTTGGCAAGCCGACCCATTGCGGATAACGCTGAATGATCA
>Ga0180008_1000981_pt1 | contig 19836 bp, 28 predicted proteins | sample MM_PW_MetaG_FD_121121 | JGI IMG/M metagenome (GOLD analysis project Ga0180008, IMG submission 121121) | Groundwater microbial communities from the Aspo Hard Rock Laboratory (HRL) deep subsurface site, Sweden - MM_PW_MetaG | ecosystem: Environmental > Aquatic > Deep subsurface > Groundwater...
GTTCCGGAAAGTCATTTTTCCAATTGTCAAATTATCCTGTTACAGCATTGACCAGAATAGGAATAGGCCGGACCGGAATAATGACAATAATGAACACGTCTGAGCAATCTACTGCCACGGTAGAGGTATTATCAACCGGGTTAAAGCTTATTCTTGATCGTGGTACAGCAAATACATCTGTGACATGGGTTACATATCCAACCATTGCAACAGTAGCAGCGGCGGTCAATGCTATTGGCTCTGGGTGGAGTGCAGAAGTTACGTCCGGGTATAGTTCTTTTAAATCATCCGAATTATTGAGAATGTATCCGTCAAGTTGCATTGACTCTGACAAAATCAATTTAGAAATTCCAGAAAGATATTTAAATAATTACCGTATTAATTATGATACCGGGTGTGTTGATTGTGCTTTCCCAATTAATGATTCTGTCGGGAATATTGTTGTGGATTATACAGCAGGATATACAGATGCCCTTGTTCCGGCATGGTTAAAACAAGCATTAATCAGACAGTCGTGTTTTTGGTTTCAACAGGGGCGCGATAGGGGATGGGGCGTAAGCTCAAAAAGCTTTGGCCCAGATGGTGGAACGACAGCATTTACAAAACTTTATGATAACTTTTTGCCAGAATTTAGGATGCTGGCAAACATGAACAGGACAATAGTAGTCTAATGGAAATAAGACTAAGGGCAAAGACCCCAGACATAACAAAAGACTTTAAGCCTATTATTCTTCCTTTAATGCGGAAACATGTTGAGTCTGCAAAAAGTAAGGCAAAGTCAACTTTTATGTCAGGGCCGCATCCTTATCGTATTATTTCAAGATCCGGAAAATTGAAAGGCAGCATATCGAGTGAGGTTAGAAGTTTGGGGAATACGGTTTGGGGGAAATTAAAATCAGGTAGTGCCTCCGCTCCAGTCCATGAATTTGGCGGAACAATCAGGCCGAAAGGATACCCGGTTAAAATACCAAAAAGGCCTTTTATGTATCCTGCCTTAATGAGTGGGGTCACACAGTTTGAAAAAATGGTGGTAGATGCAATTGCAAAGGATTTTAACAAATGACAATTTCATTACAAAACACAATTTTAAATGCAATTAAATTATCACTTGAAAAAATAACAATAGCAAACGGGTATCAATCAGATGTTGCGATTGTAAAAAGGGGCGTTAGAACCATTGATGATATGGTTGGAGCATTACCTGGTCTTACAATATGGAAGGAAAAGAATATCCGAGAAGATGATTATCAAACAGGATCAATGTCAATATTGGTTTTACATGTTTGGGGTTTTTGTAATGTTGATGCCCGGAATGACGATTATGATAATTTAGATAAACTTGTTGCTGATGTTGAAAAGGTTCTGACCAGTTCAACGCATAACCCGACTTATTACACAGCAACATTTATAAGAGACACGGAATATTTCGAAGGTGGGCCAGAAGACGCCTTTGGGATTTTTGATATAGTTGTGGAACTGAAATATTTTTATAATTTTGGGAGTATTTAAAAAATGAAACCTTACAAAGGGCCTGCAATTTTATCTTGTGAAAAAGATTGCAAAAAAGAAACAAGAATAAATGCAAGTTGTTTGAATTGTCCAGATGTCAAAATTGAATTGTTTGACCTGGAAGAAAAAAAGCTTGCTTCAAAAAAAGTTATTAAACCGAAAAAAATGAAGGAGAAGTAAAATGGCAGGAAACACAGCACCAATTCATGGAAGGGTATGTAGAATCATTGATGGGGCAACCGAGATTGAATATTCAGCAGATTGGACCATCAACGTATCGGTAGACTTGGCAGATGCAAGCTATCAGGGACAAGCATGGAAGAACAATGTTGTAGGTCAAGCAGGATGGACAGGCTCTATGACATTCCATTTCGTTGCCGGTAATACAGAGCAGAAAGCGTTGCTTGATAACATTGTAACAGCAGCACCTGGAACAAAGCTTGCAGATATAAAGTTTTCTCTTGAGGACACTGGAGATTATCTTTGGTCAACAGCAGCAAATGGAATATTTATTAATGGGTTTGCTGTAACAGCAGCCGTTGGTGATACTGTCAATTGTTCGTTTGACTTTACTGGTGACGGCGCATTAGTTCTTGTTGTAGCATAAAGGGGGTAGCATATGGCTTCACCTACAACACCCCAGCATGGACGGCATGGGGCAATTTACAGGCTAAGGCCTAACGGGTTTATTGGATCTGGGATAAACGATGTGACATGGGGTACTGCATTCTCTGGTGCTGATAGTAGTTTTTTTGAAGTTGAGATTGATGCAGAGGCGATTCCAGACACCTTTAGATGGCGGCAAGATGGTGGTGCCTATACAGATACGGTTGCTATCACAGGGGCTGCACAAGCACTGGCAGATGGCCAGACAGTGACGTTTGCAGCCACAACCGGGCATACATTGTTGGATGAATGGACAGTAAGTAATTTAAAAGCAGAGCCATGCACAGAGGCTGGTGCTACTGCCCAAATCACAGATGCAACAAAGCGGATCTTGAATCCTAACCACAAACCAGTATTCACAGACGATGGAGGTGAGCATGTCCTGAGTATTAATTATACAACCGGCATGGCTTATTTTTCTAACAATGTTGGTACTGTGACAGTGGAAGGCAACCTTGGAGCAATCGAGGCGTCTGGGCTTGAAAAGGTTGGGTATTTAACAAATTGGTCTTTCAATGTTTCTCTTGACCTTGCAGACGCATCATATATGGGTCAGGCATGGAAAAACAATGTTCCAGGCCAGGCAGGGGCAACTGGAAGCGCAGAAACTCTTTTTATCGGGTCTGATAGTTTCTTGGATGGTATCACAACAAAAGAATTGTTCTTTTTGCAACTCTTTAATTATGATCCGGATCAAGACCAGACAGGCGATCATTTTAATGCTTGGGTTTGGTTTAATGGATTGAGTGTTAATGCTCCGGTAGGTGATGTTGTCAAAGAAGGAATAGATTTTACAATGGACGGGATGCCGTCATTTACAGCAAACGTATAAACGTGAAAGGGCTTTAAAAGTGAAAATCAACATATCAAAAGAGACGTATGAAGAAAGATGGGTTGAATATGATGGGTGCGAAATCCTGATAAAACCTTATCCGGTGGGTCTTAATGATGTCCGGGTATCGTCTGACCAGAATATTATTATTTCAGGCGATCAGAGGAAAAAAATCTTTATGGAATCTGTGAAGGGATGGCGTAATTTAACAGATGCAAAGGATAATGAAATCCCATGCACAAAGGCGAACAAAGACACAGTTTTTAATTTCAACCTTGGCGGGATAGGTGGATTTGTTTATCAGTACAATTCAAATTTTGAATCAAAAATGCGGGCAGAGTTGGAAAATTTGCAACCTGGGCAGGATGGTATCTTGATTCCAAAAGTCAATCCTGCCACGATTGCAGAAGACAAATAAAAGATGGTTTTGTAAAAATAGAATGCGAGGGAATTGATTTTGTTAAGATTTGTCCCAGGGGAATTGTTCAAAAACTTAAAGAAGGGAATAAAGGTTTTTGGTTTATATTCAAAAAAATCCTCCCTGGTATCCAGAGTGGTATGGGAGGGTTTAACCTGGGGCTGGTATCGAACGTAATGAGCGACTTTGATCTTGACATGGAACAAAGGGTTATTTTTTGGGATAAAGCAGGAGTGGTTATCGAGCAAATCAAAAGGCTATTGAAACGGGATAAGAAATAATGGCTAAAAAATTACAACTTGTTTTAACAGTGGATGATAAGGGTTCTGTCAAAGTAACTCAATTTGCTCAAAAAGCTAAATCGTCTCTTAACAGCATAGAAAAAGATACCAAATCTGCATCAACCGCTATGTCTTCCGGCCTTGGCGTCAGTGTAGCGTCTGTGACTAAGCTGGTTGCTGCGTTGGGAATAGCGTGGGGAGGCGTCAAGTTAGCTGGTTTTATCAAAGAATCAGCCATGGCTGCTGCCAGATATGAAACGCTCGGAATAGTGATGGAAACGGTTGGTAGAAACGCTGGCATATCCGCAGAAGAAGTCAATAGATATGCTAAATCGTTGCAGGTTTCCGGTATTTCAATGACATCATCAAGAGAAGTTGTAACAAAGTTAATTCAGGCCCATATTGATTTAACGCAAGCCACAAAACTTGGCCGGATTGCTCAAGATGCCGCTGTAATTGGTAATATAGATTCATCCGCTGCCCTTGAAAGAATGGTTTATGGTATTCAGACAGCTCAAATAGAGGTCTTAAAAACAATAGGCATAACTGTAAATTTTGAAAATGCTTATAAAAAGCTGGCCGAACAATTAGGAAAAACAGCAAACAACTTGACCGATGCGGAAAAAACACAAGCAAGATTAAATACGGTTATAGAAAGGGGTGCAGACATTGCAGGAACTTATGAATCTGCAATGTCAACAGCCGGGAAAAAGATAACATCATTTAAAAGATACCTTGATGATTTTAAGGTAAAAATGGGCGAGGCTTTCGGGCCGGCCACGGTTATTTTGGTTGATACCGCCACGACTTCAATGAAGGAATTCACAAAGCAGGTTTCTTCCCCTGAAGCTCAAAAATCATTGCAGGAAATGGCATCAAATGTATTTATTTTAGCAGATGCAATGGCAGGATTGGTGAAAGCCGGGGCATGGGTTGTAAAAACTCTTGATTTGAGAAGCGTTACAAATACTTTTAGAGAAGGTTTGCAACTATCAAAGGATGGATTAATTGACTTTGATAAATTTGTGTCAGCGTCATTTAGAGATAGACAAAATATGGTTGATGCTATTATATCTAAGCAAAAAGCGGAAGCCGATGTAGCAGGCCTTGTAACCGTAGCGATAGGATCAACAACAGAAGGGTATGCCATATATAATGATGAAGTATCGAAAACTAAAGATATAATAGGTAAAAACACCGAAGCATTACAATCTCATATTAAAGCGGTTGAGGCAATGAATATAATTCTTAATGAAGAACTTATACGTAATGCCGAAGATACTTTTCAATATGAGAGTGGGTTGCTTGATGCAAAATATGAAAAAAGAAAGGCAGTCGTCGGTGATTCTATTTTGCTTGAAAAATGGTATTCGCAACAAGTTAATCTTCTTGTAAAAGAACGTGACGAGGGTATTGCAAAAGAAATTCTTTTAGAACAAGATAAAACAGAAGTAGTAAAAAATCTTTTCGATGACATGGTGCAAGATCATCTTGCCGCTGCCAATGCAATGATAGAAACAACATCGTCCAGAGTCAACGAAGAGATAGCCCTTGAAAATAGAAAAAAAGCCGCTTCGCAAAGTTCATTGTTTGAAGGGTCAATGGTCAGCGAGCATGGCCTGGGAGTAATTACCGGAAAGTCAACGGTTTATTATCCGAAACCATCAAATATAACGAATAATGACAACAGTATAACGAATAATCTTTTAACAACATCAAACAATTATTTATCAAATATCGACAACACGCAATCAGATTTATTGTCAGAATTCCAAAAGCAAACAAGTATTTTAAGCGATGCCTTTGGGTCTGTAAATGATCTGGTAAAAAGCATGACATTTGGAGATCTTGCACCGACTGAAAATATTAGCGCCCTTGGTGCAGAATATGCAGGGTTGCTTGAGTTATCAAGATCAGATGTTGACCCGGCAGCACAAAAAGAAGCGGTCAGCAAATTAGTTTCTCTTGTGCCAAGTTATTTAAAAGCCTTAGAATCAACGTCATCGGATTATTTAGATTCGTTCAATTCTATAAAAACAGATTTACAAAACCTTGAGGCTGCCTTGGGGTTTGATATTTTTGAAAGTGGGTTTGAATTTTTATCCGAAACAATAAAGTTATCTGACTATATTACTTTTGATTTAGACGAATTAAACGCCGCAATCAATACCGGAAAACTTGACGAAGCAAAAGCTTTAATAGGCGAATTGACTTCTCAGCTACAAACGGCCTTGCCTGATGCAGTTTCAGCGGCCACAGGCGGCCAAGGTATCGAGGGGTTTAATCTTGGATTGATTGGAACACAACTCCCTCTCGGAAACACCGTTACAAGCACGGCAACCGATTTAAAAGCAATCGGGGATATGTTCACTGACCTTGCAGGACAATTGACAGGAACGACCATCCCACAAATTACAGGTGGGATAGCAGACATAGCAGCACAGGCCGGTAAATATGAGGGCGTCCAATATAGTTGGGTTCAAACCGGATTGACTTCTGCGGATATGTTCGGGTATAGAACGCCAATATGGTCATTATTCAACTCATTGGGTAATATGGTTGGGAGTCCTGTTACATCTGTTAATAAGCCGGAAGTGCCTAATTTTGGAGCGTCAGGTGGTCTTATGAGTTCGCCAACAATTGGTGGGGAAGCTGGGCCAGAATGGTTTGTTCCTACGTATGAGCCGCAAAGATCAAGCTTTTTGAAATCGGTTGGTGTCGAGGATGCCATGAAAAAACTTGCCGGGAATATGGGAGGGGGAAATCAAACTATAATTCTTAAAGTTGATGGCCGAGAAATTGCCCGGGTGATAGCGAATCAAGGCCGGTCAAATCCTGAACTGATCAAAATGATAAGAGAGGTTGCATAATGGCCGCAAAAGAGATTTATGATTATATCAGTATTGCCACAGCTGACAATGACCAGACGATGACATTGGAAGCCAGGGGAGATGTCCAGGAAAACACTTCTAAAAATCAGATCATCCATTTAGGAGTTGACGGATCTGAGGAGCGGGTAACGATATCAGATACAGTTATTGCATATCTTGTTTATCCGTTCTCTGCCCTATCCGATTCTGATGCAGGCACAGTCTTTGATTTTTGGCATGATGCAGCAAAGGGAAACGGGAAAGTTGAATCTTTTAAATTGCAATATACCGATGGTCATACATACGTCGTTAGATTTGAAAGCAATATGGACAGGGTTAGAAAGTTGGGCGGGTTTTCCAGCGTGGATGTAGTCTTTAAAATCTTGGGCAGGATAGCCGACTAATGGCAATCACTCTAAACACATATCAGCAAACACTTGTTGACAGCACAACAAAAAAGGCAACATGGCTTTTTTATGTTATTGATACGAATGAAGTTGTTTATGAATGGAGTACAAAAACAGAGAGCGTCATTTTAGGATCTGATTGGGATGATCCAACAACGATCACATGGGATGCCGATTGGATAGACGAAACGACTTATACTTTTAAGATTTTATCCTTTTCAGGCATAACAATGAACCGGCCTAAAAGTGAATATTCAATAATTTCTCCATCCGATGTTACTTTTGGAGTTTCAAATATTGGTCACGCTCTCGATCCGGCAGATTTTGTGGGCGGAAAAGTTTGGATAAGTTTATATCTTGACAATGGAACGGTTGAAGGGGTGGTCAGGCGATGGCGGTTTAAAATCAAAAGCGCAGATCCAGGGCCGCATGAATTTACTTGTAATTGCGAAGATTTTTTCCAAGAGATTTTAAAAGGTGATTATCCAAATACTCGATACGCAAGAGAGGTTTTTCCGACTGCCACGCTTGATAACAATTCAGATGTTAAAGTGCCTTTACCTTTTGGTGTATGTTACGTTCCTTTAAAATATTGTGTTATTTCAGAAGCGGTTTCAGTGACCGCAACCGTAACATTCGTTGCGTCATCGGCTGGCGCAAGATGTAGTATAACAGGAGCCGGATTTGGTAATATTGCAACGGGTATTTTTTGCACGATAACCGGAGCGGTAAATGCTGAAAACAATGGTACTTTTTTAGTTTATCCGAATTCAACAGCCACAACTTTATATTTTATCGAGAGCGCTGGGTTTGTTGCTGAAACGGTAGAAGCAGTAATTAAGCAAAATAGGGGAATGTTTTTACTCGGAAAATCAGATAAGACATACACTGTTTCAAAGTTGAGAAGTCCGAGGGATGTTGGGCCATTCCTTGAGTGGACAACTGGATTAAATCAATATGATATAACCGATGCAGATGCACAGGAATGGACATTACTTGAACCATTAATTTATGATTTAGATGGTGACGGGACAGACGATTCTCCTGGCGTTGTCAAAGCCACGGGCGAAAGCGTTGAGGATCATCCAGTCCAGTTTTCAAGGTCTGATACTTCTTCAATGACTAACCCGGCTGATATAATTAAATTTGTCTTAAAAGATATGGGTGCGGCGGATGACGATATCAACGACGATTCATTCACAACAGCGGCGGCTATTTTTACAGGGTGGGGTTTAGAATTCAATGGGGCTTTTTGGTACAATCAAACCAGGGAAGAATCTTTATCAAAACTTTTAAACATGTGTCATGCATCTTTATTTATTGACGAGCAGATTAATATCTTTGTTCAGACGGTCGCTTCCCAGGCGACAATGACAGATACCGAAGTTTTAAAAATGAATGATATTGATTCAGGTACTTTCAGTTACTCAACAATCTTAAAAGACACCATCAACGATGGCGGGTACTTATCAGCAGTAGAAAGCGGTTTGGCGCAAGATAAATTTAATATTTACAAAGTGCCTGCAAAGGCAACAACTAATAATTTAAGCGATGAAACATTAGAGATTCCGTTCGTTCAAAATTCTCAGCATGTCCAAAAACTAGGATCTTTATATTACCAAAGAAAACTACTCGAAAAAGCAAACATATCTTTTTTAACGAAAGCGACTGAGCTTGCTTTAATACCTGATCAGTTTATCACAATTGACCAGGACATATTTGGCGGCACATACACTGCTTTGGTCGATTCAATCACAATCAACGAAGATATTTCCATGCAGTTTCAATGCATATTATTTTCTGACACAATGGACGATTGGGGTGATTTGGCGTTTGATCCGATTGTGCCAACTGCTGAACCGGGTTCAAAATTTTTTGAACCGGCCATATCAGGGCCAGCAAGTTCAAAAAGAGTTGCAACGTCAAGCTTTGAAGTTTGGGGCAATCCTTATCTTGTTGTGGGGCCCAATGATTTACGGGCGCCTTATACATCCATACAAACGGCTTTAAATGCTTTGGTAGATTCTAACCACAGTGGAATTTATATACTTGATGGAGATTACCAGCTAACTCAACCTGTTTATATGATAGATAGGAATATAGATATAATTGGAGAATCTCAAAATGTGGTTATAAAAAATGCAGTTGGACAAAGTGGTTTTGTGTTTCACAATTTAACTAAAACATATAATTTTAAAAACTTTACTCTTGATAGCCAGAATGTATCAGATGCATCTTTTATGATTTATTTATATGGGGATACTTCGGCTGAAAACGCAAGCAAGGCATATTTTGATAAAATAGTATTTAATTTGTTTGACGATGGCGTAGCAGGTGGTTCTGGTACGGGAGATTTCGGTATTTATTCAACAAATGGAGTTGGCGTCATTGATGTGCTTAGATGTTTTTTTACTGGTGGTGTATTTGGGGTAAGGGGTAGAACCGATAATATAAAAATAGATAATTGTGATTTCGATGGCCAAACTTATTATACTATATCTTCTTATACGGCAGCCGGTGATATCGCTATTTGTTCAAACAACAGATTAAAAAATGTATATTATGGAGGAATCTTTTTTGATGCCACAGCGATTGCTCCAGTTATTGCAAACAATACAGTTTCAGCTATTTCGACATCAAGTATTTATACATCATTTATTGGGATTTATTCTTCTAGTGATAATGTTAAAATTGCACAGAATACAATTCTATTTGACAATGATACAGAAAATACAAGCGTAACAGGAATCTCAGTAGGATCTGTCAACATATCTAATCTTCCATCAGTGATTGGTAATACAATTGATTTTGCTCTCGATTCTACGTCTATACCTTATGGTATAAGAGCATTGTGTTGTACTGATGGTGTATTCACTGATAACATAATAAAAATTAACAATCAGCAATCACCGGTTGTTAATCCCAGATATGGTATATATGTTTATGGGTCAGGTGCAACCAAATCATTGAGAAATAAAATATCGAACAATGGAATTGATATGGTGCGAAATGGTGCGAGCGATATAGGTATATTAATGACAAGTCTTGCTGATGATAATACAGGGACTGGTAACACGACATATAGAGTTGGTACGTCTATATCTGACGCAGGGGCAAATAATACAGTTGTAGCGAGTGATACATAATGAATATAGCTATTGTAAAAAAAGAAACCGGATCAATTAAATATTTTATTTTAGACTGTATAAAAACCGGGAATAATTATTCAGGATCAAATATAAAATTGGCCGGCATGAAGCCGATACATTGGGATTTTATTTGGACAAACGATATCCTTAAATTTGATGAAGAAACTCAGGCCTGGGATAAAACAGTAGAAGAAATAAATATCTGCCCTGTTTTTAAAGGCGAATTTGTTGGATCGATCAAAGATGTAAATGATATTGTAAAAAAAGAAATCAGGAAAGTTTATCCGCTTGAAACAGAATTTAAAATACTTAGAACAAAGTTTGCAGGTTTTGAATCAGATTTTGAAGTTTATAATAATTTTATTGAGAAGATAAGAAAAGATGCATCTAAATTCAAAAAGGAACATTTTAAATGAATCCTATTAATTGGGATACCGATATATCTTGGAGCAGGACGCCGGTTTATTTGAGATGGGCTGATAGTGAATCAGATGAATCAGTTATCATATTAATTGCTTCATCTGATTTATTCCATTTTATAAGGGCTGCAAATACTTTCCATCATATTAGCAACATAGGGGGGCGTGTGAATTTCCCAGTTAGAAAAATAGAAATTAATTCGACAAGTGAACTTTGGGGGCCGTTCTCTTTTCAGTTTCCAATAAATTCATCTGCCACGGCAAACGATGGAGCTTTGCCGTATGGTACGGTCATATCTGATGTGACGGTATCGGCTTATGATGGGATAATCGACGGTAAAAATACAATTGCCGATGAGATACAAATCACAGACTTGATTGAGGTCGGGTATACAACAATATCGGGAACTGATACGATTACAATTAGATTGCAATATCCGGTTGTTACTTCATTTAAGGGATCTGAGGCTACAATAATTTTCGATTTAACTCTTGATGGTGGTCAAGAACAAAGGTTCTTTTATCATTATATTGATATCCAATAGGGGGCAAGATGGCAACAACCGCATATTTTAAAACAGGCTTAACAGGTGGGGCGGCGACTGCATTAGATTCTATAAGCGGGGCCGGGTTATTGCAAGATGATTTTGCTTTTTGTATGGTGTCAAATGTTTTGTATATTTATATTTTGAATGCAACATCTGGGGCAGCTGAGTCAAGCCCTGATGTTATTGCACCGGACACAGCACCTGGCACAAAAAGATGGATATTGCAAAACTGGACGTTAAGCGGTTTTACAGCCAGTGCATTAAAAACTTTGGTAGATACGGCAGAAGATATTGTATGGGGAACTTAATAGGAGTATAAAATATGACAACACTTGCAAAATACAAAACAGGTTTGATCGGTGGTACGGCTGCTGATCTTGATTCAATTGACGGGGCGGCATTATCGCAAGATGATTTTGCTATGGTAATGGTAGGAAACATAATTTATCATTATCAACTTAATGCAACATCCGGGGCGGCTGAATCAAGTCCAAATGTAATAACACCAGACACGAACGCCGGCACAAAAAGATGGATATTACAAAGTGTTGGTGCGGGTATAACCCTTGCAGGTGCGCTTGATCCAAATGGATATTCAATCGGCATGGATAAGGGTGCAGATATTGCCTCTGCCTCACCCCTTGTTATCGGTACAGACGGGGATTATTTTGATGTTACTGGTGTAACTGGTTTTGCAGCAATGACAGTGACCGCAAATAGACATTTCTTCTTGCAGTTTGACGCCATTTTAATAATGACACACCATGCCACGAACTTAGACCTTCCGGGTGGGGCAAATATCACAACAGCGGCGGGAGATGTAGGAGAGTTTTTTTCCACAGGCGCAAATACGGTACAATGCGTAAATTATACCAAAGCTGATGGCAAGGCAGTTATTGCAAGTGGTATTGCAAATGTGGTTGAAGACACCACCCCACAATTAGGCGGGACACTCGACACAAACACAAAGGCAATCAATCTTTCATACGATACTGTGGCCTCACATGCCACGACATCGGCTATCTGGGCAGCGGCCGGGAATATAATCAATTTTACCGGAACTGAAACCATAACGGATTTTCCAGCGGCAGATAGAGCAGGATCAACCAGAACTTTGATTTGTGCGGGGGCCTGTATTTTTACACACGCCGGATCAATTACAGTCCAGGGTGGGGCGACATATACCGCAAGTGCTGGAGATATGGTTTTAATAACCGCAACTACTACAACGGCCTTCAAAGTTAATATTTTACGTCAGACAGAGACGGGAACCGGAAGTGCCGTTATGGCGACAAGCCCGACCTTAATAACACCCTTACTCGGAACGCCGGCAAGCGGGGATTTACAGAATTGTTCTTTAGCGACTGCCCCAGCTATCGGTGAAACGGCCCCAAGTTCTGTCAGGGGAACTAATAAAGAAGTTTATATAACGGAAACGGGATCGTTGACTGCCGCCCAATGTTCGGGGACAATAGTTTCTAACTATGGCATGACTGATGCTGATTGCGTAGCAACGCTTCCAACCGCTGCAGAAGGATTGGCTTGTGTTGTTACCCTTCCGGCTATCAGGGCAAAATATTTCAGACTTTCGACTCCAGTTGCACAAGCCGACAAGATTAATTTACTTACAGCAGGGGCGTGGGTGGCTGGTGCGGATGACGGATATGTTGGCGTAGCGTCTGGTTATGCCGGTAATGATTCAATCTCAGTATATTGTGCTAAAGTAACAGACGGGGGATTTGAGTGGTTTGCAATTCCGCTTTCTGGCACTTGGGTAGCGGGGTAATGATATGATAAAACCGTGGATGTTCATACCGACAGCGGCCGCTTTTTATGAATTGGAAGCCCTCTTCACCGGAGACAACCAAACCTTCTCCGATGCCCAAGTCCTCGACACAGCAGCCGAAGGCGTTGAGACCGGTAGCTTGACTGTTGTTGATACTGGTGCTGGTACGGTTAAGATTGACACAAATCGCCTTGAACTGGTTGGCTCTGGCACATGGGATCAAACAGGCGTAAGGGAAACAACCGGAACCACAAAGGCTTTAGGGAAAGCGGCAATTATAACCCTGCCCCACAATACGTCGGCAGCAAGCATATTCGGATTTAATACAGCCGCCGGAATAGCCAGAGCAACAGGATTAGACTTTGAGTTTTCAGCAGCCGATAACCTGACCGTGACTCCACTTGGAGCTAGCGCAACAAGGCTTGTCGTGGGTGTCGTGGTTGACGGAACGAGTTATAGTTTAATGCTTGTATCCGGTAGTTTCAATGCGGCAGGGAAACCGTACGTCATAGGTGATACAAAGGCCGATTTTACCTATGGAATGTGGTATTTTATCAGGGGTGGAATTTATACCACTTTTACGTTAGTATGGGTATCACCTACAGACAACACGGCAACATTATATCAGCATGTACAAGCCCTTGAAGCGTCCGCAGTTTATCCAGATACTTTCTTAATCCCCACGGATGTTCTCGATCCTGATGTGATTCAAAAACTTTGGTTCTTCGACACCTTCACAGGCACAAACAACGACCAGCTGGTAAGTGCACACACGCCGGAAGTTATGGCAGGTGCGGCAGGGACGGGTAATCCTTGGGAAAGCGGTGGAACGACCTGGACGATCCAGGGGAACGCTGCGAGTAATGATCCGGGGTTGGAGGCAAGTCTATGGGACGCTGATGCGAGTACGTTTGAAGGTGGAGTTAGTACTTATAGTTGGGCCGGCGGGGCTACAAAAACGAATGATGCAAATACATTGAAAATAGATGCTACTGGTGGTGGCAATGCTTATGTAACATTATCTGATGCCAATGATCTGTCCGCCAATTTGGTAGTTGGTAAAATATACTTAATGGGGGGTGATATAAAAGCAGACGCAGGGGATACTATACAGTATCAAATCGTTGATGGTTCTATAACGAAAACAATAGCTTCTGTAACTTCCACAAGTTTTGTAAATACATCAGGTTTTTTATCTTTTAAGGGTGGTACGGCTTACATGCAGATTACTCTAACGCCAGGAATCGGCTGGCTTGATAATTTATATGTGCAAGAAATAACCCTAAACGAATTATTTGCAACAGACGACCTATCAATAACAGAAGGCATGTTCGATGTAAACGTAACCATACCAGCAGTCACAAACGGTATGGCAGGTTTAGTCCTTGCCCTGGACGATAAAGACACGCCAGCTAATTTCATTCAGGCTTATTACAATCGTGGAACCGGGAAGGTTGAAGTCTGGAAATGTGTAGCAGGGACATACACAAACCTTATCAACACAGCAGCAACTTACGTAGCAGGAGCGCAACTTCGAGCGATAGTAGACTATGTATCAGCCACTGATGATATCAAACTGAAGGTCTATTACAACAATGTCCTGATCGATGCAGAGCAAACCATTGAAGATAATGGAATAGCTGGGGGCACAAGATATGGTACTATGTCAACGGATTCAGCGAATACTCTTGACAATTTCACAGCCACAAAAAGAACTGATGCAGCATGGGACGCAGAAATAACCACAAAAACCGGGAGCATATATTAATGAAGGCAATATTTATGGTCACATGGGTGAATGGCACTCCACAGATGCCGGAAGGTTTTAAGGTCGATGGAACATCAATGTACAAGGCAAGCCTGACAAACAATGGCAGAATCACGGCAATGATTACAGCTGATCCTAAAGTGATTGAGCAACTCAAGGATCACCTGGAATTTGTTAAGTATATCCCGGAGGAAACTCTATGAAAGAGCAAACCTTAACAGAAGAGCAATGGGATATTGTCCGGGAGGTCAATTCATACTGGAACTATAAAATAAAGTATGTTGGCGATCAGGATAATTATGGAAAACCAGACGTCTGGTGTTTTCCTATTGCCAAGGGCGATTTCTTCTCTGGTGATTGTGAGGACTATGCTATTGCAAAACAAAAGACTCTTAAAGATAATCATGACATTGAATCATGGTTAGCAACGTGTACCGTACCAGCTCAAGGGTATCATGCAGTTTTGATAGTCCATACTGATCGTGGTGCTTATGTATTGGATAACAGGTATAGGACAGTATATCACTATAAGGCATGTAATTACAAATGGGATAAAATAGAAACTGAGGGGGGAGTATGGTACGAATTTTCCTGATATTTATAAGTCTATGTTTCCTTTTGGGCTGTGCCACAAATCCGATACCGGATAAAAAAGACAGCATAAAGCTTGGCAAGAAAACTTACCCGCCAATAGGATATACAATCTGGAAATATGAAAAAGAACAGGAAGCTAAAAATAAACCTTAAAATTGGATTCTGAAAAATGACTTTCTTGAAAAAAATTGACTGGTATAAAATTGGTATCATGGCACTGTTTTCTGTATGTGGCCTTTTGTATTCGCAACAAAATTCTATCATTGCAGCACAGGGGGTAATAATAAAGGAAAATTGTACTAAGACAGAAAAAGCGTTAGAAAAGAAAGTTGATAATGCAGTTTTGTTGGAAATGATAAAAAGTATTAATGTTCAGCAAGGGATTAATACCGAGCGGTTGAAGGAACAACGAATAACTAATGAAAAGGTTTTAGAAAATATCCAAAAGTTAAACATAAATGTTATTTTGCTTAACGAGCGAATGAAAAAAGAAAGCTTAGAATAAAGGCTGTGAGATGACAACTCTTGAAGATCTGCTTAATAAGCCACGTAGGTTACGGAATGGCACTATCTATTATCCAGATCTTAGAGTTACACGTCAGGAACCTAAACGTGACGGGCAGCATGTAATAATCCACAGTATGCAGGGAACATGGCGAGATGAAGTCCTTGAATACATTGTGAATGGCGATAACTTGACACCTTATAGGGGGTAAGATGACTGAAACAATCGAAGAACTTTTGATACGGCATGAGAGCATCCGTTTCAAGCCTTACCTTTGTTCTGCTGGACGCACTACGATAGGAGTGGGACGTAACCTATCTGACAAAGGCATCACAGAAGAAGAGGCAACGTACTTGCTCAGGAATGATATCGACGAGTGCCTGCGGGACCTTGCGAATTTGGTCTTTAAAGGCCAGTTCTATGAATTTCCGAAGCCTATTCAAATGGTGTTAATGGATATGAGATTTCAACTTGGGCCCGCAGGGTTTAGAAAATTTAAAAAAATGATACAGGCCTTTAAAGATCAAAATTATTCAAAAGCTATTGAAGAAATGATGGATTCAAATTGGTATCATCAGACCAGAAACCGGGCTGAGGATTTAATCGAAATGGTAAGAGGAGTGATATAATGTCAGATTTTTGGAAAAGTTTAGGCTCATTCGTCGGTAATTCAGCACCAGTCATAGGAACAATTTTAGGCGGGCCCATTGGCGGTGCAGCCGGCGGGTTAGTTAAAATTCTTGCTTCCGAGTTTGGGTTATCGGGTCCAGATGCAGAAGACCCACAAAAAATATTAAAAGCAATACAAGCAGATCCAGAACATGCCCTTAAATTAAAAAAGTTTGAGATGGATAATAATATCGAATTAAAAAGGCTTGCTATTGAATCTGACCGTATGTATTTGGCTGATAGATCGTCTGCAAGAGAACGAGAAGTAGGCGTCACAAAAGCAACTGGCCGTAAAAATTATGAATTATATATATTGGCTGCTATAAATGTTGTCGGTTTTTTCGGGGCCTTAATTGTTCTTATAACAATGGGCAACGAATTGACATTAGGTGAAGGAGCATGGACAGCGTTGTCTATGCTACTCGGAGCGCTTGTGGCCACGTACAAGGATATTATAGGTTATTTCTATGGTTCAAGCAAGGGTAGTTCAGATAAGAGTGAACAGATTGCTGCGACTATGAGAAAATAAAACAACACCCCTCACACCTCTTAATAATGTGCCTCTGATGGGTTACTCATTTTTATATTTTCCTATCTCACTTGTTATCCATCTTTAATAATCTTAAACCCATTCTCCTCAAGCCATTTATGAAATGACTTAGCGGAATATACACAAAATGAAGGATAGTCCTTTCCTAAGATACAGCGACCTTTCATTAGGTCGGGGCATTTAACGGCCTTGCAGAATTCATACTTTTGGTATTCTCTCATTTCATTCCTCCTGACACTTATCACAAATATAGATAAATAAAACATCCGGGGTTTCTCCACACACAGCACATTCAAACAGCTTATCAGAAAAAGCTACGTCTTGAAACTGGTGCATAAATGCTGATTCAAGTTCGTCTTTAGAAAGTTCTTCAATTGTTTTCATTTTACTTTCCTTTCAACCTGTAAAGTATAATCTCAGGCGTAAATCCTTCATGCTCTACACGCCAAAGGTTTTTAGCCTTAACTTTTGCATCAAAGGCGTTGTCTGCCACAACGATATATTTTGTCTTGTCTTCAAATAGTATTTCCCAGGTCATGGTTTCTCCTTTGCTGTTTATTGTTTGTTTTCAATCCCCATAATCAAAAGTAACGTAGTGATACCCTAACTTGCATACTGTTTGCAATAATCAACGGCCTTATTAAAATCTATATTAAACCATTCTCCAACGCCCCTATATTCGCCAAACTCTTTATGTGCGCTTTGTTCTATTTCAAAGAAGTTATCACATTGTTCCGAAATCCAAGATACAGAAAACTTTTCTCCGCTTGTGGTTTCTATCCCAGATATCCTTATTTTGGGATTTACAGAAACGCCTATTTTTACAAATCCGTTTTCTTTCTTTATTACATAGACATGGCCTTTTGCATCTACATTTTTATTTGCACCTTCTCTTGAAAATATAATATCTCCAGGCTTCCACATTTCCCATTTTTCTGATAGCTTGAATAATGCTTTATTGCCTGGATATCCTATAGAAACATATTCAAGGAAACCATGTGAAAGTAAATCATCCAAGCCTCTCACAATGCTTGTATTATACATATTGAATGGTGGTTTTAGAAATATCTTATATGGTAAGTTGAATAAAATATTTTTATTGCTTTCGATTAATGCTACAGGCAATATCCTTAACCCATTTATATTAAGATTTTGATAGGCTTCAGAATAAATCATAGTTTCTGGCATAAAGGCGACATCTCCTATGTCATTTTCTTCTTTCATTTCCTCTCACCCTTAACGCTATACAAATCAGGCATAAGCCAAAACAATGCACTTATGCTTGTATATTCTTCCATATCGTAGGCCAGTTTTTTAGAAATAAGCTCCCGGCTGAAAGCTGTGTCGATTGCAGATTTGCTATAACCTTTTAAAAGTACAAGATTTTTTGTTAGCATCTGCTTGTCAATAGTGTTTAACGCTTCTTTGATAGTCATATTGTGTTTCTCCATTGGTTAATATTATCCTTATTATACTATCATTTTTAGAAATTGCAACAATTATCTTTTGCGTGATTGAAATAATTATTTTCACTTATGTGCAAATTGTTGTTGACAAGCTATTCCTTTTTCTGTATCCTGTAAACATCAAGCCGGATAAAATGCAAAGCCGGTAGAACACACAACATTATTAACTTTAACCAGGAGGTGCAAAATGTGACACTCAAAAACCAGTCAGGCTGACTGCTGGCGTATAAACCGCCCCGGGGTGATAGCCGGGGCAACAAACTTAAAAGGAGGGAGCATGGGAACAAGAGCAGATTTTTACACAAATACAAAAGATATGAAATGGTTGGGCAGTATTGCATGGGATGGATATCCTGAAGGAATTGAAAAGAATATCCTGGATAGCAAAACAGAAGAAGAGTACATCAAAAATGTAGATTCCTTTTTGGCAGGCAGAGACGATAAAACATTACCGGAGCAAGGGTGGCCCTGGCCTTGGGATAATTCAAACACGACGGATTATTCCTATTCCTTTGGAGAGGATAAGGTTTTGGCTTCTTGTTTTGGTAGTTATTGGTTTGAACCAGTGGAAGATAGACCGGACGAAGAAATGGACGGTGAATATCCAAACTTTCCAGATATGAAAGACATTCAAAATGTTTCCTTTGGTAAAAACAGTGGAGTTATAATTGTTGGGATCAAACAATGAAAGCCACAATTCACATTGAGATCCCAGTCGAAATCTCATTTTCAATAAACCCTGGACAAAAAGGAAGATTCTCAGGCCCGCCGGAAGATTGCCGCCCTGAATATCCACCAGAGATTGAGAACATGGATATTGACCCTGGACAAATCCTTGACGAGATCAGAAAGGCTATATTTGATGATAAATCGGATATCCCGGCGCAGCTAATGGAAATAGCAAGGCAGAAAAAAGGCTTTAATGAAGAAGACGCAGCGGATAGAAAATATCAGGAAATGAAGGAGCGATACGATGAGACAGTATGAACCACAGGAAGAACAATGCACAAACTGCAAAGATTGGTTCTGGGCGAGTGACGTTATTAACGGATTGTGCCAGCCGTGTTTTGATGAGCAAGAAGTTTATGAAATTTGCAATAACTGCAATTACAGGATCGGTTCAAAATGCAGGAAAATTAAGGATTATATCGGGACATCAGATTGGTGTTCTGCTTGGAAAAAGGAGGAAGTGAAATGACAGAAGACCAGGCAGATTATGGGATAAAAGGTTATATCCAAAGCCATCCAGAAGAATATAAATCAGAAATACACGAACATTTATTCACAGAAGAAGAAATAAAAGACATGGCACAATCTTTAAGGAGGCAATAATGGATTTAATAAATCTTGATAAAGAGATGCCGTTTAAGTGGCGGGTTCAGTCATTTAGTAAGTTTAA
>Ga0180008_1000982_pt1 | contig 19834 bp, 18 predicted proteins | sample MM_PW_MetaG_FD_121121 | JGI IMG/M metagenome (GOLD analysis project Ga0180008, IMG submission 121121) | Groundwater microbial communities from the Aspo Hard Rock Laboratory (HRL) deep subsurface site, Sweden - MM_PW_MetaG | ecosystem: Environmental > Aquatic > Deep subsurface > Groundwater...
CCTGGTGGAATAGCCTGAACCTCGGACATAACCTTCTCCTTGTAAGTCTTTTATTTGAAGTTAAAAAAACGCTATCAGTATAGTCAGAGATCTTCGGCTCATTCGCCTAACTGCTGTTTTAATATCTCCACCACTGACTGAAATTCAGTCTTATTTTTCTCATTCAGTGCAATCAGCGCTTCGTGCGCATGCAGGATCATCAAACCTTTTTGCTGATCGCTGTAGGGCTGGGCTTTGATGCTGGTCATATCTACCTCATGCTGAGTGCTCTGCTGCACAATATCAAAAGCCTGATCCAGACAAAGGCTGAACAGCAGTTCATTGACTTGTGGTTGAGTCGAAAACAAGGTGGGTTTTGGCAAATTTTTCTGCTGGCAATACCGCGCCAGACTGGCCAGCAAACCAACATGAGTGCTGTCCATAAAACTGGCTTCGTTTAAATCCACCACCAGATGCTTGCAGCGAATTTCTTTAGCAAACAGCCGCTCAACCAAATCGTCCATGCCTGTGGCATTGGTGTAACGCAGCTCACCAGATAACTTGAAATAACAGCAGTGGTCAACACAAGCAAACAGGATTTGCTCTGTCATAGAGTCCTCACTCATCAGCGTTGATGCCGGGTTAATTTGAGTATAGTTAAATCGTCCGGTAACGGCTGATTTGGGTCAATGGCTAAGGCTTGCAACAATGCGGCGATGTCATTTTGATCTGTGCTTTTTTGCAACAAATGCTGCAATTTCTGTTCGGTGCTTTGTTGTGGCAGCACATCTAAAATACCGTCTGAAAACAACAGTATGCTGCTGTTGTCCTGCATCAACAGGCATTGATTCGTGTAGCTGGCAAAATCAAACATGCCCACAGGTGTGCTTTTTAACTCAAGGTAGCGTTCTTGCTGCGGTTGCAACACTAAAGGCCAGGGAAAAGCACCGGCGTTGGCATAGGTTATTTCTGCAGTTCTGGTATCCAGCACAGCGTAAAACAGCGCTATGTATTTGCCTACTTTGTCCTTAAGCAGTTCTTTATTTAATTCGGCCAGTACAGCAGCAGGGTCAATCACATGGTCGCAGGTCGCACGCTGATACCGTTCCAGCTTGGCGCTGATAAAACGCTTCAGATACACAGTGACAAAAGCTGAGGCTACACCGTGGCCCGACACATCAGCAATGTAAAATACCACCTTGTGATCATCAGCCCAAAAATAGTCAACAAAGTCGCCACTCATAAATTCAGATGGATACAAGGCGTGACTAAACTGATACTCGGCACAATTAAAATGTGCCGGTGGCAATAGTTTAAACTGCACCTGTTTGCCCGCCTTCTCACCTGCTTCCAGTTCAGCCAGAGACTGTTGTAGCTGCTGATTACTGGCTTGCAACTGCTCTGTTCTGGCCTGCACTTGTTGCTCAAGGTTTTCATTCAACTGCGCCAATTGCTCTATCGCCATATAGGCTCGTAATGCAGACACTACACTGGTCGTCAGGCGTTGTACCGTCAGTTCGGTTTTGGCGCGGTAATCGTTAATATCATAATCCAGCACAATACGATGTTCAGGCGCTTGCCCCGGTTGGCCCGTGCGCAAAATAATACGTACCAGCTGATTTTGTAAGTTTTCCCGAATATAACGCACCAGTACCAGCCCTGCGTCATCAGTTTCCATCACGACGTCCAATAAAATCAGCGCTATATTGTTGTTTTTCTCAAGAATATGCCGTGCTTCTTCCGCGCTGTACGCGCTGATAAACTGAAGTTTATGCTGCTGGAAGCTAAAATCACGTAGCGCCATTAAAGTGATTTGGTGTATTTCCGGCTCATCATCCACAATAAGCACAGTCCAGCTGGGGTGTTGCTCATCTGCCTGGTCTGCATCAGCGGCAAATACCAGTGTTTCTTCGTCGGACGCTGTAGTTTGCTGAGCATTAAAGTGTTGTTCCATATGGCATTCCTTCACATTAATGTCTGGTCACACGAGCATAAGGACATAGTTTAACTATAGCCGCCTGCCTTTGAAGCTGCTCAATTAGATTGACTTAGGAAGCCTCACGGAGCTACCATGTACAATAAAACGTACATGAACAATTTAAGGAAAACTAATGGACGCAATAAGTTATACAGCTGCGCGTGCTAATCTGGCCAGTACTATGGCTCAGGTTTGTAACGACCATGCTCCAATTATTATTACCCGTAAAAATGAAGCTCCTGTTGTGATGATGTCATTAGAAGATTATCAGGCCATGGAAGAAACGACTTATTTATTAAGATCTCCTGCAAACGCCAGAAAATTGCTTGAGTCTATTGCTGAGCTGGAAGCGGGTAATGGCACTGTGCGTGAGCTGAGTGAATGAAATTAACATTTTCCACTCATGCCTGGGAAAGCTATTTGTATTGGCAAAATACAGATAAAAAAATGCTGAAACGCGTCAATATGCTCATTAAAGAAATTCAGCGCGAACCTTACGGTGGCATAGGAAAGCCCGAACCTTTAAAACATGGTTTGGCCGGATACTGGTCCAGACGCATTAACGATGAACATCGCATCGTATACAAACTGCAGGATGACACTATCCTGATAGCTCAACTGCAATACCATTATTAATCAGTAACCTTTACCAGGTTATAACCCCTTCTCTTTCAGTGCCGGATCCGGCCAGCTTTTTTTCTGTTCTCAAGGTACACTCTGTTTAGTTTTTGCTGATGAGCCTTACCATGCTGGATCCTGTTGTTTGCCAACAAGCCCGTTTATCGCGTGACAGCCGTTTTGATGGCCTGTTTTTTATTGCGGTAAAAAGCACAGGTATTTATTGCCGCACCATTTGCCCGGCTAAATCTCCGGCTGAACATCAGGTCACCTACTTTTCCTGTGCAGCAGCTGCAGCCTCTGCAGGCTACCGGCCTTGTTTACGTTGCCGTCCCGACAGTGCGCCGCAGTCTCCGGCCTGGCTTGGCGTAGAAACCAGTGTCAGGCGTGCATTAAAACTCATTGCAGAAGGTGCTTTGGTGCATGGCGATCAGGCTGCTTTAGCATCCCGTCTTGGTATTAGTGAGCGTTATTTACGTAAACTGTTTCAGCAGCATGTAGGCGTCGCACCAAAACAATATGCTTTGTATCAGCAAGTGCTGTTAGCCAAACAGCTGCTACATCAAAGCCTGCTACCAGTGCATCAGATTGCTGCCTTATGTGGTTTTCATAGCATCCGGCGTTTTAATGATGCTTTTAAACAGCAGTTGCTGCTGAACCCAAGCCAAATTCGCCGTAAAAAAATGACAGGACTTTCATCAGTGATTGAATTACAACTTAGTTATCGCCCACCACTGAACTGGCAAGCCCAGCTGGATTTCTGGCGACAACGCACTCTGGATGGTATGGAATGGGTGAAAGGTGATGCTTATGGCAGAACCTTTAGCTGGCCTACCCAGGAAGGCGTTGTGCATGGCTGGTTTGAATTAAGCCCGGTTAAAGAAGGGGTGATGTTATTAAAGCTACATTGGCCCAGCCAACAAGAGTTAACCTCTGTGTTGCAACGTATTCGTCAACTGGCTGATTTAGATGCCAATATGCCGCAGATAGAGCAGCAACTCACAGCTGTGTTTGGCGACTCTTTGGAATCTGGTTTACGACTGCCGGGTTTATGGAGTCCATTTGAAGCAGCAGTACGGGCTATTTTAGGTCAGCAAGTCAGTGTGCAAGGCGCCCGCACTCAATTAAATCGTTTACTCTCTGAATTAGCAGAACCACTTTCTGATGACCCGGAGAAAAAGCGGTTTCCGACGCCGGAAGCCATCACTCAAAACGAATTGCTGATGCTGAAAGTACCACAAGCCAGACGCGATACGTTAAAGCAGTTGGCCGCTACCGTCATCGCTGAACCTCAAAGCACGCCGGATGATTGGTTAAAACTTAAAGGTATAGGGCCATGGACTGTGGCCTACAGCAAAATGCGTGGTCTTGCCGATCCGGATATTTGGTTAGGTGGTGATTTAGGTGTGCAAAAAGCCTTAAAACGTCATGGCGATATCACACCAGAGCAGCTGGCGCCCTGGCGCAGTTATGCCACCTTTCAGCTGTGGTTTAGCTTATCCCGCCCTGCAGTAACGGAGGAAATCGAATGAAACAACTGCAATTTGCCACACCTTTAGGGCCTCTGGTCATCACAGCCAATGCCAAAGGTATAGAGTCGGTGTTGTTCAGAGATTCAAGTGACGCGCCGGATCATAGCAACGATATGTTGCTGCTGGACTGCAAAGCTCAGTTTGAAGCTTATTTTGCCGGAGCTTTACAGCAATTTGACTTACCGCTGGCAGCTATTGGCACTGATTTTCAGCACGCTGTTTGGCAGCAATTAAGCAAAATCCCATTTGCAGAGCTTCGCAGCTATAGCAATATTGCCCATGCGCTAAATAACCCAAAAGCAGTACGAGCCGTAGGTGCAGCGAATAGCCGTAACCCGCTGACTATTATTGTGCCCTGCCACAGAGTGATAGGTGCTAATGGCACTTTAACAGGGTATGCAGGCGGATTAGAACGCAAAGACTGGTTATTAAAGCACGAACAAAATACGGCTTTGGCTTTGGGCTTGTTTCAGCTGGAGGCTAACTGATCATTCAAATTTTTCGAATGATGCATACAAAACAATCCGCTATTGCTTCGATAAAAGAGCTGTTTTAATAGACTTATCAACAAACTCTTGAATAGGTAAGTTTAAAATGACAGCCCGTACTTTAAAACAATTGATCCCTGCCATGTTGGCGTCTGACGGCGCTGGCGTAAAAATTAAACGTAGCCTGGGCCAAAGCCAGGGCGTGCGGCTGGACCCATTTTTAATGCTGGACGCTTTTGGTTCAGACAAAGCCGACGATTACATAGCGGGTTTCCCTGCCCATCCACATCGTGGTTTTGAAACCGTCACTTATATGCTGGATGGTCATATGCTGCACGAAGATCATCTCGGCAATCAGGGCCATTTAACCAGTGGTGGTGTGCAGTGGATGACGGCAGGCCGTGGCATTATTCACTCAGAAATGCCGCAACAGGAATCTGGCCTGATGCGTGGTTTTCAGCTGTGGATTAATTTACCTGCGGCAGAAAAAATGAAAGAAGCTGCCTATGTCGATATCCCAGCTGCGGATATTCCGCTGCTGAATTTGACGGCTCAGAGTTTTGTTAAAGTTATAGCTGGCGAAACAGAACTGAATGGTAAGACAGTGCGTGGTCCTATGTTTGGCCTTTCGACTGAACCACTCTATCTGGATGTGCAGTTAGAAGCAGGCCAAAGCCTGACCTTGCCAGTCACAGCTGGTCATAACGCTTATGTCTATCCTTTTGAAGGCGAAGTTTTTATTGAAGGATTAAGAGTTGCAAATCATCACGGCGCAGTGCTGACTGACGGCAACAGTGTGACTGTCTCAGCAAAAGAAAAAGCGCGTTTTATCCTGTTGGCGGCTAAGCCAATCAAAGAGCCTGTAGTGCAATACGGTCCTTTTGTGATGAATAAGCCAGAGGAAATTGAACAAGCTATCCGTGATTACCAGGCCGGAACCCTGACCAATAATCAGCAAGCCAAAACCATAGCTATTCATAAATCGCACTAAAAAGTTGTACTGTTAAGAGATGGGGGGCAGATGGTATCATCTGCCCTTTCTTTTGGAGGGGATCGGCAGATGCAACTTGTGGGTATTATCGGCGCTATGGAGCCGGAAATTGCAATTTTAAAAGCTCAACTGAGCGATATGACCACGATCAAACTGGCGGATTATGAATTTTATCAGGGCCGTCTGGCCGATACCGATGTGGTATTAGTGCAATCTGGTATAGGCAAAGTGGCTTCCGCTGTCGCAACCACCTTATTAATCAGTCAGTTCAAACCAGACTGTGTCATTAACACAGGTTCAGCTGGTGGTTTTGACCCGGAATTGAATGTAGGCGATGTGGTGATTTCCTCTGAAGTGCGTCATCACGATGTCGATGTGACTGCTTTTGGTTATGAAATTGGCCAGGTACCACGTATGCCAGCAGGTTTTACTGCCCATCCGGCCTTGATCAGTGCAGCAGAACAAAGTATCAATACCTTAGGTTTTTGCAAAACTAAAAAAGGTTTAATCACCACGGGTGATGTGTTTATGTGCCAGCCTGAGCGCATTGCTCAAACCCGTGCACAATTCCCCACTATGCTCGCTGTAGAAATGGAAGGCGCTGCTATAGCTCAGGCTTGTTATCAGTTGAACACACCTTTTGTGGTGATCCGCAGCTTAAGCGATATTGCTGGCAAAGAATCTCCAAGCTCCTTTGAAGCCTATTTAGAAATCGCCTCAAAAAACAGTTCAGCCATGGTGCTGGAGCTTTTGAAAAACCTCAAAACGGTTCAGCTTAGCTAAATGCCATATTGGCTGGCTGATCTTTCAGCTTATCCACTGGTGCTGCTAAGCATTTGGTTGCTTGGCAGCATGGTGTTATTGCCGCAGGATTATCAGCCTTTAACCTTCTTCCGCATTTTCGCCAGACAGTTAGCTGTAAAAGTTCATCCGGATCCAAACAGAGCGACCAGCCAACAACTGATTTCCGGCAGTTTGGCTTTAGCTCTGGTGCTCTTGCCTACCCTTGCCTTGCTGGCACCTTTGTACTGGTTATCCGATTGGCCCTTAGTGCTGGATGGGTTGCTGCTGTATTTTTGTCTGGATTTTGTCCACTACCGCCAGCAAAGTCACAAAATAGCCTTGGCCATCAGCCAACAACAAAACAGCAGAGCCAAAGATCTGTTACAACCTCTGGTGTTACGTCAAACCCAGAGTTTAAGCAGCACAGGCTTATGCAAAGCGAACATTGAAATGTTATGGCTACGTACTGCTAAACAGTGGGTCGGAGTCAGCTTTTGGTTTTTAATAGGCGGCGGCTTAGCCGCTGTAGCCTATCGCTTACTGTTGTTATGTAATCAACAATGGAACGATAAACAAACTAACTTCCGTTATTTTGGCCGCCCTGCGTCTTTATTAACCCAATGGGCCAGCCTGCCAGGCAGTCTGATCACTGCATTGCTGCTGGCCTTCCTGACAGATATTACAGGGGCTTTCCGCCAATGGCGTCAGGCTTCAAGGTTAAAACTCTGTTTACCCCATCTGCTTATTCTGGGTGCTTTAGCATCAGCCTTGCGGATTAATCTGGCTGGCCCAGTAATGTACCAGCAACGGAAAAACCAGCGTCAACGGCTCGGGCCTGCACATTTACCACAAGTTGGTGACGTATTGGCAGCCCTCAAACTCAACCGGCAATTTCAACTGTATTCAGCTGTTCTGGTATTTATTTTCAGCTTGTTACAATGCCTTTGGTTTATTTATTAATAGCCTGATTATTTTTGTAAAATTCTTTGGAACTATGCTGGACTTTTAAGCGTCATTCACTGTATTTTCTAGGGCTTCTTGCGGCAGATTGACACTATAAAAATAATAACCCGACCTGTAGAGGAATCGTTTTGCCTGTTTTAGCCCTACTGCGCTATGTTTGCGGCTTATTGCTGCTTGGTTGCTTTTGCCAATCCACTCTGGCTGCACCGCTATTGCAACCATTAACACCGGATCAAAACTTATCTCAGGGGTCAGTCAACGATTTATTACTCGATCGTCAGGGCTTTTTATGGGTTGCTACCGACGCGGGGTTGAACCGCTTTGATGGCTATAAAAACCTGATTATAGGCGCTGGTTCTGCGCAGTTACAAAGTCTGGCTTTCACTAAATTACTGATCGATCAAAAACAACGTTTATGGGCCTTAGCACCTCGCTCCGGTCTGTATACCTTTGATCCGGTTAAGGCACAGCTGTTTTTACATGGGTCTTTACCCGGTGAAATGACTTTGGAAAACCGCTTTATCAATTTAACTCAGGCAGACAACGACGACTTACTGCTAAGCAGTAGAACTGAGCTTTATCGTTATCAGCCAGACAGCAGCCAGCTGACTATGCTGGCAAAACTGGCCGATCTGGATTTAGCCCATGCACTGATCCGCACTGTGCTCAATACCAAAAAATGGATTTTACTTGGCACCAGTCACGGTTTAGTACTGTATGACAAAGCCACTAAAAAACTCAGTCTGGTGCCGCATTTACCGCAAGGACAAACATTAGACTATCAACGTCATGTCAAGACCTTGGAACTTAACAAAGACCAACTGCTGATTGGTACAGTCGAAGGGTTGTATCAACTGCAACTAGATGAAATCACACAATTTCTGCAAACAGGGCAAGCCCCTGCCAGCAAAGAGTTGATTGCAGGCCCCAATGTCTGGCAAATTCAGGTCCTGTCGGATCACTTCTTAGTAGGTACAGAGCGCGGTTTGCTGCGTTACACACCAGAACTAAGCAGTACAGAACTGGTACTAAAATTCAGCGAAAGTAATTTCAATTTATCCGATGATAATGTGGTGGCTTTGCAACAGGATGGTCAAGGCGGTTATTGGCTTGGAAGCCGTTTTGATGGCGCTTATTATTGGCATCCCCGCAGCAAAGCTATTCGCAGTTTCAGTCAGACAGGTCCTGATGCACTGAGTAATGACAAAATTACTTCTATTGCCGAAAAAAGCAGGGAAGAGCTTTGGCTTGGCAGCCGTAATGGCTTGAATTTATTAAATCTTGAAACTCAGCAAGTTCAGCATTTTCTGGTCAACCCGGATCCAAAAGCGGTCTGGCATACCAGCACCATCATGAATCTGTCGATGGATAAAGCAAAGGACTTATGGTTTTTATCCTCCAGCGGTTTAAACTATTTTTCAGTTCAAAACAAAGAACTGCAACAACCTAAGCTGACCGATGCCAGTAAAAAAACTGTATTGGAAACAGCGCGTCCAGGCAGTTGGCTGAACCAACAACAACCGTTTTACCTGCTGACTCCCCAGAGTTTTTATCTATACAGCACACAGACAGGTGAACTGGACGAACTAACCGATTTAAGTAAAAAACTACCTGCCAGTACAGTGCGGATTATTTTAGGCAAATGGCCAGGTCAGCCAGAGTGGCTGGTGTTATCTGCCTATGAAAAAATCTGGTTATACCATGAGAAAACACAAGAACTGAAACTGTTGTATCAAGCCGAGGCGAACCCAGCTTTTAGTATGCGTTTTGCCGATAAGATGGCGCTGGATAAAAATAATACGCTGTGGTTCAGTGCTGCAGATATTGGCTTGTTGGCTTTTGATGCCAGTACCATGCAGCTGAAACATCACTTTCATAGCAAAAACAAACTCAATACCAATGTGGTCTACGCAGTGAACCGGGATCAGTTGGGTCACATCTGGTTTTCCAGCTTGCATGGTGTCTCTTCTTTAAATGTGGATACCCTGCATATTGAACAATTCAGCAAAAAGGATGGTTTATCCAGTAATGAATTTTTCAGCCAAAGCAGTGACACCTTAAGCAACGGCGAAATGGCTTTTGGCTCTATCCGTGGAATTAACTTACTGTCTCCGGTTGTGTTAACTGAACCCAGACGTAAACCCCGTATTGTTATTACCCAGTTGGATTTATTGTCTTCCCCTATCGAAAGTCCGATGACTGATTTGTCTGGTCAGCTTTTTACTCTGCCTTACGACAGTCAGGGTTTAACCATCAGTTACTCCAGTCTGAATTTTCGTGACAGCAGCAAAATGCGTTATCGCTACTGGCTGGATGGCCCGCAGCGTTTGGTGTTTCCGGAGCAGAGCTCAAGTTCAGTGATGTTTCCACAACTGACGCCTGGTGATTACCAGTTTAATGTGGTGGCTGTATCACCAGTGACCGGACTTGAAAGCGAAGTCGCAACTTTACGCCTTAACGTACAGCCTGCGCCATGGCTCAGTCATTGGGCTTATATGCTGTATGCTTCTGTTACCTTGATTATCATGTTGTTTTACCTGCGAACCCGGCAAAAACAACAACGTATGCTCAAGATGGCTCATGCCAAAGTGACGGCCAGTGAGCAGCGCTTAAAACAAGCTCTGGATTCTATAGACAGCGGTGCATGGGAATGGCATGCCCATAAAAATATTATGTTTGCGTCCAGGATCTACAGCATGCTGGGTTATCAGGAAGCCTTGAATCCTTTAGCTATGAGCCAGCATCTGTCGTTATTGCATCAGGAAGACAAAGACGCTTATTTGCAAGCCTGGCAAAAGCTGATGCAGACACCAGACAAAACCTTTGATCACACTTACCGAATGCAACATAAAAACGGCAAGTGGTTGTGGTTCCGTGACATTGGTAAAGTGGCCGAAGTGGATCATGAAGGTCAGCCTGAGCGTGTTATTGGTACCTTTAGCAATATCACCGAAACCCGCGCCAACCAGGAAAAAGCCCGGTTATTTGGCGAAGCTTTCCAACAAACCCGTGACTGGGTAGTCATTCTAGATGCCAGTCAAAGAGTGATCGCAGCCAACCAGTCTTTTGCCGATGTGTTTGGTTCTGTCGATCAGTATCTGGTCAGTCCTAAAACCCATCATCTGGGTATCAGCCTGCAACGCCGTCGTTTTTACACTGCTTTATTGCGTGGCTTAACAGTTAACCAGCACTGGCAAGGTGAAGAGCTGGTGCATACGCCGGATGGCAAAGAGCGCCCTACCCTGATTAATATCAGCGCTATTGGCGATATAGATAAAGTGGAGTTTTTTGTACTGGTGTTTACCGACATCACAGCGCAAAAAGTGGCAGAAGAAGAATTGCGTTATCTGGCCAGCTACGACTCACTGACAGGCTTACCTAACCGCACTCTGTTGATGGACCGTATTCAGCACGGCATTGAACAAGCGAAGCGCGCGAAAAAATCTCTGGCTTTATGTTTTATCGATCTGGATAAATTTAAGCAGGTAAACGACTCCTTAGGCCATGATGTCGGTGATCAGTTGCTACAGGAAGTGGCGAAGCGTTTACGCATAACGTTAAGAGAAACAGACACCATAGCGCGTTTAGGGGGTGATGAATTTGTAGTGCTGCTGGAAAGCTATAAAAACGATGACAATATCAGCCATGTCGCACGCAAAATGCTGCAATCTATAGGCGAACCAATGCAACTGGGAACTCATACCGTCAGCGTATCGCCCAGTATAGGTATTGCTGTCTACCCGGACGATGCAACAGACGCCAATTCGTTATTAAAGCATGCCGACGTTGCCATGTATCACGCTAAAGATTTAGGCCGCAACAACTTCCAGTTTTTTATTGCTGAAATGAACGAAAAAGCCCATATGCAGCTGGCCAAAGAAACTCAGTTGCGTCAGGCCTTTAAAGATGGTGAATTTATCAACTACTACCAGCCTATTGTGGATTGTCGCAGTCAGTCGGTGATAGGTGTAGAAGTCTTGATGCGCTGGAGTCATAAAAACACCTTTATTCCGCCGACTGAGTTTATCCCTATGGCGGAAGATTTACGTCTGATCATCCCTATGACCTTATCCTTACTGGAACGGGCTTTGGCCGATTTACAACAATGGCGTTTGGGTGGATTAGATTTGTATTTATCCGTCAATTTATCCACCAGTCATTTAGAGCAATTATCGTTGGCAGAACATACCGAAAAGCTGCTGAATAAATACCAGTTGCCAGCCTCTTGTCTGCGGTTTGAGGTGACTGAAAGTGCATTGATGCGTGACCACGAAAAAGCCATTACCACTATGCTGGCGCTGAACCAACTGGGTATTCAGCTGGCTTTGGATGACTTTGGTACAGGCTATTCTTCGTTAAAATACTTAAAAGAATTGCCGATAGATGCCATCAAAATAGACCGTAGTTTTGTCAAAGATATTGGCATAGATCCAGATGATGAAACCATTATCGAAGCGATTTTGTCGATGGCAGGCAGCTTAGGTATGAGTTGTGTCGCTGAAGGTGTAGAAACTGAACAACAGCTGGCATTTTTCAGCAGCCGCCAGTGTTATCTCATTCAGGGGTATTTGTTTGCCAAACCTATGCCGGCGATTGAGCTGATTAATTGGCTGCATAGTGAGCATTTGAATTAACTGGTAATAACGCCCCTCTGCGCAGAAACTTTTACTTGAGGGAGGTTTCTCGCAGGGCCGCAGGCCTCGAATGACGCGGATTGTTAGCGATTTCCAAGCATGAACGCACGAAGCTGCCGCTCCTCTCGCATAACATAAAGGACGAGAACCCGCTGCTCATCCTCACGATAAAAAATACGACAGGGTGGAACCACTAACTCCCTGTATACCGAATCAGGGAGCTCTGGAGGGATCCGCCCGGATTTGGGGAAAGTTTCCAAACGCCCGGTCTTATCGAAAACGTCCTTAACGAGAGCGCTTGCGGCAGCAGTATTGTCCAAAGCAATGTACTCTGCGATGGCATCCAGTTCTTGAAGGGCGGGCTCAGTCCAGATTACTTCAGCCATTTACTCATTTTCTCTTTGGCCTCGCTTTGGCTATAGGTTCTTCCCTCAAGTACAGCACGCTCTCCCCGGGCAAGCCCCTCAAGCAGCGCAAGCCGACGCTGCATGAACTCATAATCCTGCACATCAACAAGGTATGCGGATGGCTGGCCATGCTCCGTAATCAGTACGGGTTCTTTCGACAGATGCAGATCTGCCAGAATCTTTGTAGCCTGACGCTTGAGGTTCGTAACGAGTTCAACTTTCATGGGGTCACCCTGATTTAAATTCGAAGTGATACTATAGTATCACTTGGCAGGGAAGGCAATCGGAGCTAACGTTTGGTTAAGGGGCCGGCTTTAGCCGGTCCCGAGTGAGCGTAGCGAACGACTTGAACCAGTTGTTATGTGATTATTGCCTGAATAGCTCATCAAATAATACGTTCTTCAATTTGGCCATGTCCTCAGGATTGTATTGTCCGAGTGCAAACATCTTGTCTAATTCACTGCGCGAAGCTCTAAAGAACATATTTCGTGATGATTGATTATCTATGCCAATATGAAATGACAGTACAAAAGTATTTATTCCGACTTTTGATTTCTGCAATAATTTTGCTAGCGTAGATGCATACTCCAATACCGCTCGTCTAATTTGCCCTGGATTGGCGTTTGTAATGTTTATATTGACATTGAACCATGCCTCGCTACTTTCTTTGTTTTCTAGAAAGTTAATATAAAGCTCGCCGTCGATGAATTGACGCGGCGTCATTGCATTTAGTTCAGTGACGCCATGATTATTTAGATGCTCTTTTAATGCGCGCTTCTCTACAACATTCTGCTGTTTTTCTTCTTCAGATTGTTCTTCAGAGAAATCCTGTGTGTTTGAAGATAGCTCCATTCCTGTATAAACAAAGAATTCTGGTATGAATTTTGTGACTTTATATAGCGTATAAAGCAACGGTATGAGGCAGCTATAAAATATGGCTGTCTTTGTTAGGTATAGCGATTTGCTTTCGTGAATAGATATTGCGTATGGATATACCAAAAACATGGCAATCGGGAAGAGGAATAAAATATTTCTCAATGCGCCTCGATTTTTTATGTATCTAAAATATGTGCGTATTCTTCCATAGTGCCTAGGTACGAATTTGGTTGAGTGGATGGTTATTATATAGCCCTCTTCCTTGGCATAATCTAATGAGGCGTTTAAAAAATACACAAAGTACAAGATGTACAGCCAAGAAACTGCGAAGGAGCTTTCCGAAAAGAAGAGTACTAAGAAAGGGGCCGCAGTAAGATATGCCAGCGTATAGAGCAACTGGCGCCCGAAATGCAAATACAGCTCTAAGAACATTCTTCGCGAAAATTTGAACGACGAGAAACCACTCTGAAGGACGAATAGCATCGCAGCAAAAGCTATACCAAACAAAACTCCCGACACTGAAAGCAAGGTTTTGTAAAACTCTTCAAGTGAAATTGGTAGCGGGGGGTTGAGAACTATATCCAAGCTGACGATTTCCTTTCGGTTTTCACATAATGCCCCACTTAAGGGCACAAACACATGACATAAAATACGAGCGAAGCGAGACAGCCATGTGTTTTTGTCCCAGCGAACGCAGTGAGCGACTAAAGTGGTTTGTTTTGCGCTTCGTAAACTTTGTTCTGAAGAGCAGTCTTAAAGGAATTAAAATCTTCCTCTGTTTTGAAACACCTCTTCGGGAATATATGATACAAAAACCCAGATACTTGCAGTAATAAGTAGGGGCCAGCAATTGCGACTTTACCAAGGCCTTCCCATCTATTAAGCGTCTCATTTGCTGTTGTTTTTTCAAATAAGCCTTCATCTCTAAGTTCATATTCATGAACACCAAGAATGCCGTTTAAAGTGTTCGAACGTAACAAAATTGAACCAATACAAAACAAGAAGTAAATGGCAGTTGCCGCAAGTCCAGATAGAAATGCCCCGACAATAGAAATCATCCATTTCTCTTGTGTGTCTGGTAGACCAGCTTTCCAAAATACAATTGCTAATACAATAGTTACAACAATAGAAAAATATTTATACATGTAAGATGATGTAACCATAAATCTTAAGTTGAACTTTAAAAGATCTATTCTTGAAATATCCGTCGTTACTCTCATATCATTCCTTTCGCATAACATTTGTATATTGTGCTGGCACGCTTTGCCTGATTCTACCAGATAACGCACCAGCATTAACTGATTGATAAAAAGCAATTAATTACAATCAACCACTGACCGCTGTGACTCAAAGCGTGCTGGCACATTATTACTTTTGTCTGGCCTGTTATTTTTAGGTTGGCACACTCTAAGTTTCTAAATTAGAGCGTTTTTCCTTCTTCAGCAACAAATAAATGTGCCTGTTGACTTGTTCAAAGCGTGCCTGTTTTATGGTGATAGCAAATTACACTGTGTATTCGCCTCTATCTGCAGGCAACACCCTGCCCCACTTTGCAACATCATTATCTTCGGGTATATACTGCGCGCCTCTTCGATGGATGTGATTTCGAATGCAACCCAATCTGCTGAAAGGCGCATTATTGCTGTTACTGGCTGAAGCTTGTTTTGCCGGTATAGGCGCTTTAGTCAAACTGACCAGCGATAGTGCCAGTCATGCCCAGGTGGTATTTTTCCGCAACTTTTTTGCCTTACTGGTGATGCTGCCCTGGCTTTGGGTGCAGGGCAAACAACTGCTCTATACAAAGCGCTGGTATCTGCATTTAAGCCGTTCCATTACCGGCATTATTTCGATGTACTGTTTCTTTTATGTCATCAGCCAGCTGCCTTTAGCGCAGGCTATGGTCGTGCTGCTGATGTCGCCCTTTATAGTGCCATTAATAGCTAAATTCTGGCTTAAAGAAACGGCCAGCCGCCTGACCTTGTTCAGCATAGCGCTGGGCTTTGGTGGTGTACTACTGGCATTGCCTATTGCCACAGGCGGTGGTGCTTTTTATCTGTTTTTAATAGCGCTGTTGTCGGCTGTATTAGTTGCAGTCACCAAAACCACTATTCGTTACATGTCTGATACTGAACCTGCAGCACGTATCGTTTTTTATTTTTCCTTGCTGACGGCCATTATCTCTTTTGTGCCTGTGCCTTTTTATTGGCAAGAACTGCCTGCTATTGCCTGGTGGGCTTTTGGGTTTATGGGCGTCTTAGCCGCTATAGGCCAAATGGCGATGACCAAAGCTTATGCCTTAGCGCCCGCTTCTGATATTGGCATCTGGACCTACAGCTCTGTAATTTTTGCCGGCCTTTTTGGTTATTTATTCTGGTCAGAACCTGTCACTATGAGCTGGTTTGCTGGTGTGGCTATTATCTTTTATGCAGGCTATATCACCACCAGACAACGTTTATGGTAAATGCACTTCGTGCCTGAAGCTGCGGACTTTCTCCCTATTTTAATCTGAACCAATAGACGGGCGACCATTAAGGTCGCCCCTATGCCTCACCAAACAATCTGCTTAATTCTACTTCAACAAAATTTATTTTTATTCCGTTCAAACCTTTTTTCATCCTGCTACGACTCATTGGTAATAGCGGCATTTTTATAGCCTTCTTACTTGAAGCTACAGCATTGTTGACTGCTTGTTCTCGCCCCAGTCACATAGGACAACTATGCTCCTGGGGTCTCGAACAATGGTCGCCTCCCTGCAACTTCAATTACTTTGGCTATACATGCCTAACCAAAGACGCACAGTGCAGGAAAAACCATGAAAATAGCGGATACCAGCAGCCAGGATGAACGGCTGGCACCAAAAAAAACCAATAAAAAAATCTGGGTAGTAGGCTCAACCAGCCTGCTTCTGGTGTTGCTGTTATGGCAAATTATCCCGGCGGCGCGCAGCTGGTCACAATCGGATATGTCGGTGTCTTTGTCGCGTGTGCGTTTGGATATAGTCAAAACCGCAGATTTTACCCGCGATATTTCGGCGCAGGGCCAGGTAGTGGCTGCGGTCAGTCCTAAGCTGTATGCCACAGCGGAAGGCACTATCAGCTTATTGCTGGATGCCGGTACTGAAGTGAAACAAGGCGATGTGCTGGCTATTATCGACAGCCCTGAGTTAAACAACAGATTGCAGCAGGAACAAGCCACTTTTTATAGCTTGGAAACCAGCCATAACCGTCAAAAAATCTTAGCGAAAAAGCAGCAACTGACCGATAAAAAAGCCGTCGACATTGCGCTGATGACCTTAACCACAGCAGAGCGGGAAAAACGCCGTGCCGATCAGGGTTATGAAAAAGGTGTGATTAGCAAAATTGAGCATGAAAAAGCTCAGGATGATTTAGAAACCGCTAAAGTACAGCATCAGCACGCCGTTGAAGATGCCCGCCTGAATAAAGAAAACCTCGATTTTGAAGTGCAAAGTTTAGCCCAGCAGTTAGACCGTCAGCGTTTACTGGTGGAAGACTTCCAGCGTCAGGTCAATGGTCTGCAGGTGCGTTCTCCGGTCAATGGCTTATTGGGTAATCTGGCGGTAGAAAACAAAACCTATATCACTAAAAACCAGCTGATTTTATCTGTGGTGGATTTAAGCCAGTTTGAAGTAGAAATTGCCGTACCAGAAAGTTATGCCAACGACTTAATCATTGGCCTGCCAGTAGAAGTCACAGCTGAGCAGAAACTGTATATGGGCAAACTGGTGACTATTTCCCCTGAAGTGTTCGAGAACCAGGTCAAAGGCCGGGTACGTTTTACTAAAGAAGCGCCGCCCGCCCTGCGTCAAAACCAACGCTTAAGCAGCCGTATTTTGCTGGAACACCGTGAAGGCGTGATGCAGGTGGCTCGTGGTCAGTTCCTTGACAGCAGTAATGGCAAATTTGCCTACAAAGTCAGTAATGGCATGGCCATCAAAACTCCTATTGAACTGGGAGCCCGCAGTCTGAACTCAGTCGAAATTCTGGCTGGCTTACAACCAGGCGATCAAATCATTACCTCTGGCACCGACATTTTTGATGGCGCCAGCACAGTACAACTTAATAACTGAATAAATAATTAAGGCTAAAAAGCCAGAGGGACTTGTTATGTTAACTATGAATAAAATCAGTAAATCTTTTATCACGGACGATGTGGCCACTCATGCGCTGCGTGATATTCAGCTGCATGTCAACGAAGGCGACTTTGTCAGTGTGACAGGCCCTTCAGGCTCAGGTAAAACGACCTTTTTGAATATTGCCGGTTTGCTGGAAACCAGCACCAGCGGTGAATATCTTCTGGACGGTGAAGACATAGCCAAATTAAACGACAGCGGCCGCTCCCGCATGCGTAATCAGAAAATAGGCTTTATTTTCCAGAGCTTTAACCTTATTCCGGATTTAAACCTGTTCGACAATGTGGATGTGCCATTACGTTACCGTGGCCTGAACACAGCAGAGCGCAGAAAACGCATTGAACACCATCTGGATCAGGTGGGCTTAGCCTCCCGTATGAAACACCTTCCAAGCCAATTGTCTGGTGGTCAGCAGCAACGTGTGGCTATAGCCCGCGCTTTGGCGACGTCACCTCGCTTTTTACTGGCGGATGAACCCACAGGTAACCTTGACAGCCAGATGGCACAAAGTGTGATGAGCCTGCTCGAAGATATCAATAAAGCCGGCACCACCATTTTAATGGTGACGCACGATCCAAGCCTGGCCGCCCGTGCTACACGTCAGATTTATATCAAAGATGGGCATGTCAGCGAGCTGACCAACAAAAACTCTAACCTGCATGTGGTTGGCGAAGCTTAAGGAGCGGCTATGTTTTCTTATTATCTGAAGCTGGCTTATTTAAGCTGCAAACGCACCTGGGGCATGACACTGTTGATGGTCTGTGCCATAGGTTTAGGTATTGGTGCGTCCATGACCACCATTACAGTCAATTACCTGATGTCGGCTAACCCTATTCCGCAGAAAAGTGAGCAACTGTTTTTTGTGCAGATGGATAGCTGGGAGCCAAATAACCCCTACAGCGACGACGGTGATGCGCCAGAGCAAGTGACTTACCGTGATGGCACTTACTTATGGCAGGCGCAAAAAGCTAAACGTCAGAGTATTCAAACTGGTATGTCGGCAGTGATAGAACCTGCGGATAAAGAAGTGCTGCCATTTATGGTGCAGGGCCGCGCCAACAGTGCTGACTTTTTCCCTATGTTTGATGTGCCGTTTCTTTATGGCAGTGGCTGGGATCATCAGGCTGACTTAAAAAAAGAACGGGTCATCGTCATCAACGCTGAATTAAACGAACGTTTATTTGGCGGCAAAGATTCCACAGGCCAAACCGTTCGTATGGCAGGCGAAGACTACAAAGTGACAGGGGTGATCGACAGATGGAACCCTAAACCTAAGTTCTACGATATCAGCACTGGTGCTTTTAATGCCGTGGAAGAAGTCTTTGTGCCTTTTAGCTTAATTACCGAACAAAAGTTCAGCCGCTCCGGCAATACCAACTGCTGGAAACCTTCAGAATCCGGCTTTCAGGCCTTTTTAGACTCAGAGTGCATCTGGCTGCAATTGTGGGTGGAATTGCCGACAGAGCAGGACAAACAAGATTACTTAAGTTTTATGAACGCCTATGCCAAAGAGCAACACCAATACGGCCGCTTTGCCCGCACCGACAACAACAAACTGCGGGATGTAATGCAATGGCTGGAAAACCAACAAGTGGTATCAGACGATGCCAGCATGATGATGGCCATGTCTTTGATGTTCTTGCTGGTGTGTTTACTGAATACCGTAGGTTTATTGCTGGCTAAGTTTTTAGGCAAAGCTTCAGAAATTGGTGTGCGTCAGGCTTTAGGGGCCAGCCGTAACGATTTGTTTATTCAGCATTTAATTGAATCAGGCTGCATAGGTTTGGCCGGTGGCTTGTTAGGTTTAGTACTGGCTATTTTGGGGCTTGAAGCCATCAAAGTGATGTACGGCGACTGGATCCGAGATTTAGCTCAGCTGGATTTATCTCTGGTCGCTATGGCGATAGGCCTGGCTATTGTCAGTGCTTTATTAGCCGGTTTATATCCCACATGGCGTGCTTGTCAGGTACAGCCGTCCGTTCAGCTGAAAAGCCAATAAGGAGTTTGCCATGTTAGAACTATTAGCCCGCTTGGAACTGGGCCCTATGTTCCGCGCATTAATGCGCAATAAAATTGGTGCTTTACTGATCGCGCTGCAAATAGCCCTGACCCTGACCATCATGGTGAACGCTATCTTTATGATGCAGGAGCGTAGCCAGCAAATGGCCAGACCCAGTGGTTTGGATGAAACCAATACTTTTTATCTGAGCAATACTATTTTTGCGCAGAATTACAATACACAAACAGCTTTGCAGCAGGACTTGCAACGTATCCGTCAGACGCCAGGTGTTGTGGCTGTCACTCAAATCAACGCGATTCCCTTAAGTGGTGGCGGCTGGTCTATGGGTTTACAAACCAAACCAGGTGATGATCTGGAAGGCACAGGTACAGCAGTGTATATGGTGGACGAACACGGCATCGAAGCATTAGGGGTA
>Ga0180008_1000983_pt1 | contig 19830 bp, 23 predicted proteins | sample MM_PW_MetaG_FD_121121 | JGI IMG/M metagenome (GOLD analysis project Ga0180008, IMG submission 121121) | Groundwater microbial communities from the Aspo Hard Rock Laboratory (HRL) deep subsurface site, Sweden - MM_PW_MetaG | ecosystem: Environmental > Aquatic > Deep subsurface > Groundwater...
CTGGTAAAAAACTCTGCAGGGCTGGAGCAAAGAATAATTGTATAACTCAAAACTTTAAGGATATCTTATGCGCTTATACAAATACCTCTCTCCAGAACTAACTTCTGTTTTAGAAAATCAAATGGTCCGCTTTTCACAGCCATCAAGCTTAAACGACCCATATGAGCTAAAACCGCATATATCATCTTTAATGTCCGACGAAGAAATGCTGACCCATTTCTCTCAACACCTACCCAGCATGATTGATGATGAATATCTCAAACTCGACCCACATATAAAATCGGTATTTCCGTATGGCCAATTCAAAAAGGCAATGACAAAAATCTTAAAAAACAGTGAACCATTAATGCTAAACACAATCACAACACACACTCCACTCTTCTCAGAGAAACTGTTCGAAACCATGGATAAGTTCCTTGGGATTTTTTGCTTGTCGGAGATACCAGATAACGAACTTATGTGGTCACACTATGCTGATGCCCATCAAGGCTTTCTCTTGGAATTCGATTCTGAATCACTATTTTTCAATCAAAAAAGGTCAAGCGTCGATGAACTTAGATACTTAAGACAAATACAGTACTCAGCACAAAGGCCTTCAATAACGTTAAACAAAATTAAGGACTTTACACCTTTTTTAACAAAGGGAACTCAATGGAGCTATGAACGAGAGTGGCGAATGATGCTCCCCTTAGCCGAAGCTTCTCAAGTAATTGAAAAAGAAAACACAAAGATACATCTCTTTCAATTTCCACATGACGCAATAAAAACCATAACACTAGGACACCGAATGACCACCGCTAGAAAAGCTTACATAAAGGATGTTATAAACTCCACAAATCAATTCGACCACGTAAAACTATATGAAGCTAAAATAGGCACTACTGACTACAGCATCTTCGCTGAGGAGTGCTCAAGGACATGACGAAAACCATGACTGGCAGCATCAATCCTTATTAAAATATATTACTTCCCACTCAAACAGTAATATCTTTCAAACTTAAGGCATGAGACTTTGCAACAACCGACGCTGCTATGAATAGCCCAGCATTGTCAGGAGGTGGGCTCGATGCATGGACATGGGCCGCAACCTCAACATTCATTAACTCCACCAAGTCGAGCAGGTCACACAGCACTTTAAAAATGTTCACACTCTCAGACCCGATATGGTTCTTCGGTGCCACCAACCGCTGACTGACTGCCGCCACGCTCTCGCGCAACCCTTCAATCCTTTCCTCCATATCCCCACCCACCGTGGCGTTATGCTTCTGCCCCACCACTAGGTTCAAGTCCCGCCCGGTCGCCTGGTGCAGATCATCCATCGCCGCCAGACTGGTCGACCCGCCCGACAACAGCTTGAGCGCGCCAAGGGCCTCCAACGTCTTGATGCCACCCACCGACTCAGTGGAATGGTCATCCACCGTCCTGGTGTGGCTCTGGTAGCGCTCCGTGTTGCCCAGGGCCTCCACTTCCCGCTCTATTGCCTTGTCGTGGATCTTGCCGTCAGTCTGGCGCAGCCAGTTGCCGTCGGCATCGACACGCTGCTGACAGGCTTCGCTGTGCTGCCACACCTGGTCACCCTTTGGCACGCTGGGCATGCTCAGGCCGTGGGGTAGGATCGTCTGGATATAGGGCTTGTGCGGCAGGCCATAGGCAAAGCACACCACCACCTGGGTGCCTTCCTCGGGAAAGGCATAGATGCCCATTTCCTCGCCACCAGTGGGTAGCGGCAACGGCACGCTGGCAAGGATGGGCAGTTTGCTATCTGGCTCGCCATCCGGCCCCAGGACCTCGATATCAACCGCATAGCGCGGCCGGAAGTCGTCACAGATACCGGCGCCGGCCGGTGCGTCGGCTACGGCGACAACCCGTGCAAAGCGTGGCAGGTGGTAACCGCCTGTGAGTTCGGGGAATTGTCGTTCTACGCTGCGCTTGATTGCGTCGTCCATCGGATGGCCATCTGATTATCGACGAGGGCCACACTGGTGATGCGCTCGCCGTGGTTGATCGTTGCACCTGGTCGTAGCCCGGGAAGGGCTGCAATCATTGCGCTTTGGTTGCCCTGGTAGTCGTCGAACAATTCCGCCGGCAACTGCAGCGGCGGGCGAACGCCAAAGAAGCTGTCAGCCCAACTACCCACGAACACCTCCCCATCACCCTGCTGCTGCCAGATAAAGTCGGGGATGTTGAACACCCGGGCCAGGCTGTCCATCGCTTGGTAACCGGCGGCCAGGCTGTAGAAGAACGGCGCCTTAACCCCGGCGTAGGGCTTGTCCGGCACGCGAAAACGTAGGCCGGTGTGCTGGCTGATCTCGACCAGGACGGCGCGCAGATCAACGTGGCGCAGGTTCAGCGGCAGCGGGTTGGCCAGGATCGCCGCCAGCTCACGGCAGAACAGCACCTGCTGGGTGCTGCTGGCCGTGGTGGAGCGTTCGACGTAACCAATGAAGTGACGCTGCAGCGTGCTGTCGTTGTAGCCGATATCGAGTGTCACCAGGCCTTTGACCGGGGCGGTGGCCTGGATGGTGAAGGTCGCCCGGCCGGGGCTCTTGGCGTCCAGTCGCACTTCGTTTTTGACCAGGACATAAGGCACGCCACCGATGGCCAACACCTTGTGCAGCTTCATGGGGTGTTACTCCCGCCCAGCCAGCCATCCACCTTTTTCAGCGTGGCTTCAAAGCCTGTCAGTTCCTCGGGGCCTTCGCTGGAGCCTCCACCGTCGCCGGTACCGCCCACCGCCCCGCCGGGGCCAGACTGGGCTGTCACCTTGTTACCTGGGCGCCGGCCTTCGACTCTCTCAGGGTTGGACAGTTTTTCGGTCAGAGTGAACTGGATTAACCAGCCGCGCAGGTTGTCGTCTTCCCGGGCGCTCACGCCTTCGGTGAACGTCACCTGGCGCATGCCGAACGCGGCCGCCGTGTCGTTGACGATGCGGTACGTCTTGAGCTGGCCACCTCCGGCGGTTGCTTCCACCAGGCGCATCAGGTCGCGCAGTTGCACCTGGTCAACAAATGGGATCATCAGCGTTACTGTCAGGGTCTTGGGCTTGAAGCCCTTGTGCCCCTTGTCGGTGTTGCTGGTCTGGCCTGACAGATCGTCGCTCTCAATGCGCAGATTGCCAGTGACCTTGAGGTTCTTCCCGCGTACCTCTTGCCCGTCGAGTAATAGCGTCATAGGCCCACCAGCTCGCGAACAAAGCTCAGGCCCTGCTCAGATCCCACCAGCAGCGCGCCGGCACACAACACCCACTCATGCCCCGGGGCCTCGCCTTGCAACAGCGCCTGGCGAAGCTCGGTGGCGTTGCCGGGGCCGATCAGGCGCGCGCGCATGCTGCTGTCGGGATTGCCGTTGGCCAGCAGCGCTTTCAGGTCATCCAGCTGTTTGTCGCGGCTCTGTTGCTGGGCAGCCTTGCGCGTGGACAGGGCCGAAAGATCCGCCATGGGCGAGCTGTCGGCGGCGTAGCTCTCCAGGACAGAAAGCTGGCCGGCCATGGATTGCTGGGCAGCCTTGACCACCGTGCAGCGCTCCAGGGGCAGTGTCTGCCAACGGGGCAACGCGCCAGCGGTGGGGATCTCCCACTTTTCCGTTTCCAGCTTCGACAAGTGCCGCGCTCGGCGTTCGGCTCGCACCAGGTCAGGCATCGGCAACAACGCATTGAAGCGCGCCAGGCTCTCGGCCAACTGATCAAAGCGCGTGGCCAGGAACATCAGACACAGGGCGAACTGGGGGCCATCGGGCCGGCCGGTGTCGCTCACGTCCACCAGTTTGCCGGCGAGCTGCTGCAGCAAGTTCGGCGCTGACAGGAAACGCTGATATCCGCGGCCCTGGCCAACGCCGCTTTGAAACGGCGTCACCACCAGGCACGCGGGCGCCTCGCCCATCTGTGTGGCGAGCGCGTCACGGCCTGCAATGATCGCGCCCTGGGCGGCCTCGCCTACCGGCCCCGGGTTGGTGCTGGTCTTGCCGCCCAGGTCTGCCAGGCGCTTGGCCGTGCTGACCTGCTCGGTGCTGGCCAGATCCTTGGCCGCTGACAACTGGCCCATCCATTGCGTGGCCTGTTCTGGCCAGCGCATGGTCACCGGTGCCCAGGTCATGGTTGCAGGCTCTCCCAGGTCACCACCTCCATAGCGTTCAAGTCTCCATCGGCCAGGGCCTGGTCCAATCGCTGTTTAAGCACATTGGCCCGCTGCAGCAGCTCCATTTTGAAGGTGGTGAAGTCTTCGCTGACCTGGCGCAGCTGCTTGGCCGTGTGCTGGCGCAGCTCTTTGACGCCCGCCTCGTCGCGGCAGCCGTAGGGGCTGTCAAAGCCCTGCAAAATCACGCTGGTCAAGTTCAGTTGATCATCCAGTTTGCTGGGGTACTGGTGAGGCGCGCCCAACGCCGGCGACCAGAAGCCGCCGGTGATCGCGGTTTCACACGCGGTATTGATCTCGCTGTTCTTCTGCCGGTACAGGCTCTGCAGCTGCTCGGGCTTGCTGGTCCCGGGCGCCAGGCGCGCCACGGGCTGTTTGGTTTCGCTGTCGAACACGATCTGCAAGCCTTCGGACTGCTTGGCCAGCAAATAGGAGTAATCCTGGTAGCTGATCGGCACGCTGTCGCGTGGGCGTTTTGGGTGAATGCCATCCACCAGAAAGGTGTGAAGTGATGGGCTGTAAAAATACTTGCTCATAGGGGATTCCCTTAGTGACCTATCGCGATATAGCCGTAGGTGGATACCGCTGTGGCGTTGGCGATAAAACCGGTACGAGTGCGGGAGCCGGCCACAATGTTCATCACCTCGGCCTGGCCGGATGTGTCCTCGCCCGTGCCCATGTTGAGTACAAAACATTTGTTGGGGAACCCGATCGGGAACAGGAACTGGCTGCCGTTGTTTGCGATGTAGGCATTGCCCCACTGGATGATCAGCCCGCCCAACCAGCGCGGAAACGCGATATAGCCGTTGTCGGCCAGGCTGATCGAAAAGCCCCAACGCAGGGTGCGCGGCGTCACGATGCTGGTTTCATCGGCCCCGGCGTCCAGTTGTTCCAGGCTGGCGATCGGCGCGATGCCGGGCACACCAGGAAGGGCCTTTTTGCTGCTGTCGATCACCTCGGACGATCCCGTAAACACAATAGGATTTGGTCCAGGTGCGACTCGCTGCACACGCATAGCGCCGCCGCCGGCAATCAGCACGACCGCTGAGCGGGATTCATCGTGGCGCATCCAGTGGGCGCCGTTCCAATAACAGTTTTGCGCCAAGTGGGTTTCTTCCAGCGCCGTCAAAAAGCCGAAGGAACCAGCGTGAATATCCAGACTGTTCCCAGGCAGTGGGTTCAAATTCGGGATGGCGTCATCGATCCCGTAATGGGCCAGCTTGGTGCCCTTGTCGGCTTTCTTCTTCAGTTCAGCATCGATCTGGATCAACCACTGGTGATGCTGGTTCAACGACTGACGCAGTTGATCCAAAAAGCTATTGATGCTCGTTTTATCGTAGGTGTCGCCACTGTCCCGTAGCTTCTCGCTGTAGCTCCAGTTGATCGGGTTCAGGCCTGCTTCGGCTTTACGCACATATACGTTACCGGCGTTGGCAAACACCGTAACGCACGGTTTTGATTCGTCATGGCGCACCCAGTAGTGGCCGTCCCAGTAACAATTTTGGGCCAGGTTGGTCTCAACCGCCGAGGTGAGAAAAGCATAGGTTCCACCGTGAATATCCAGACTGTTGCCGGGCAGCGGGTTCACGTTCGGAATGGCATCATTGATCCCGTAATCATCGAGTTTTGTACCTTTGTTCGCCTTCTTGGCGATCGCCTCGTCAATGGCCTTAATCAACTGATCGATCTTGTCGGAGGTGTAGGTGTTGCCACTGTCGCGCACGTCGAACACTGACGCCCAGACGATCGGGTTTTTGCCTGGGCCAACCCGCTGCACTCGAACTGTGCCAGAGCCAGCAATCAATGACACCGCTGCCCGTTTTTCGTCATGACGTACCCAGTCGGCGCCGTTCCAGTAGCAGTTCTGGCACAGGTGCGTTTCATTGAGCGCGGTCAAAAAGCCATAGGAGCCGCCGTGAATATCCAGGCTGTCACCCAGTGGATTGCGATTGGGAATGGCGTCATCGATCTTGTAATCAGCGAGTTTCGTGCCCTTGTTGGCCTTCTTGTCCAGCTCGCCTTCAACCCACTTTTCCCCCGCAAAATGCTTCACCAGGGAATCACTGATCGGCTCGGCCTGGCGCAGATCGGCCACGCTGTTGGAGTCGGGTAGATCCGCCAGCGGCACGCAGAAATGGCGCACGCCGGCGCTGTCGGTGAAGTCGGCCAGAGCGGCGCCGAAACGCACTTCCCAACGGGCCACCACGTCGCTCAACTGGCGCTCCAGGCTCACATCCAGCCAGGCTTTGGCAGGAAAGCCCGGCGGTGCCACGGCGACGGCAGCCGCCGCCAACACCCGCACGCCCTCGATATAGGCCGTCCCGGGTTGCACCTGGTAACTGTTGCCGACCTTGGCCAGCTTCAGCCCGTCGCTGAAAAAGCAGGCCCGGCCGAAGGTGTCGCGGTTGCTCAGGCGCTCGCGCTCGTCGATGCCATGCAGGCGCACGGTGAAGTCGTGCTGCCAGGTCTTGGCGTCGATGGTGATCCCTGTCAGGGCCTGGGCGCCGTCGAACACCACCAGGAAGTTGCGGGTAACGTTGTTGCCCAGCTGCAGCGGCGGGATGTTCTTGCGCTTCTGCTGCAGCGGCACATAGGCCACGGCCAGCAACACGCCTTCGGCGGTTTCCAGGCCGATCCAGTTCCAATTAAAATCCCCGATATCGCTGCCCAGCATCAGGCTGTAAACAATCTGGTTGGGGTTCACAAAGCCTTTTTGCGTGACGTCATAGCTCGCCACCAGGTGCGCGGCCGGCTTCGGTGCTGCTCGATCTACCTGGCCGTTCGGGTCCAGCCCAGGCACGTTGGCCAGGACAAACCGGGAAACGATCAGGGGTTGTTGTGCGCCTTGTTTTTGCGCGATCAGGCTTTCACCTGCAAGGGTAATGCTGGCTCCCATGGGGGCTCCTACAGGCTGGCGACCAGCGTTTGCTGATCGTCGTTGAAGTCCACCGCGACGATGCGCAGTGACACGGGGGTGATGGTCACGAAGTCATAACGCCGGCAGGTGCGGCCGTACTGCTGGATCAGCACCCGCAACAGCTCGGGGTTCTGCGACAGTTGGGAGTCGGAAAGACGCAACAGCACCACGTCCCAGTCCCGATCGGGCATGCGCTCGTCGATCTCGACGTACCCCACGCCGAGGCGCTGCAGGATGCGTTTAAGCCCGGCCGTGCTGCCCGCATCGACCGCGTTGATGAAGGCGAATTTGACCCGCAGGCGGTACAGGCTTTCGGGTTCGTCCTTGAAGCGGCTGATATCCCGCTGCCAGGCCAGCAGATCGAGGACGGTCAAATGGCAGGTGTCGGCATCCATCTGCAGCAGCGGCCATTGCAACCAGCCCTCGACCGTTTCCCACCACTTTTGGCTGGCGGCTTTGAGCTTGGTCAGTTGCGGGCCATCCAACCAGAACGGCAAATTGAGCTTGATCATGCGAACACCACCTGCAGGCTGCTGATCCGGGGAATCGTCAGCTCTGACACGATGTCGGCGTTATCGAAGCGCAACGACTCAATGCCGGCGAACTGCTGGTGGAGTTCTTCGCCCAGGCGGCTAAAGGAGAACCGCGACTGCGGATAGGTCAGCGTCGGCTGGTAGTCGCCGGTGCCGCTCTCGCGAAAGGCTGCACGGATGAATAGATCGACTTCGGCCTGCAGCTTTGTGCGCTGCTCGACGGTCAGCAGGCTACGTGGCCACAGGGTCAACTTCAGCGCGTGCTGGGTCTCAGGCATCACCATGACCAGCAGATCGTCACCATGACCATGGTTGCCCTGGTCGCGGATATGGGCGTTGATTTGCTCCAGGTACGTCGCCGCCGGCACGTCCGCGTCGAACAGCACATAGGCATTGGCACTGCCTGGGCCCCGTGGGGCGCCATGCAGAAAATACACGCCATCGGGCCGCACGCCCGGGAAGCCGGCGATCATCGCCCGGTATACCGCGTCGGTGTGCCACTGGTTGACCGCCGAGAACTGGTTGCGCACCCGCAAACGCAGCTGCTCATCAGGCTCAGGATCTGCACCAGGTGCAATCAACCAGCCGTCAGCATTGACCACCTGGGCGATGCCGGCGATCGGCACCGGCAGGATGGCGTAGTAACCCGGGGCCAGGTTGTAGCCGCTGCCCACGTCCTGGGCCTCCACCGGCACTTCCAGCTGCATCAGCCCATCGGCAAAGGTCGCCGCCTGGGTGGTCACCAACTGGTAGATATGGCCATTGATCGCGGCCGACTGCACCAGGATGCCGGCGGGCAACTCCAGGGCGCCGCCGGCAACGTCGCGGGTAAACAGCAGCACGCCTTTGGCCTTGGTCGCACCTTTGCGCTCGACGTTGACCGCCCAGGCCAACATGTCCAGCCACTTACGGACGGCGGTTTTGACAAAGAAGTTAGGCAGCACGGTGTCGCTGACGAAGGTGATCAGCCACATGACCGGTTTGGTCACCAGGGCCGTGATCAACCGCCAGAACGGGGAATAGGCGCTGGTGTTGCTCAACTTGCTGCCCTGGGCCTCAACTTCCTTTTCCCAGGCTTTGCGCAAACCTTCCTCGGTTACCGGAATGCCGGACTCTGCCAGCGCCTGTTTAAAATCAACGTCGCTCACAGGGTCACCTCGATGTCGCCAAATTTCAGGGTTTTAGCCGTGACCAGGTACTGCCCGGTTTGCACCTGGTTAATCAGCGCGGTCCCGGGCACCAGGCGCTGGTCGGCCTCCACCAGCAGCTCCAATTGCTGGATGCAGTCGCGCTGACGCAGCTTGCTGCGCTCGGCCACCAGCGTTACCAGCAGGCCGCTTTCGCGGATCATGTGCGCAATGTCCTGGGCGATGCTGGCCCGGTCATCGATCAGCAGCGGCTGACGGGACGGATCCAGCGCCAAGTCGTTGTCGATGATCAGCAGGTCGATGTATTCGCTCATCCCCCCACCGCCATAGCCAACATGCCTTCCAGCTCCAGCGGGTTCATTTGTTTGCCGGTGTGAATGTTCACGTTCTCCACATGGGTGCCCTTGTTCTGGGTTTGGTTGTTGTTCTGGATGCTTGCCAGCAGACCGCCCCGGGGCACAGCGTCTGGCCGCTTCGGTGACAGGCTGGCCACAGAGCCGTTGATACGCTGCTGACTTTGCTCGGCCTGCTGCATAGGTGGCGGCGCCAGTACCAGGGCCGGCGGTTGACGCGGCGGCTCCAGGGCAGCTAGTGGCTGCGCGATCGGCGCCGGGCCTTTCGGTACCGGGGCCAGGACCAAAGCCGGTGCTTGTGCCTGGGGCTGCAGGGCGTTGAGCATCGGCGCAGGTTGTGCCGGCATCTTCGACGTGGCCGCCATCACCAGGGGCGGCGCCTGGATTGGCTGCTGGGCGGCGCCCACCAGCTGGGGCAGCAACGGCGCCTCGACCTGGGGCGCACTGATACCCGGCATTTGCGGCGGTGCCGGCATATCCCCGAACGCGGCGTCGATCTGCACGCCCGGGATCTTGTTCAGCATCTCGATCAAGCCATTGATGGCCTGTTTAAAGATGTTGACGATGCCGTCCCATGCGGCGCTGGCCATGCCCGCCCAGCCGCCCATAGAGCCAAACCAGTCAGACAGCGCGGTCAGTTGCCCGCTGACCCACTGGAACGCCTCGCTGTTGAGTAACGCACTGGTCCATTGGTCCCAGTAGATGATTGCCGCCGCCACGGCCGCGACCAGGGCAACGATGCCGATTACGATCCACGCCACCGGGTTGGCCAGCAACGCGGTGTTGACCAGCCAGATCGCCCCTTGCCACAGCAGCATGGCGCCCTTGACCAGGCCCATCCACGCCACCATCAGCACCAGGCCGGCGACAAACGCGACCGCCATCACGGTGTGGTAGAGGAACATGGCGATGCTGCGCAGGCCCACCATGGTGAGGACTTTCCAGACCGTGACCAGGCCCAGCCAGACCATCTTCGACATGCCAACGGTCAGCGTGAGTAACGACAACGCGGCGATGATGCCGAACACCACCAACACGGCGATGCTGATCACCCGGGTGATGTTGGGGAACAGTTGCGACCAGCGTGTCAGGGTGGTGGCCACGCCCGTCAGCCTGGCCATAAGCGGCTCCAGGATCGGCATCAGCGATTGGCCAAAGGCAATGCGCAACGCCTGCACGGCAGCGGCGAACTGCTGCCACGGGTCTACCATGTCCTTGGCCATGCGCTCGGCATTCTCCAGGCCGCGCACGTTGCCCAGCTGTTCCATGCCGTTTTTCAGCCGGCCGGTGTCGCCCATCAGGCTGGTGATCAGGCGTGCCGCTTCGCCGCCGAAGGCATCGCGTAGCTTCTTGCCGTTGGCCTCGATCGACAGGTCCCCGAACTTGCCCTTGAGCTTGTCCAGGATGTCCATCATCGGCAGCAACTTGCCCTGCTGGTCCACAAAGGACATACCGAGCTTTTCCGAGGCGCCGCTGACGTTCTCGAAAAACGCCTTGTACAGGCCGCCCGCCTCGCCGCCTTCCATGCTGCTGCCCAGGGTGCCCAGGACTGCCATCTGTTCCGCCAGGCTCACGCCGGCGGTGCTGGCCAGCCCGCCGGCAGCCTTGAACGCCTCGCCAATCTGCGCGCCGCTGGTGCGGAACAGCTTTACCGCTGTCGCCGTCTGGCCTGCCAGGGTTTCAACCCATTCGCTTTTGCCCATGGCATCGGCCTGGCCTTTGAACAGGCTATACATGGTGCCGACGTACTGGCCCATGGTGTCCGCGTCGGATTTGGTGGCCTTGGCCAGCACGTTGCTGGCATTGGTCACCATCGCCAGCTGGCTGCCCGTTAACCCCTTCATCGCGCCGTCGATGCTGTACGCCGAGGCCACAAAGTCCCGGGCGTTCTCGCCGTAGGCCACCGAAAACTCCAGCGACTTGCGGTTCAGCGCGTTCAACGCATCTTCGGCCACCCCGAGCGATCGAACCTCGCCCAGGGCGCGGTTCATCTCCAGGGCCGGTTGCAACGACTGATTGATGGCCGCGCCCGCGCCCAGCAGACCCGCCAGGCCAAAGCCCATGGTCTTGATGTTCTTTTCGCTCTGTTCGGCCAGGTCAGAAAAGCCCATTTTCACCTTGCCCAGGGGCGCGGTGACCTTATCGGTCAGGCTCAGAATGAAGGCCAGGCGGGCGCTTTGGTCAGCCATCTAGGGGTTATCCGTTCAGTGCGTAGGCGATGCCGTTAGCGATGGCGATTTCCATCCGGCGCCAGTGTTCGTCTTCCAGCCATTTGGCCGTGCCCATCACCTCGGCGGTGGGCTCGGCACCAGGTAGCCAGCGGCTGGCCAGGGCTACCAGTTGGCCCAGGCCGTTTTCGGTCAGGCGCTCAGCGTGGTCGAGAGCTTTTTTACGGTGATTTCAACGTCTGGGCCGTACTCCTCCAGGAGCGTGCCGGCCAGTTGCATGACAAACACCGGATTGCCCAGCATCCCCTTGAGGGTGGCGCGCTGTTCCTGCTTGACGGTGGTCACCAGCAAGTTGTTGGCGGGTGAAACCTTGTTGTTTTGGTTCAGCGAGTTGAAGTATTTGGTGACGTCCTGGGGAGTCAGCTCAAAGGTGAATTCCTGGTCGCCAATTTCCAGGGTGATTTCGCGTCTGTCAGTCATGGGTGTTGCTCCGTTCAGGGGTAAAAGTAAGGTTCAGCGCAGGCAGATCCGGCGCACGTGGTCTTGCAGGCCCAGGATCATTTGCCGACTAAGGGCGAGCTGATCTCTGAGGGTGAAATAATCTTGTCGAGCGTCTGCAGTGAGTTCGGCGGCTCCTGCATCAGCCAGGCCGCCGGCGCCGGTTTTGCCGGCGGTTGGGGCGGTACAGGTAGCCTTGACTGGCAACCGCTTACGGCCAGTGCCAACATCAAGGCGCAAAGCATCGTTTTCAGCGCGTTCATGGTTCAGTTCCTGGGTTCGTTGAAGGTCGATGGCGTCACGGTCGGCCAGCATCTCGCCGCTGATCCGTGCGGCTTCGCGCAGCCCGACCACCTCGGACAAGGCGCTGTCACGCTCTCGGCGGGCGTCGTCGCGCTGACTTTCCAGCAGACCAAAACCGAACCAGGCCACCAGGCACAGCGCTAACGGGAAAAGGGCTTCGCGCAGCATCACAAGCCCGCCTTGCACAGCTTGACCTCGGCCAGGCGGCGCGCGTGCAGGCCCGGGACAAACACCTTTTTGCCCTCGGCGGTGGTGATGAATGCCCAGACCGGTGTTTTGCCGTCAGGCGCCCAGGCCAGGGCCTCACAGCCGTCCTCGATGCGGCCGGCATTGATCAGGCCCACGGCGCGACTGGCGCAGGTGCTGGGTGTGCCGAAGTTGTGACCATGGCTGCTCAGGGCGTCGAAAGTGTCCTGGCCCACGTCCTGGTTGGTGATGCAGTCGGCCAGCAGCAGTTGGCCTTTGCTGATCACCAGTTGCTCCACCTCATCGCACCGGGCGTCTGACCAGTAGTCACCGACCACCACCGGGTAAGGGCTGGTGTGACGAGTGATCCCCTTGCACACGGTCGGCAGGCCACGGGCCAGCTTGTCCGCATATACGGTGTTCTGGCCGTTGCCTTCCCAGGTGCCCAGGAACACCACCAGCGTGGAGCTGGACAGAGCAAGGACGCCGGCGGCGATCTTGCCGCGCAGGCTCATGGGAACAGAACCCGCAACAGGACTGGTCCGAACATCTGCAGGATGGCCCACAGCGTGCTGGCCACCGCCAGAGCCCAGGTAATTTTGGTGCCGATGCCGGATACCACGCTGGTCAGCTTCTGCTGGCCAACGTTGAGTTCCGACAGCTGGCCAGACATGTGTTCAAACTGCTGTTCCAGCTTGCTGACACGGATGGGCACTGATTCATGCCGGGTTTCCATGTAGGTCAGGCGGTGTTCCATGATTGCCATATTTTGCTCCAGGCCGGCCAAACGGCCGGGCTCTGAAAGTGCCTCGTTGAGGCTTGGCCGCAGACTGTTGGTCATCGGCGGTTTCCCTTCTCGAAAGTGGTCTGGCATGGCGTACAGCGGGTGACCCCGCCCAGAGCCTGGCGCTCGGCCGGGATCTGTTCGTCACAGTCCAGGCAGTGGCTACGGCTCGGCCCCGAGGGGCGCGGGCGGGCGAGCTGGGCCTGAATGGACCGCTCGCGCTCCAGCTCCTCGATCGCCTTGGCGTGGTCGAGCCAATCACCCATCAGCTCAAGCCCTCGATCTCGGTGGCATCCAGGTACGGCACGCCGTTGATGCGGATAAAGTCCGGGCTGGTGACCTCAAAGGGCACCTTGTGCTTGGTCTTCTCGCCGCCCTTCGGATCAATGCTCAACAGACTGGAAACCTTCAACTTGCAGCCGAACGCCTCGATGCGCAGTTCGTCGTCGCCGGCCTTGGCAAAAAACACCGAGTCGAACGCGCCCAACTTGCGAAAACTGCCGGCAGTACGGGCCGCGTCGATCAGCAAACCGAAGTTGGTCGAGTCCAGCTCAAGCTCGCCAGCGGCCGACACGTCGCCATCGACGTAGCCGTCAGGCACGCCCCGGGTTTGCGCGGTCTTGCTGTTGTCGGTGATATCCAGGGTGCAGCTTTCGACGTGGACCAGGAGGTCGCCCAGGTTCACGTCAAAGTTCTTGCCGCCAATACGTGACATGGGGGGTTACTCCGAATCGTCGGTGGAAAGGTCCAGGGCGATGTTCGCCGTGAGGTCTTTCGGGCAGTTGTGGGGCTTGAGCTTGATAAACGCCTCGACGGCGGTTTTGCTCTTCCAGACCAGCACGATGTCGCCGTCCTTCGGCGATTCGATCTCGCCCGGGAACACCTGGCCGGCGAACTTGACCGACTTGGCCATCTGGCGCAGGGGCGCCATCAGCGCGTTGACGTTTACCGCCATGCTGTTGGCCGTGTTGTTCAGGCGCCGATCGGCCACGCGGCGGATCAACAGCGGACGCACCAGGCGCGCCGCCTTGTCGGCCAGGCGCAGATATTCGATCACCTGGTAGTCGCTGGCCGGGGTGTCCAACATGTTGCCGTCGCCCCAGTACACGCCCGGGTAGTCGGGATAGGTCTGTGAGACGGAAAAGCGGGCTTTGTCCAGCTCGGCGCGGATGGCAGACGGCAGCGGTTTGCCCTCGCTGTCGATCGGCACCGGCCCCAGGCCCAGTACTGCGCCGGTGGCCACACGCATGGGGCTGTCGGCAATGCTGACAGCGGCATTCGCCAGGCGACCGGCCAGCACGCCCTGGTCATTACCGTGGAGCTGCGGAACCACCAGCACACGCGGCGCGGCTACGCCGGCAGTGATTGCCTTTTGCTCGATCAGGTATTGCGACCAGGTGAGTTTTTCCGCGATGCCGGCAGTCGCGGCCATGAAGAAGACGCGGCGCCCGTAGACGTTACTCACGCCAATGGCCGCATCGTGCATGGCTGACAGTTCGTCGCCCTTCAACACGGGTTTGGTGATCACCACGGCCTCAACGGAAAAACCCTGTTGCTGCGCGATATCCAGGGCCACTTTCCAGTCGCCTTCAGGGGCGATCGGCGCCGCCAGGCACGCCCAACGGTCGCCGCCGTTCAAGCGTGCTGCGGTGATCTGGGTTTTCAGATCGCTTGCCGGAATGCCCAGCTCGTTGTCCAGATCGCTGTCGGTGTTGAGGGCGAGCAATTTGCCGGTGTTTTTCGGGCCGGCCCCGATGAACAGAAAATAGCGCTCGATCTCAGTCACGGCGCCTTGGCCCAGATTGAGATTGTTAACGCTGACTTTGCCAAGTGCCATGCTGTGCCTCGTTAGCGGGGTGAATTTAGGATTTGCTGCAGCACCTGGTTAACCAGCACGCTGGTGTCACGTTCGCTGCTCGCGCCGAGGAACTGGCGCTTGGGCAAGGTGATATCCCAGCTCTGCGCGCCGGTAGATTCGGTTCGTTCGTCGTTCAAAATGCGGATCAACAGGCCGGCCTTGGCGTAATTCACATGTTCTTGAATCCACGCCACTGACGGCCGGGTCAGGCTCTTTTTGCCCTTCTGCCGGGTACGAAAGCCCAGGCGGCGCAGGCGCTTAGCCTGCTTGTCGGTGCAGGCGGTGCCGGGGGGAACCTTGTTCCAGCGGCGCATCTGCGCGGCCGTGCGTCGCTCTGACACGCCGTTGTGTTGCTGGGCGGCGACCCACCGGGTCAGCGCGTTACGCCAGCCCAGTTCGGCCTCGTCGGCACTCACGCGGGTGACCTGCAGCAGCTTGGCCAGGCCGGCTTCCATCTTCTTTTTGCCCTTACTCGATCCCTTGCGGGCCTCGAAAGGCGAGCCGTCCAGGTTCTGCTGATCGCGCACGCGCTTACGGCTCATGGTCCGCACGCGCTTGGTCACGTTGTTCAGCAAACGCCGGCGCAACTGCGGCGGCAGACTCAGCAGCGCCAGTTGCTCGCGCACGCCCAGGTAGCCCCGGGCGTCCAGCTCCAAGGTGCTACGCGCCATGATCGACCTCGCCCTGTTCGGCGGTCCAAAGATCGAACGGGATAAACGCCCAGGTCTTGCCGAACGCCTCGATCTCGCCGGTGGGATCTTCGGCCAGGTATTGTGGCTCGATGAATTCCAGGGACAGCTCCACGTCGAAGGTGTCCGCGTCCAGGGGCTCAACGGCGAACAGCGGCGCCGGCAGATCGTGGCGGTGCCGATCGGGGTCGTGGGTCTCCAGCCAACTGGCGACCAGGGCCATCAGCCTTGCCGGATGGTCGGTGAAACGCTCCAGGGCGAACACGGCGCGATAGCGCATATCGGACATGTGCAGGCCGTCGCGGTCGGGCTTCCAGATCAGTTCCAGGCTGACCTGTTCGGTCCAGCTGTCGAACTGCTCAGGCTCCACCAGCCGGCGTTCCATCAGGTAGGCGGTCAACGCCTTGAGCTGGATCACAGCAGAGCCGCCGTGATGCGGCCACGGCCCTGCAGGGCACGCACGGCCTGCTGGCTGAAAGCGAGAAAGGTTTCCGCCCGCTCCGGGGCTTCCTTGCCGGTGTTCTCGGCGCTTTCCCGGCGTGTGACGGTGGCGAACTGAGTTAACGCGCTAGCCTTTGCGCGGCAGTACACGGCGCGTTTGTACAGCTTGACCTGGAAAGTGCGTTCCGGCAGTACGGTGGAGTCCGCGGACTCAACACTGCGTACGCCTGCGCCCTTCCATCGTTCTTTACACCGCACCAGGTCGTAATTGACCTCGACCATGGCGGTGTAGATTGCATCGGCCAGCAGCTCTATCAGGTACTCCGCCGGCAGGCGTTGTTCTTTCTGGAACTCGGTAACAGAGAGGTCTGGCCAAAAGCCGTCGTTCTCTATTTTCTGCTCCACAAAGGTGGTGGGCTTCCCGGAAAAGCTCATTGCTGGCCGCTCAAATAGGGCGGAGAGCCTGTTTTTAGTGGGACGGTCCATAAATGGGCGGCTCACTTCCACAGGTCCCCGCTGGGGGGGTAGTCGGTTATTCGGTGGCCGGGGTAGTGGCCGCTTGTTTTTCCAAGGCCCTACGGGCCTTTTTGATGCGGGTGTCATTGCCAGCTTTCGGGTACAGCTCGGTGGAGCGCTCCAAATGCTTGAGCGCGGTTTCCCACTGCTCGGCCTCCATAGCGCGCATGCCAATCAACTTGTGGTACTTGCTCGGGATCTGCTCAGGCAGGTCCCATTCGCCGTCAACTCGGGGCAACAGGTCGGATAGGTAGGGCTCAGGGCTGCGGCCCGCGTTGTATTCGTCATAGGCCCACTCGGCTACCGCATCAGCAACAAAGGTCTGGATGTCGCGGCGCATGAAACGCTCCGGCATCTTCTGGCCCTGCTCCATCAGGAAGTCGGCCAGATCCAGCGCGTCTTCGAACTGGGCGGTATCGAACAGCCACACCATCACCTGCACAGCAACGCGATTCGGGAAATTCAGCTCCGACTCGCAGTAGCGCTGGACGTATTCCTGGTACTTGGGCAGCAGCTCGTCGCGCTTGAGCAACTGGCGTCCTGCCAAAGCTCCTTTCATCGCGCTTAGGCGCTCCAGATCCTGGTCCAATGCCGCTTCCTGCAACAGCAAGTGCTTGCGCGCATTGGCGGGACTGCTCAGGGCATCGCCAGGGGTGTAGGCCAAGCCTGCAGTAGCGGCGAGTGCCGCCACTGCAGTGCTGCCCATGGCCAGGGTTCGGCGCTTGTGCGCCAGGGCCAGACTCACGCGACCACCAGCTCGACGTTTTCAGTGAACGCGATCTTTTCCAGTTGCTCGATCACGTAGCCTTCGTTACGGCTGTTGTAGTCCTCGACGCGGGAGCGTTTCGGGTTCTCGATCGTCTGCTTACGCCAGCTGGTGTCCTGGTAGTAAATCGAAAGGTTGTCCCAGCTGGTGACCAGCACCGCGTTGACCGGGAAATTCGGCACGCTGAACGCTGGCAGACCACCATAGGTCGCAATGACCTGAGCGTTTTCGATGCGCTCTTTTTCGGTCGGGGTGTCGCCCTGCTTGGTGTACAGCTTGGCCTTGTCAGCAGCGAGCAAATCGGTGCCGATGATTGCAACCAGGTCGCCGTCTTCGCGCAGGATCTCGTCCACCATTTGCTTGGTGTCATGCACCAGGGCATCGAGGTTGGCGTAGTCACCACCGGCGCCAAGCGTGACCTTACCGGCGGTGGTTCCCTCTTTCAGCACCTGCTGCGGGGCCTGCTCGCGCAGTTGCTGCAGCCAGCCCTTGTTCACGTCCTGCAGCTTGGGAAACTTCTCCAAGTCGGTCTGAGTTGCAGCACTGGTGCCATGGAAGCCGATAACGATACGGTCCTGGGCGATGCGCTTTTGCACTGCAGCGGAATAACGCTCTTTGAAGTCGGGAAACTTCGCCCAGGCATCAATCTTGGCGTACGGCAGCCCCACGTCCGACTGGGTATCAGCCAGTTCATAGGTGGTGTTGTCCAACGCCGAAGCGTCCTTGGCTTCGCGGTCGGTGGTCTTGGTGTTGGTACGGCCGGTGACCGGGCCATTCACACCAATGAAGACTTTTTCGCCCTTGATCTCACTTACAGGGACGACGTTGATTCGCTCCAGGAAGTCAGCTTTCGCAGTGATAGCGTCGTTCAGCTCCTGGGCAATCGTCGGGTCCACGCTGAACATGCGGCTCGATCGCTCGACGCCGTACGCTTCGGCCATCGCTTCTTGCAGCTCGGCATATTGCTTGGCGCCACGGGCGCTTAACGGCTGGGCCATGTCAGAGCACCCGCTTTTTAACAGGGGCTACTGGGCCGGCATTGCGCGGCAGCTGGCGACCATTGGAGTTGTTCTGCAAAGCAGTGAACTGCTTTTGCAGCGCGACCATGCTCGCCAACAATGCCTTGTTGGTGGCACCACCTTTTCGGCTGAACTCGCGTTCATCTTCGGCAGTGGTGACAATATCGTCGACAGCTGCTGCTACGTCGTCGATTGGTGCCTGGTCGGGTTCTGGCGCATCTGCGGCGGCGGGCTCAATTACAGCCTGAATGCCGGCAGCGACGACAAGCAGCTGCTCCAGCAGGGCTTTGAGGGCCGTTGCGGTAGCTTCATCCATTGGGGGTTTGCTCTCGGTTGGGGTGGTGGGTTCGGAGGGCACGGCATCCGTGGAAAAGCGCTTGAACAAACCAGTGAGTAAGCCGACCAACTTACCGACCTCACTCTGCGGCTCAGTTTCAAAGGAGCCCAGTTCAACGGACGCGGCGTAGTACGTAGCTTTGTTGGTTTGGCGTGAGAAATAGAGCTCTTGAGTGCCGAGGCTCGACGGCTCGTCGGTGACAGCAAGACCGGTAAGGTAAGATTTGCCACTACCTGCGAAATTCGGCCAAATCTCAATGCTGGTGAACAGCTTCTGGCCCTGATCATTCAGGTACAGCAGGCGGTCGTTGGGCTTGAGCTGGGCCTCCAGGGCAATCTGCCCTTCCTCCAGGTCATCGGCATCTTCAACTAGGCGGACCGCGTAAACAGTGCCGAAAGAACCTTCCGCACGTTTGTGATCACACCAGATCACGGCCGTGTATTTTGAAGGTTTGTAGGTTTCAGCGATGTCGCGCAGCTCCTGGGGAAGGATCTCGCGACCATCGGCGGTGATGCCGCTGGTGGCGACACGTTTCCAGAATGAAACAAGGGAACGGGGCATGGGCGATAACTGCGCTCAATCGTCGAATGAGCCGCCACGATAGGGAGCTGCCAGGTCTCAAACAAACGGTTGGTTTGCGCGATCCTCCTATATTCGACATATAGGTGGATCGCGGAATTTAACCCCGCGTTTCCTGCGTTTTCGCCGCATAGACTGCGGCCCATGTACTACTCGACCGAAGTTAAAGAAGCCGCCAAACGCCTGTTTCTACGCCGCTGTAAGGCCAAGGAAATTCAGGCGCAGCTCAACCTGCCCAACATCCGCATCGTCTATTACTGGATCCGCCAAGGCGGGTGGGAAGATATGCTGTCGGACGAGGAACCGCTGACGGCCGTCGGCCGGCGGATCACCCTCCTCCTGGACAAAGCCAGCAGCCTGACCAAGGACGAACTGAACGAGCTGGACCGGCTGACCACCGTTCGCGAGCGGTTGTTGAAGCAAGCAGTGAAACCGGCGCCGACACCGGCCGGGGAATCTACCGGCGAGCCCCAGGAGCGCCGACAGGGCGCGCGTGGCGAACGTTCGGGCCGTGGCGATAGCGGAGGGAAGAAACGCGAGAAGAAAGCGAAGAACGACATCAGCGGGCTGACCGAAGTCGACTTCCTGGATAAGTTCATCAGCAA
>Ga0180008_1000985_pt1 | contig 19814 bp, 14 predicted proteins | sample MM_PW_MetaG_FD_121121 | JGI IMG/M metagenome (GOLD analysis project Ga0180008, IMG submission 121121) | Groundwater microbial communities from the Aspo Hard Rock Laboratory (HRL) deep subsurface site, Sweden - MM_PW_MetaG | ecosystem: Environmental > Aquatic > Deep subsurface > Groundwater...
AAAGCACCCTGCCCGTCGGGTCGCTGAGGGTTAACTTAATAGACACGGCTACGCATGTAGTACCGACAGCGGAGTACTGGCGGACGGGGGTTCAAATCCCCCCGGCTCCACCAAATATACACCTAAGGACGTCCATGGACGTCCTTTTTTGTGCCTGAAATCCAATAAATACGGGGCTTTCAGCGCCATTAGTGTCCGCGAACGTCCAGCAAGATCTATGTCTTTTGGTATTCCAGATGGTATTCCAGGCCTTCAGGTGCTAATTTTTGGAATACCAAAACATCTCATGGAATACCAATGTGCGCTCAAGCTACTCGCCTTTCTGAACTCAAGATCAGAGCCGCCAAACCTTTAGAGAAGGATTACGTCCTAGTTGATGGGGATGGCCTTCAGATGCGAGTGAGAATCAATGGCTCTAAGCTCTGGAACTTTAACTACTACCACCCTGTAACCAAGAAGCGCATCAATATGGGGCTTGGCACGTACCCTGAGCTGTCTCTCGCCCAAGCACGAAAAATGACCATTGAGGCAAGGGAGCTTCTGGCTACTGGTATTGATCCGAAAGAGCAGCGAGATAATCTAAAGCAGGCCAAGAAGGCTGAAACCGAACACACATTTCAGAACGTAGCCACTGCTTGGTACGAGCTCAAAAAAGACTCGGTCACGCCTGCTTATGCCGAGGACATCTGGCGCTCGTTGACGTTGCACGTTTTTCCGGACCTGGGCACCACACCGATCTCAGCCATCAGTGCACCACAAGTCATAAACCTGCTTCGGCCACTCGAAACCAAAGGCAGTCTTGAAACAGTTAAACGGCTATCACAGCGACTCAACGAAATCATGACCTACGGGGTCAACTCGGGACTGATTCACGCAAACCCGCTTAGTGGGATTCGATCCGTCTTCAAGAAGCCGAAAAAGAAAAATATGGCGGCACTTGCTCCCGATGAGCTGAAAGAACTCATGGTGGCAATTGCCAATGCCAGCATAAAAAGGACCACTCGCTGCCTGATCGAATGGCAGCTCAACACCATGACCCGCCCAGCAGAGGCAGCCACCACTCGCTGGGAGGACATCGACTTCGAGAAGAAAATTTGGACGATTCCTGCTGAGCGCATGAAGAAACGCCGTATACATATTGTGCCGCTCACAGATCAAGCACTGGCACTGCTAGAGGCAATCAAACCCTACAGCGGACACAGAGAGTATGTATTTCCTGCAGACCGTGACCCTCGGACCCATTGCAACAGCCAGACCGCCAACATGGCGCTAAAACGTATGGGTTTTAAAGATCGCCTGGTAAGCCATGGCATGCGCTCAATGGCCAGCACCATCCTCAACGAGCATGGCTGGGACCCTGAGCTGATTGAGGTGGCGCTTGCCCACGTCGATAAGGACGAGGTTCGTAGCGCCTACAACCGAGCGGAATATATCGAGCGCAGACGCCCGATGATGGCTTGGTGGAGCGAGCACATTCAGGAAGCAGCTACCGGCAACCTGTCTGTGTCAGCAATGACGGAAAATCGGGATAGGAAAGTCGTTTCGATACGCTGACCAACGGGCAGCTATCGGCCAGAAGCAGACTGTCCTGCAGCGGGGGGGGGGTAGTCCAAAAGCCTGTCGAACACTTTGGCGGACATTTCTACATTCCCTAAGCCCAAAGGCTAGCTAGCCTGATCATCCTTTTTCATAGATACAGTAGAGGAGCAGCCGCGTCGCGAACCGGCGAGGCACTTCTGCTTCTGCACGTAAGCTTGAGCAAGACAGGCCGATTGGCTGAGACAAAGCACAACATACATGCACTCCCAGTCGATCTATCACTACATGTTGTATTTGTCCGTTTCGATGCTACCTTCTACTAGGCAGGCAACTCACTAATAGAGGTGTTCCATGGCAGGCAAAAATCAGCACGTCGTGAAACGTGATGAAGGCTGGGCGGTTCGGGGTGAGGGCAATACTAAAGACACCTCCCACCATCGGACTCAAAAGGAAGCTGCTGACGCTGCTCGTCAGATAGCTCAAAACCAAAAAAGCGAAGTGCTCATCCACGGCCGGGACAACCTGATCCGTGAACGTGACTCCTATGGCAACGACCCCCATCCTCCCAAGGGCTGATTACGACCTCACAGCGCCTCCGGAAAGAGGCGCATCCTGGGCTTCAATAAGGTATTCGGTATGAAGATCGTAACGGTGGTTCACGTGCACCTGAATCGAATCGGCTCTACCCGTGGCGGGTTTGGAAGTCATAAGCGACTGACCACCTATGCAGAAGCATCGGATGCAGAAATCGAAACCCTTCGAGAACTAGTGATTTCGATTGCCGAACAAAATGGTGAGGCACCTGGGTCTCTGAACGACCTTCGCCATGAACGTCAAATCGGCCACCCTCCCCAGGTTAAGGTCTTCAACATTCATGCGCCCAGCACTTCATTCAGCGAGCCCTATGCATATTGCGAAGCCTTCCCAGCGCTCAAGGCTGACAACCGGATCTTCAAGCTAGAAGAACTGCCAAGCTGAGACACGAAGGGGTCGAATGGTTCATTGTTGCTTATCCCCCTTCCGCCTGCTGGCCACGCTCAATTCTTTAGGAAAGCTTGCGTCCGATTCGGAACAAAGCGTCTTCCAGCCACTGGTTGAAAACGCCCTGTGACGCTGGAATCAGCAGTTTTCTTTCCTCAATGTTTTTCTCAATGCGGTGCGGCATGGACATCGACGATGCAGGGGTGCTTGGCGGCTCTGCGTAGACTTGGTGAGAAATTCCGTAGATCCCCAACTGGAACCAGCCTCCTTTACCTCTGCTAATCAAACTAAAAGCTTCTTCCGCAAAGCGTTTTAGCCGGCTGGGCGAGATGTAATAGGAGGCAAAATATTCGCCGCCCTTTCCTGGGGCTGCCAGAGGAATAGAGAGCCAGCTCATCCCATTATCGTGATGCCGCCAAGAGGCCTCCTCCGCATCTAGGCCGGTGATGTCTCCCTCGTTAAATGACTTGTAACCACCCTTGATAGAAACCAAGCCCGCCTGAGAAAGCTTGAGGAAGAATTCATCATGCTGGGTGTACATGGAACGCAACGTACCCGAGAGAATGGGCTGCGGCAGAAACACGAGCTCTAGGCGATCTTCACGAGGCCGGCTATTCCAATTTCGGCTGTTGCTACGATTCTGCAGGTGCTGAACGAACTCCTGTTCGGAAATGGCACTGCGACTGGCTGCAAGTTGGCTTAGCCCCTGGATGATTTTGTCTGAGAGATCGCGATCACCTGTGAAGGTGGAACGGAAAAGGCCGTCGACGTAATCGGAAACCTCCCAGTGAAAGCGCTTTTGATCATCCTCGACTGGAATCTCTTCCAGAAAAGCCAGGATGGGTTTATTGGCAGCTTTGGCACGATGGAACTCCTGCTGGGTGACGGACTCACCTGTGTTGGTTTTGAAGCCGAAGTCCGCGCCAAGAATCAGCACCACTACGTCGGCTTGGTCAACCTCAGTCATACATGCGACTTCAGAGGAATAGGGCCTTGCACCAAAACCCTCACACATCACTGGGGTGTGCCCCAACAGAGAAACTGCTTTTTTGGCGGCTGCACGATAGTGCTCAAAATTACGTACTACAGAGCTAATAAACACGTTCATAGCAGTCCCCGTCATAAATAGGTCAGCCGCTCCCCAGTCCGAATGGCCAGAAGTCAAAACCGCCTGGTGCAATCCGCGCATGGATGATGACTGCTATGTCAACAACAAGAAGGTACCAGTCGCTGAGCTGGGTAAATGGTTACCTGATATCAGCGAATCAAATGCCGATCAGCTAGGCGGTCACTGTGAAACCATCCTCTGCTTCGACAAAGATGACCAGCCAATGGGATATCTGTTGCAATAACAGTTCTGAGCCCCGTTGCGCAGGCCAAAATAGGCGCCTTGCTCATTCTGAGGAACCCAAAATCGAATAAACGGCATGAGGTGGACAGAGGGCTACTGAGCTCCCTATCCGCCTCATGCCGCTTTTATTTAATGCTCCCACCCACACCTTTGAACTTCTCGACAAACGCAGCGATCTTTTGGAACACGCTCTGCTTCTTGGTCAGGTATTGAGGGTTCAGCGGGCTCATCTTGGGTAGCACGGCGTTTAGTTCTGTCCCGCTGTCGCTGGCGAACTCCCGCTTGAGGGCGGTGGTGATATAGCGTCTGGCCGCTTCTTCATTAAGGTTCTCAGCGCTAATCAGTTCCTGAGCCTCTCGTTGTTGTTCCGCTTGGGCAAAGATGAAGAAGGCGTCTATCACACTGGCCTTATCGCCAATCTGGTCAAGGTCGGTTTGATTGATGAAGTCCACCACCAAGCTCTCTTTGGCGCGGTTGCCCAGACTTGCGCGAATCACGCGACGCACCTCATCCACTAGGTCGGACTTGCTCTTGATCTTTTTGTTGTGCTCGAAGATCAGCTCAAGGATGTAATCCAGGTTGATTTCTTGCGACTTGAGCAGGTCCACCTCAAAGACCACATCATCCCAATCGATAGTTGATTTTTCTTTGTCGTTGGAGGACTTCTCCCGACGCAGCCAATCGCGAACATCGTTATAGGTTGAGCGATAGTCCTGAATTTTTCGCTCTGCTGGTATCTTGATTGCTTGCAACGCAGCCAAATCTTCATCGTTTAAATAGTGCTTGGCCTTGAATGCCTCAACTGCCTCCGGATCATTCAGGTCGACACTTTGCAAGGACTTCAGACTGGCAAATTCATCGTAGTTCTGCAGCACGTTCTCAACGCGCAAATACTCGCCGAACAGTTTCGCGAAGGCTTTTTTATCGGACTCTTTTTCAATGGCTGAAGGGTCAGAAAAACGCTGTTCCAGCTCTTTCACCACTTCCACAAAACCGCGCCGCGCTTCACCGGTGGCCACATCGGTAAAGCCCTCCATATATTCCTTGTAGCTTTTCTCCAACACCACATTCTTGGTGTTTTTATCTCCAAACAAGGTAATGGCGTCGATGGTCGCCTGTTCCAGATCGCGGAAGGTAACGATATTGCCAAAGGTCTTGGTGGCGTCGAAAATTCGGTTGGTGCGCGAGTAAGCCTGCATCAAACCGTGGTAGCGCAGGTTCTTGTCCACAAACAGGGTGTTCAGCGTGGGGGCGTCAAAGCCGGTCAGGAACATGCCGACCACGATCAGCAGGTCAATTTCCTTGGCTTTGACCTGCTTGGCCAGATCACGGTAGTAATTCTGGAAGCCATTGCTGTCCACGCTGAAGTTGGTTTTGAACAGCGTGTTGTAATCGACAATGGCCGCGCTCAAGAACTCCTTGGCGCTGCTGTTCATGGCAGCCACATCAAAACTTTCGTCCTGAATGTCGCCAATCGCATCCTGCTCCTCGTTGGCAGCGAACGAGAAGATAGTGGCCACCCTCAGTGGTTTTTCGCTGCTCTTCTGCAGCTCCCTGAAGCACTCGTAGTACAGCTTGGCTGCATCCACGCTACTAACCGCAAACATGGCGTTGAAGCCTTTTGCCGCCGATTGCAGGCGGTGGGTTTTTTGCCGGAAGTTATTCAGGATGTACTGCGTAATCTCGCGGATACGGTCGGGGTGCAACAAGGCTTGCTTGTTCTCTGCTGCGCTCAGCTTTTTCTCGTCTGTTTCGGTTTCGATGGCTTTGAACTGCGGGCGCACATCGTTGTAGTCCACCTTGAACTTGAGCACTTTTTCATCACGAATGGCGTCGGTAATTACATACGAATGCAACTCCCGACCGAACACGCTGGCGGTAGTGTCCGCGCCCAGGGCGTTTTGCGGAAAAATGGGCGTGCCTGTAAAGCCAAACTGATAGAACTTTTTGAATTTTTTCTTTAGATTTTTCTGAGCTTCACCGAACTGGCTTCGGTGGCATTCATCAAAAATAAACACCACCTGCTTGTTATAGATGGGTAGGTCGCCTTCGCTCTTCATCAGATTATTGAGCTTCTGGATCGTTGTGACGACAATCTTGTTGTCGTCCTTATCCAGGTTGCGCTTCAGGCCGGCGGTAGAGTCAGAGCCATTCACACTATCCGGTGAAAAACGCTGGTATTCCTTCATAGTCTGGTAATCCAGATCCTTGCGATCCACCACGAAGAACACTTTGTCGATGAACTCAAGTTCGGTAGCCAAGCGCGCCGCTTTAAAACTAGTCAGCGTCTTGCCTGAGCCGGTGGTGTGCCAGATAAAGCCGCCGCCCTCAAGCTGACTCCAGCTCTTGGCCTGATAAGCGCTGTTGATCTTCCACAAAATTCGCTCAGTGGCGGCAATTTGGTAGGGACGCATTACCAACAGCGCATTGCTGACATCAAACACCGAATAATGCAGCAAGACATTGAGCAGGGTGTTTTTCTGAAAGAACGTAGCGGTAAAGTCTTTCAGGTCTTTGATCAGGCTGTTATCCGACTTTGCCCAATTCATGGTGAAGTCGAAGCTGTTTTTGTTGCGCTGGGTGGTGTTGGCAAAATAACGGCTATCGGTGCCGTTGGAGATGACAAACAGTTGCAGATACTTGAACAAAGACTGCTTGCTGTTAAAGCTTCCTTTGCTGTAACGGTGCACCTGATTAAAGGCTTCGCGAATCGCCACGCCTCGCTTCTTCAGCTCCACCTGCACCAGCGGCAGACCATTGACCAAGATCGTCACATCGTATCGGTTGGCATGGCTGCCCGCTTGCTCAAACTGCTTGATCACCTGCATCTTATTGCGGGCAATATTCTTTTTATCCAGCAGATAGATGTTCTGAATACGACCATCGTCAAACACAAAGTCATGGATATAGTCATCATGGATCTTGCGGGTTTTATCGACGATGCTATCGCTGGGTCTGTCCAGATAGGTTTCAACAAAGCGCTGCCACTCGCCCTCAAGAAACTGCATGTTGTTCAATGCCTGCAACTGTTCGCGCGCATTGGACAGCAGTTTCGCAGGTGTGTTTAAACCAAGAGCATATTCATAGCCCTGATTCTGCATGTCTTGAATGAACTCCCGCTCCAGATCGCCTTCGCTTTGGTAGTTTTCTGCGACCTTCCATTCTTGGGTGTATTTGTCCAGAACGATGAAGTTTTTCGATTCGGCGATGGGGCTGTATTCGATCATGAGGTTTTTTCCTGCCAAAATAGATGCTGCTTGACAATGTGCTTGACCAAGCTCTCAAGAAGCTTCTTTTCCTCTGGCTTCAGCGGTTGAACTTCTTCGGCAGCGTGCTTCGAATGACTTGAAAAGTTCACAATTCGCTTTGCATAGGGATTAGGCAAGCCATCGCCGGTTTCAGGCAGAAGATGTTCCCACCTCTTGTAACCGAGAAAAGTGGCAGTCTTTTCGAGAATATTTCGGAGTAGATTGAAGTGATATTTCTCGACCTGCCCACTTTTTATGGCATCTTCAAGCTGCGATATCAGATGTAAGTGATATGCGAACGGCGAATCATTTGGTTGTTCTATCAGCTGAAAACCACCATCCCCATTTTTCTCGAATCGCGATTTCCTGAACCATTTTGCCTTCCAGCTGTAGCGTTCTGTTTTTTCATCGCTACCAAACTCGTTACAAAGCACATTAAAGAAAAGAGGATTGTGCGTCGTGATTACAAACTTGATACTAGAGTCGTTTGACTTCACCAGCTGCGCCAAGTCGACCGCTAACTGAATCAAATGATTGTCATCCAGAGAGCTGACCGGATCATCAATGAACACATATTCGAGCTGGTTGAATTGGTCGGTTTCTCGATCGTCAGGCTCGGCAACGTTGAGAACCCCAATTACTTGCTCAAGTAGCGTAAAGAAAATACTCCAGATGAAGTTGCTTTCTTCACCCTTGGATATTTTCAGATTTCCCGAATGTGTCGCATCGCCACGCTCCATCGTGAACGTGACCTCAGAGAAGGCTTTGATAGTGATCTCTTTGTCGCCCTCGCCTTTGACTTCATACTCTTCGTTAAATCGTGGCGTGAGCTTGTCACTGGCGTAGCGTTGGAAATTGGTGATGATGTTGCGATCTTGCCCCTGATCTTTCAGTACCCAGTCGGTAAACGAGTTGGGCTGAATTTTCAGCTTGTGCTCGGCGTCCAACTCCAGATCGTTATCCCAGTAAAACAAGTCTTCGGTGAGCGCGTTGTAATACAGGATTTTATTACGCGACAACTCCGCTTGATCGGCGTCTTCATCACCATTAGCTTTAGGTGCAATCAGTTGCTTGAGTTCGCGTGATAGTCGCGTTTTGCCCGTGCCGTTGAAGGCATAGATCAACTGCACCTTATTATTGGCGTCTTTCAGCTGCTGGGCTATCTGCGTTAGCGTTTTGCTCATATTACGCCGCAACCTCTTCAGGTGTCGGAAAGCTCAACAGCAAATCTCGATAATATTCGTACTGCTTCTGGCGCAATGAAATTTCATGCGGTAAGCCTTCGCTGATGGAGCTGGTGAGAACTTCGAATTTGTCGAGGATGGCGACGATGCGAGCTTGTTCCCCCAATGGAGGAACTGCGATCTGCATTCGATTAAGGGCTGATAATGTAATCGTCTTCTGTGCCGCTCCAGTGGCTACACTGTGAGCTTGTTTTACAAAGTTTGAACCACGAAGAGCATGGTACACATACTTTGAAATAACGACGGATGGATTCGGTCGCAGAATTGCAATGTGGCGTTGAAACGCAAATTTCTTGTCGCTATCGATATGAATAGGAATACCAAACGAACCAACCACTGTGTAAAGGATGTCGTTCGTTCGTGCTTTGCGTTTTTCATTGAGTCCGTCGTAATACGAATTTGAGACAAATCTCGTATTATTAAAGTTGATTTGACTCGCTGCTGAAACATCTGAAATAGTAATGAACGGAATTCCGCTTTCAGTTTTTTGCGGCGCTTGATGATCACCATCCGCAATGCTATTACAACATTGCGACAATGTCCTCCACTCCACATCCCCGTCTTCAAAACTCAACAACTGGTCGCGGTAATAGTTGTATTGTTTTTTGCGAGCGGAAAGCTCTGCGGAAAGCTCTGCGGTAATCTCCGTGGTAAGCTCGGTGAAGGCGTCCAAAATGCGGACGATTTCGGCTTGGATCTCAAGCGACTTCTCTCGGTTTTCAGGGCATGGAATGGGGATTTTAAAACCCTTCACCTTTGCGTCTGAAATAGCGGGATACGCTGATCCGCTCTGGTTTTCTTCAATATAAGCCTTGAAGTCAGAAGAGGCAATCCAATGCAAAATCCATTTAGGTAATACTTCTGCTCTCTTTGCACGCAAAACACAGTATCCGGTGCTTGCAACTTCGCCAGCGTACTCATCATCAATTAAGCAGTAGCGTTGTTGGGCTGGACGAGTTGTTGCGAAAATCACGTCATTTTTTTCAACAAGCTTTTGCGCCCGACTTGGTGCATTGCTCTGCGTTATTTCGGGAGCTTCGATTATTGTCTTAGTTTCAATATTTACAGAGGTGAGATCAATATACCGATAGGTGCGATTTGCATTGCGCCATTTAATATTGGTTGTGGACAGCGTTAATTCTCCCAACGCCGTCCATTCCACTGCAACCCCATCCAGCAGCTTTTCCAAAAGGTTCACGCCGCTCATGCCTCCAACTCCTCGCCTTCAATTTCCGCGACGATGACATCAATGTCTTTTCGTAGCTGGTCGATTTTGGCGACGGTGATTTTCAGTTCGGCATTGAGCTGAGTAATATCCACCACCTCACGATTGTCCTTGGCATCGACGTAGCTGCTGACCGACAGGTTGTAGTCGTTCGCGGCCACCTTCTCGAACGGAACGGACAGGGCGAAGTGCTCCACATTCGCCTTGCTGTCGAACACCGCCATTATCTGGTCTATGTGCGTATCCAGCAGCACGTTGTTGTTGGTTTCCTTCTTGAAATAGTCTTTGCCGCTGGCATCAATGAACTGCGTGTTGGTGTCCGTTTTGTGTTTGGACAGCACCAGAATATTCACAGCAATAGTGGTGCCGAAGAACAGGTTGGGTGCGAGCGAAATCACGGTTTCGACGTAATTGTTATCCACCAAATATTGACGAATTTTCTGCTCAGCGCCGCCACGGTAAAAAATACCGGGGAAGCAAACAATCGCCGCGCGGCCTTTGCTGGAGAGATAACTCAGCGCATGCAGCACAAAGGCAAAGTCAGCTTTGGATTTTGGAGCCAGCACACCGGCAGGCGCAAAGCGGTCATCGTTGATCAGGGTGGGGTCGTCTGCACCTATCCACTTCACCGAGTACGGCGGGTTGGAGACGATGGCATCAAAGGGTTTGTCATCACCAAAATGTGGATTTCGCAGCGTATCGCCCAACTGGATGTTGAACTTGTCGTAGTTGATGTTGTGCAAAAACATGTTCATACGAGCAAGGTTGTACGTCGTATGGTTGAGCTCCTGGCCCCAAAAGCCATCTTCAATAATGTGGGCGTCAAAGTGTTTTTTGGCTTGCAGCAGCAACGAGCCAGAACCGCACGCTGGGTCATAAATTTTGTTGACGCTGGTTTGCTTGTGCATGGCCAGTTGGGCAATCAGCCTGGACACATGCTGCGGGGTGAAAAACTCACCGCCAGATTTTCCGGCATTGGCGGCGTAGTTGGAGATGAGGAATTCGTAGGCATCGCCAAACAGGTCGATGTGGTTGCCTTCAAAATCACCAAAATCCAGTCCAGCCACGCCTTTGAGCACGGCGGCCAAACGGATATTTTTGTCAATGACTGTGTTGCCAAGGCGGTTGCTGGTGGTGTCAAAATCGGCAAACAGGCCTTTGATGTCCCGCTCGGAGGGGTAGCCGTTTGCTGAGCTTTCGATAGCGGCAAAGATGGCGGCTAGATCGGTGTTCAGGCTTTCGTTGGTGTTGGCACCGGCAGCGATAGTGGCAAACAACTGGCTGGGGTAGATGAAATAGCCCTTGGTCTTAATGGCATCGTCTTTGATATCTGCGGTGATGACCTTATCGGGCAACTCAGCGTATTTGATGCTGTCGTCTCCGCCTTCAATGTAGCTGGCGAAGTTTTCGCTGATGAAACGGTAGAACAAGGTGCCTAGCACGTACTGCTTAAAGTCCCAACCATCGACTGCGCCACGAACATCGTTAGCAATTGCCCAAATCTGGCGTTGCAGGGCGGCGCGTTGTTGGGTGCTGGTCATGGGGTATTCCTATTGATTATCTAAATGTTTGTCATTTGTTTGATGTCGTTAAGACGTTTGTTTGTGATCTGGAGCCTTGGCGGCAGCGCCATCTATGTTTGTGTCAACTCAAACAGATCGCCTATTTGGCATTCAAACAGCAGGCACAGCCTCTCAATGGCTTCCAGATCCACTTTCTGCGCTGTTTCTTTGTAGAGCAGGGTTACCGTGGCGCGGCTTAGCCCTGCTTCTCTGGCAACATCAGCAATGCGCATCTTGTGCTCACCCATCATGCGGGCGAGGTGGCAGCGGATCATGGCTGTGCCCCCTAGCAATTTGTCTTCTCGCGAAACCTGAGAGTAACGCTACGCTTTTCTTGGTACGGCATTTTGTTAGTCGAACTCAAATTTTTCAATCAAAAACAACTTTGATCGGTTTTGGCTTGTATGGAAATTGAGCGCGAAATCGAGCACAAGCCCAAGCAGGAGATCCTCTCCAGTTGATTCGGCAAACGCCTTCATGGGCTAGCGAGGTGCAACAGCAGCCCGACACTGACTGCATTATCGGAATGCAGCGCGTGACTGAGGGCCAGGCTGGCGAGTTCGGATGTTCAACCGCATCCACATCAAACCAAAACGGTGCCGGAGCCGGTGCTAGCCCTTGCGCACGCTCAACTACTGACAGGTTCTTGTGCTTACCTGCCAGGCGTTGATCAAGGAAATGATGCAGGCATTCATCAAGAGTACGGCCCTTGCTGAGTTCTGGCCGATTCAGTTCGTACACCGACTGGTAGTGCTGTCGGCAGCGCTCTACTTTCTACCATCCCGCAGCGCCCATATCAGCCTTGAGTCATGCCCAGAGTCTTAACCATCGGCAGGCCTGAGCTCCACCAGCATCACCAGCGTCGGCTTACCCCTTTCTTTACCTGCCCCTTTCGTAGGCAACGAGCACCCACTGGTTTGAGTCGTAGATGCTGGTCATTCTTGACCAGGTAGGGAAGCCCGAACCGGTATGGGTCGGAACAAGGCAATGGTAGGTTTCCCTGGTGGCGGCAAACCGACCACTTCCAGACCACCTGGCAGGCCAATCCACCATCGCTGGCTAGCCAGCGCCTACAGGGGGTTTGGGTATCGTTCGGGCGTTCACAATTCGTTAAGGATTGCCTTCGTATACTCGAACGCCGCCCCTCGCCTCCGGTAACTCACCCCATGACACGCCCTGCCCCGCTGTTGTTGTTGCTTGCCGGTTTGCTGTTCTTCGTTGCCCTGGGCAATCACGAGTTACAAGGCTCTACCGAAGCCCGGGTGGCCGGGATTGCCATGGCCATGCACCTGGATAATGACTGGGTGGTGCCGCGCCTGTTCGGTGAGCCTTTCCTGGAAAAACCGCCGCTGAGCCTGTGGCTGGATGCCGGGGCTATTCGCCTGTTTGGCGCCAGCACCGGCGCCGTCCGGCTGGCCTCGGCGTTTGCCGGGTTGTTCAGCGTGATGCTGCTGTACGCCATGCTGCGCCGGTTTGGGCGGCCCAAGCCCCTGGCGTTTGGCGCCGCGCTGGTGCTGGCGACCATGGCCAGTTACTGGAGCAATGTGCGTGGTGTGGGTGAGGATGCGTTGCTCAGCCTCGGCGTGACCCTGGCCCTGCTGGCGTTCTACCAGGCCACACGCCCCGAGTCCCAGCACAACGCCAACACCGGCACTTGGCTGCTGTTTACCTTGGGGATGGCGATTGCCACCTTGAGCAAAGGCGTACTGGGCCTGGCAATGCCGGGCATTGTGATTTTTGCCTACCTGGCCTGCACCAGCCTGTTGGACAAGCGCCTGCGGCCCGGCCAATGGCTGCGGCCTGGCCTGTTCACCCTACTGGCGCTGGTGCCGTTGTTGATCTGGCTGGGGTTTCTGTATCAACGAGGTGGGATGCAGGCGGTCGGTGAGGTGTTATGGACCAACAGTGTCGGACGTTTCAGCGGTTCCTTCGTCGAAGCCGGGCATTACGAGCCGATCTACTACTACTTCGCCAAATTGCCCGAAGCCTTTTTGCCGTGGAATATCCTGGTGTACCTGGGCCTGTGGCACTTTCGCAAACGCCTGGCGAGCAATCGTTACCTGCTGTTTTTCAGCCTGTGGCTGGTGGCGCAATTTACCCTGCTGACCTTCGCTTCAAGCAAACGCGTTGTGTATCTGATGGCCCTCACACCGGCGGCGGCGGTCCTCGCCACCGAGTACGCCGCCGTCCTGCTCGAACGCCTGCCCACCTACCGCCGAGGCTTGATCGCCGGGGTGTTTGCCCTGGTGATCGCCGCCTACCTGGGTGCAGCGATCTGGTATGCGCCAAAGGCCGACCGGCGTGAATCCTTCGTGCCCCTGACCCGCCAGGTCCAGGCCCTGCAAGCCCAGGGGCACACCGTGGTGCTCTACCAACCCAACGAGCGCGTGGCGGGCGCCACGGTGTTCTACACACAAAGCGCCCTGCCGATCCTGCAATCACCAGCGCAACTGCGCACCTATCTCGATGCCAAGCCGAGCAACGTAGCACTGCTGGACCGCATCGAAGAACTGCCGATTCCGGTCAGCACACGCCAGCAAATCAACGTAGGCAGCCGCGCCTACTACTTTGTCGAACAGTAAGGCCTACCAGAGCGCCAGGTCATACGTCAGGTAGACCCGGTAGTTATCGCGGTCACTGACATAGGTGGAGCGGTAGGTGGCCTTGCGCAACTCCACGCCCAGGCCCTTGAAGGCGCTGTCCTGGATCACGTAGCGCAGGTGGGTGTCGGACTCCCACTCGCGGGCTTCGCGGCCCTTGAAGTCGCCGTTCTGGCCCTTGTAGTAACGGGTCATGAAGCTCAGGCCCGGCAGCACGGCGGCGAAGTCGTAGTCATAGCGCAGCATCCAGGTTTGCTCGCCCGCCTGGATGAACTTGCCGACCCCGGCGTTGCTGAACGAGTACACCGTCGACACGCTGGCATAGGGCAATGCGGTATCGCCGCTGACTTTCTGGTAGCCCACACCCAGCGCCTGTGGCCCCAGGCGGTAGGTGAACAGGCCACTGAACATATCGCTGTCGACCTTGCCATTACGCGCCTCGCCCGCTTCGTTACTGATGAAATAGCGCAAGTCGCTGGTCAGGCTGCCCGGACCCAACGGCTGTTTATGCACCAGGCCGAAGAATTGCTGGCGATAGAATTCGCGCATTTCCCCGTAGTACCAAGTGCCACTGAGGGTCGGCGTGAAGGCATAGGTGGCGCCAGCGAAATCGAAGTCACTGCCCTTTTTGCCGCTGTAGCCCTGTGGATAAATATCCACGCTGTCGGTGGAGTTACGCAGCTTGAATTGATCCAGATGCCCGCTGTGCAGGTACAGGTTGCGGATGCCGCTGTATTCAATCTGGGTCCCACGAAACGTCTGGGGCAACAGGCGCCCGTCGTTGTGCACCAGGACCGGGATCTTGGGCAGCAGGGTGCCGGTTTTCACCACGGCTGCGCCGATGCGCATTTTTGCGGTCAGGCCAAGGCTGGAAAATTCATTGGCGGCGCGCCCGTCATCGTGGACCGGCAACAAGCCGGTGCCCGCATGAGTACGGCTGGAGTCGAGCTTGATCCCCGACAACCCCTGGGCATCCAGGCCAAAACCTACGGTCCCTTCGGTGTAACCCGACTGCAGGTTGAGCAGAAAGCCTTGCGCCCACTCCTTGCGGTCCTCGCCACCATCGCGATATCCGTCGTTGAAATAGTAATTGCGCAGGGTCAACTTGCCATGGGAGTCCTCCCAGAACCCCTGGGCCATCAGCGCCGGCGACAGACTCGCCAGCAAGCCGGCGGTGACCACGCCTCCCCTCGTGAAAAGCTCACCCATCAGTGTTTCCTCAATGCCGTATTGTCGATTTTTATGGGCAGTTGCTCCCTGTGCCAGGCTGGACGCCAGGTCACATTGGGGCGGACACTAACGGCTTGCCAAACGCCCCACAACGTTATGCGAGAAGCGCATGACGCTATGCGCAAAGCCGCCCTTCGACAGGAAACCCACGGTGAACCTCAAGCAACTCGAAGCCTTCAAGGCGATCATGTCCACCGGCTCGACCATCGGCGCGGCCACGCGCATGGGCTTGTCGCAGTCTGCGGTCAGCCGCTTGTTGAGCCAGTTGGAGGACGCCCTGGGGTTTGCCCTGTTCCTGCGCAAAAAGGGCCGCCTGATGGCCACGCCAGAGGCCGAGGAACTGTTGACTGAAGTGGCAGGCCTGGTGGACGGCATGCAGCGTATCCAGCGCCTGGCCGATGAAATGCGCGTCGGTCGCTCACGCAAGAGCCTGCTCAAGGTCGGCGTGCCTACCAGCATGACCCAGGAACTGTTGCCGCGCATTGTTGCGGACTTTCTCAAGGACCATGAAGACATCGTGGTCGAGCTGCTGACCGGCTCCTACGACATGATCGAGCGCGCCGTGCTGAACCGTTCCGCCGACCTGGGTTTTGTGCGCCTGCCCACCGAGATTCCCGACTTCGATATCGAGCCGATGCTGCACACCGAAGGCGTATGCGTGATGCCGGCCGACCATCCCCTGAGTCGCCACGACTTCATCGAAGTGCAACATCTGCGCAATGTGCCGCTGGTGATGCTGGGCCGGCAACGGGCGGTGCGTACCGAGTTGAACCAGATGTTCCGCGCCGCCAACCTGACGCCCCAGGTACGGGTCGAAGTGCACTCGGTGGGCGCCGCCTGCAGCTTTGTCGCCGAAGGCCTGGGGGTGTCGATCGTCAATGGGTTGCTGGCCAGCCACTTCATGCACCTGCCGATTGTCAGCCGGCCGTTTCGTCCGGCGCTGCCCTATGAATTCGGCCTGGCATTTCGTGCCGATGAGCCGCGATCGCAGTTGGTCACGGCCTTTGCCGATCACCTCAAAAGCCGCCTCACCGCCCCCCTGTAGGAGCCAGCTTGGCGGCGATGGCACTCGGCGCAAGGTTCGTCGTTGCCCGCAGTATTTGTGTAAAACGCATACCCCAACCCGCCCCACGCATAACGTTGTGGGCCTGCGCGCTTTGCCCTAGTGTCCGCCCAACCAAGCGTCACTACCCACAACAATAACAGCGCATGCACCCTGCTCAGACGGGGGCTGTGCCGGGGCCGCCAGCATGACCGAACCGCAGATCCTCCGTACTCCACCGCCCACCGAAGCGGCCGCAGACAAACCCGTACAACGCAAGCAAATCAACCCGGCGATCATTCTGTTGAGCATTGTCCTGCTCGCCGTCGCCTTCACCTACGCGGTGAACGCCGGCAAGTTCGAGCGCCAGAATGGCCTGGTGGTGCCCGGCTCGTACCAGGTGCTGGAAAAGCAGGATTCCTTCAGCCAATTGTTCTCCCTGGAACCCCGCAAGCCCGGCGATACAACGGCCCGCCCGGTGTCGCTGGTGGAAGGCTTCATGGCCATTCCCCAAGGGATCGAGAAACGCGCAGCGCTGATTTTCATGGTGCTGTTCATCGGCGGCATGTTTGGCGTATTGAACAAGGCCGGGGTGATCGACGCCGGGCTGGAGCGCCTGCTGGGCCTGACACGGGGCAACATCTACGTGCTGGTGCCGAGCCTGATGCTGGTGTTTTCCGCCGGCAGTACCTTTATGGGGCTGGCCAAGGAATTCATCCTGATCGTGCCGTTGATGGTGGCCATGGCCAACCGCCTGGGGCTGTCCAACCTGATTGGCCTGGCCATCGTCACCATCTCGGTGAAGATCGGTTACCTGGCGTCCATCTCCAACCCGGTGGCCTTGTCCGTGGCCCAGCCGATGGTCGGCCTGCCGATCTTCAGCGGCTTGAGCATGCGCGTCGCAGCCTATTGCACCTTCCTGCTGGTGGGCATCGCATTTGTGCTGTGGAGCATTCGCAAGCACGGCTTTGATGCCAGCGCGCAGATCACCTTTGAAAGCAAACCCCTACCCGTTCGCCACCTGCTGAACCTGCTGGTGCTGGGTGGCGGGATCGGCTTCCTGGTCTATGCCTCGAACCGCTGGGGCTGGAAATACCATGAACTGTCGGCGTTCTATCTGCTGCTGACCGTGGCCTTCACCGTGATCGCCGGCCTGGCTGCCAGCACCGCCGCCAGCGCCTTTGTCGACGGTATGAAAAAAGTCCTGATCGCTGGCGTCCTGATCGGCCTGGCGACCGCCGTGGAAATCATCCTCAGTACCGGCCAGGTGCTGGACACCATCGTCAACAGCCTGGCCAACCTGGTGGGCGACCACGGGCCAGTCGTCTCGGCCTATGGCATGTTCTTCGCGCAACTGGGGCTGGACGTGCTGATCCCTTCCACCTCCGGCCAGGCCGCCGTGACCATGCCGATCTTCGGGCCGTTGGGCCAGTTGTCCGGGGTCAGCCCGCAAACCACAGTGTTCGCCTTTTTGATGGGCAACGGTCTGACCAACATGATTACCCCGACCTCCAGCGGCCTGCTGGTGCTGCTGGCCACCGCCAACGTCGGCTGGGGCCAGTGGGCGCGTTACATCCTGCCGCTGTTCTTGATTTATGCGGTACTGGCGATGGTGTTGTTGGCCATTGCAGTCGGGACCGGGTATTGAGTCGATGAGTGTTTTACCTATGCACATCCTGCACAACCAGATGATCGCCATGCGCGACGGCATCCGCCTGGCCACCGATATCTACCTGCCGACGGGCGGCGAAGGGCCATATCCGGTGGTGATTGAACGTACGCCCTATGACAAGAACAAACCGTCGCGCTCGGAAAAACAGCTCGACGGCCAGCACCTCTCCCGTGAGCAAATGGCCGCGCGTTTTACCGCCCGGGAGTTTGTCGCGATCTTTCAAGATTGTCGCGGGCGCTACGCCTCCGAAGGGGTATTTACCAAGTACACCGCCGAGGGCGAAGACGGCTTTGACACGTTGGCCTGGATCGTCCGCCAGCCGTGGTGCAACGGCAAGATCGGCAGCATGGGCCTGTCCTACGCGGCGCACACCCAGCTGGCGATGGCCTGCCTGCACCCGCCTGGCCTCGCCAGCATGGTGCTCGACAGCGGCGGCTTCGCCAACGCCTACCAATGCGGGATCCGCCAGGGTGGGGCCTTTGAACTCAAGCAGGCTACCTGGGCGTTTCGCCAGGCCAAGGAAAGCCCGGCGGCCCTCGCCGACCCGCAAGTGCGCCAAGCGCTGGAAGACGAAGATATCCATGAATGGTTCCGCCGCATGCCCTGGCAAGCGGGTGACTCGCCATTGCGCCATGTGCCCGAGTACGAAGCCTATCTGCTGGAGCAGTGGGCCCAGGGCAGCTTCGGCCCGTACTGGCAGAAGTCCGGGATTTATGCCGAAGGCCATTACGGGCACTTGCCGGATATTCCGGTGCTATTCATGTCCAGTTGGTACGACGCCTATGTCAGCTCGACCCTGGCCAACTACACCGCCTTCAACCGAGCCAGCAGCGCACCGCAGCAATTGATCATGGGGCCGTGGTTGCACGGTGATCGCAACCTCAGCCATAGCGGTGACGTTGAGTTCGGTGCCCAGGCGGCGTTTGACGGTCAGGTGGCGCAGGACTGGCTGAGTTGTCGCCTGCAATGGTTCGAGCAATCCCTCAAGCCCGGGCCGCTGCCGCCTGCCCGGGTGAAGGTGTTCTTGATGGGCGGCGGCAGCGGCACGCCCGATGAGAACGGCCGCCTGCAGCATGGCGGTCGTTGGCTGCAGGCCGAGCAATGGCCGTTGCCCGGTAGCCAGCCGCTGACCCTGTACCTGAATGCGCAACGGCAATTGACCCCGGTTGCGCCCAGCGATGAGGAGGCCGCCTTGGGTTACTACGCCGACCCGGCCAACCCGGTGCCGACCGTGGGCGGGGCATTGACCTCCGGCGCACCGATCTTTGTCGGTGGCGCCTTTGACCAGCGTGAACGCGCGGACTTTTTTGGCACCCGTGCAGACAACCGCCCCTTGTGCGAGCGCGACGACGTGCTGAGTTTCCAGACCGCGCCCCTGGCGCAAGACCTGATCGTCGCCGGGCCGGTGCAGATCGAACTGTGGATCGACAGCGACGCCGCGGACACCGACTTCACCGCCAAACTGGTGGATGTCTACCCGCCGAGCGCCGCTTACCCGGATGGCTTTGCAATGAACATCACCGACGGCATCCGCCGCTGCCGTTATCGCGAGGCGTGGGAGCAGCCCAAATGGCTGGCACCCGGCGAGCGGGTGAAAGTGACGATCGAACCGTTCGCCACCTGCAACCTGTTCAAACAGGGCCATCGCCTGCGCCTGGACATATCCAGTAGCAACTTCCCACGCTTCGACGTCAACCCCAACAGCGGTGAAGCCGAGGGCCAGGCCAGGCACCCGCGCATTGCGCACAATCGAGTTCACCTGAGCCGGAGCGCGGCGTCATGTGTGGTGCTAAACACCCTGCCGAACGGGTGATCGGCCTGTAGGAGCCGGCTTGCCGGCGAAAATCCAGAGAGTCACGCGGGGTACCTGGTGCCCCGCGTTATCGTTGGCGATGTTCGCCGGCAAGCCGGCTCCTGCCGGTCTATTGATGACCACTCATCCGCGAATACCACGTTGATCAAAAAACCGTTTCAGCTCTCGCCTTGTCTGCCGATATGTCCTGACTATCCATCGGCTGGGCGACCTTCCAGCAACTGATGTACACGCAATCTGTTCCTGGAGGAACTCGATGAATACATGGTTTGGCAACATCAGCGTCAACTTGAAACTGGGCCTGGGC
>Ga0180008_1000986_pt1 | contig 19808 bp, 14 predicted proteins | sample MM_PW_MetaG_FD_121121 | JGI IMG/M metagenome (GOLD analysis project Ga0180008, IMG submission 121121) | Groundwater microbial communities from the Aspo Hard Rock Laboratory (HRL) deep subsurface site, Sweden - MM_PW_MetaG | ecosystem: Environmental > Aquatic > Deep subsurface > Groundwater...
AGACGCCATTGGCGCGGACCAGATCTTCAACACCCTGATGGGTGATGCGGTCGAGCCACGTCGTGACTTCATCGAGAGCAATGCCTTGGCAGTGTCCAACCTGGATTTCTGATAAAGCTATTGTAGGTTCACACTTTAAATGCGTTTTTCACAAATAGATGGTTCGGCTAATCCTCATCGGTTAGTCGATCATCTAAAGAGAGCCCGCTGAAAGCGGGCTTTTTTTGCCTCAATAAAAGTGGTTTCCCCTTGTCGTGAGGTGGTAGCGGGACACAGCTGGCAGGCGTACTGTGAATACTGGACTCAAACGATGCCGGTGATCCTATGAGCACTCAAGAACGCACAACATTTCGTAAAGAATTTATGAAGGCTGCTAAAGATAGCTGGAGAATTTACTGGCGGCCGCTGTGTTGGCTGAAAAGGAAGGCGGTTGAGCTGATTAAAACCTTAAGAGGTAAAAAAACGTATCGATCTTAAAAGCTTTAGTTTCTGTTTTTATAGATTGATAACTAAGTGCCTGAGTATTGTTGTTATCTGTCCTGTATTTAATTAAAGCTTATCAAGTATGTAAGCGTGTTGCGCGGCGCATTTCTGTGGAAAATAAATTTTCCAATTTATATGTAAATTATGGATTTTCTAAATCTCTTGGAATATTATTTGCGACCAACAATTGTCGCAGGGATTTACTCATCCAAATATAATCAAGGAGTTATGCGATAATTTTAACTAAACGTCTAGCCGTAGGTATTAGTGCTTAGATAACGATTTAGATCCATATTTTATAACAGGGTTTTTGTTAGACACTGCTGGTTATCGATTCAACGGAGAAAATCATGCAAAACGGGAGGTGTGAAATGTAGAACGCGACCAAAACTTGAGGGTTTTGACCGCGCCCATTTGAAACAGTACTGCGGAGGTGAGAGCCCGCAATTTCTGCTTTTTTTTGGCGCTTGTCAATCCTCACCCATCATTTTGACTTTAGCGAGGGCCCTCGACGGGACAGTGTTGCCTGTCGATTGGCCCCCTGGGTATCGCTCTGTGCCTTTCTGTCGGGCGCAGCGACGGTGCTCGTCTATGGAGGTGTGCGATGGCTGTTCGTAAAGTCGTTACTCGTAGTTCATGTCATTTCAGGGGGTACTTCCCTTCCCTGAAAAATGGCCATTCTGTTGGCTGGGAGTCCCAGTTAGAGGGCGGTTTTTTCCGTCTGCTTGAGCTGTCCCCTTGCGTTCGTAGCTATGAGGCTCAGCCCACCTGGGAGAAATTCAACGTAGATGGCTCACTCGTAAAATATGCCCCGGATATCCGCGCCTTCCTGATGGATGGGAGTGAGTGGTGGTTTGAGGTGAAGCCTAAAACGGAGCTCTTGATCAGACGCGTAAAGCAAAAGCTAGACGCTGCCAAAATCCATTTTTCAGCCTCAGGCAGGAGCTTCTCGGTCGTTACTGATGCCTTGATCTGGAGCGAGCCATCGGCGAGAAATCTTCAAAGAATCCTGTATCACAGGCGCGGCCCTTTGTTGTCCCCGACCTTACACGCCGAAGTTAGGAATGACCTGGATAAATACAGCCCCAAGGATTTTGGTGAGCTAATCAAGGTATTTGGCGAGATGGACGCATGGCGATTGCTAGGGCTTTGCATTGTTGGCATTGACGTCCAAAAGCCCTTAACAGAAAGCTCAGAGGTCTTTCTAAACGGAGGACATCGCCATGCAAACCTTTTTACTTAAGGCGAGATTAGTCGTAATTATCCGTGGTGTAAGGATGTCACTCCATCGGAGGTTAATTGATCGACGCTTGTTGTTCGTTGATGAGCTCGGCGAGCCTACCAAATTATCTGAAGATGAGTTTTATCTCGGTTACCAGCGCCATGAAATACAGGTGTGCGCAGAACAACCCTACCTTGGGGTGGTTCCTTACGTTAGGAATGTCGCACCAGACTTAACTTGCTTTCCCACTAAACACAGTGAAGAGGCTTTACGCCGGCGGAAGTATATAGCCAGTGTATTGGAGGATAAGAAAATGTTACCAGGTAAAGATTTTCTCCAAAAGAAGATAGATGAAATAGCAAAGCTTATAGAGGACAGATCCAAGCCATCTATTTCAACCCTGAGAAGGTGGATTTCAAAATTTCGTGACAGGAATGTTGTAAGCCTAGTACCGAAGCATACGGACAAGGGAAGAAGCAACTCTATCACCGGGGAGCTTAAGGATGTCTTAGATGATGTGATTGCAAAGTACTACCTTCTGGATACCCGCCCTACGGTATCCAGTGTGGTTGGTGCTTATCACCACGAGATTGATCTGATCAACTCTGGACGGCTAACCTCACGACAGCTCATTAAGCCGTGCGGTATGACCGTTCGGAGGTACATTGTCAAGCTTGACCCCTATGAGGTGGACGTCCATCGTCTGGGTAAATTTGCAGCAAAGAAAAAACACCGCGCCGCGGTAGAAATTCTCACGGTCGATGGCATCCTGGACCGTTGGGAGATTGACCACACCCTTTTGGATGTATTGCTCGTAGACGATGAGACCGGTTTGGTTATCGGGAGGCCCTATTTCACGGTCGTGTTAGATAAATTCTCTCGCATGATTATGGGGTATTTGCTTCACCTAGCTGCTCCAAATACCGAAACCGTGCTTCGCGTAATTGAGCGATCTATTCGGCCTAAGGTAGAGCTATTAAAACGTTTCCCAAAGGTCGAGCACGAATGGCGTGCTCATGGGTTACCGGCCCGACTGGTCCCTGATAACGCTGCTGAATTTCACTCTGGGGATATGATTTCTGGCTTCGATGAGCTAGGTATCGAGATTATGTACCCTCGCTCAAGAGGGCCAGAACTGAAAGGCTCTATAGAGAGGTTCTTTCGGACGCAAAATATGGGATTTATCCATAATTTGCCAGGCACGACTTTCTCGAACTCTAAAAAAAAAGGTGACTACAAATCCGAGAAGCATGCTTGCTTCACGCTCCCCCAGCTTGAAGCGGGCATCGTTAAATGGATTGTTGATGGCTACCATCAAACCCCTCATCGCGGGCTAGATTTAAAGACGCCAGCGCAGGTTTGGGCGGCCGACGAACCGAACCGCCAAGTCCGGTTGCCTGTAGATCCAGATGCGCTCGAATGTATCCTGGCTCGTAGAGCTTCTGTGAAAGTCCATCATTACGGTATTCAGGTCGCTGGCCACGGATATCATTCGCCAGAGCTCGCCGAGTTAATTCTGCGGCTGGGTCATGGCGAAAAAGTCAGCGTTCGATACCGGGATGAAATCGGGCATGTCTGGGTACATGATCGGTTTAGAAATTTGTTTTTGATGGTTCCAATAAAAGACAAACGTCTGTTAGGGATGAGTCGCGAACTATTAAAAGCGACCAGGGAAAAGCTGCGAGAACTCGGAAAAACGAACCCTAGTTTCGAACAGCTTCATAAGTGCCACCGAGATCTCCAGACCGAGATAAAAGGAGCTAAGCAATCCCAGAAAATGCGTGAACGCAGGGCGGCAGCTTTGGCCAAGTTTGACAAGGAGGGTCGCTACGCCGACTCCCCGTTGCCTACATCCGTTTCCGCTGAAATTGAGTCGTACGATCAGCCCTCTGCTGCCGAGAAGTCGTTATTCAAGGTGACTTATCGCCATCCAGGTATGGGAGGTTGAATCATGAATACCTTTAACGAAACGGCACTTCCGTTTTCCCTGCGTCACCACTTCATCCTCAGCCCCCAAGCGGACCAGGCATTAACCCGCCTTATTGAGGTGCACGGAGATACTCGGCGTGCGGGTACGAGCAAAGGAATCGTTATCCAGGGGCCGAGCGGCGTAGGGAAAAGCACACTGATTAAAGAATTCGTCAGCGAATTGAAGTCGACACAGGACGGTGAGAATGGAAAGCGCCGGGTGCTTGTGGTGGAAATTCCATCTTCTCCTACTAAAAAGAACCTGGCGACGGCCATCCTGACGGCGTTGAACGACCCCTATGCGGATGCCCGCAGGTATTCGGCTGAAGTAAAATTCGCCCGGATCATTCTGCTCTTGACCAACCTCGGCGTGGAAGCGGTTGTTTTGGATGAAGCGCAGCACTTGGTGGATTACAGGCGTAACGACGCATACGAGGCTGCGGACTGGATCAAGAGCATGATGAACGAGACCAGTATTACGTTCGTGCTTGTTGGATTGAAACGGACTGAGGGTCTGTTGTGGGCGAATGAACAGTTGCGCCGGAGGTTTTCTGCGACGGTTGATTACGACCGATTCATGCTCACCGAGCAGTTTGTGACTCTGCTCCAGGTGATTCAGGATCTGCTGCCAGTTGCCTCGATCAGCTTTTCAGAGAAGACGTTGGTAAGTAGATTCCACCTGGCTTCCTTCGGCTTGATTGACTACTTAATCAAAACGATAGATCGAGCGGTGTGGCTTGTTCAGCATCGAAAGCTGGAAGGCATTGATCTTGGGGTCCTTTCGGAGGCTTTTCGTGATGAGGTCTGGAGCGCTGCTACTGATGATCGTAATCCCTTCAGTAGCAAATTCGACCTTAAGCCGCTGGTAGGTGCTCGTGAGCCTTTTGAGAACTTTGACGTTATAGCGGCGTAAAGCAGCCAGCACCCTGGGAGCCTCCCAGGGTGCTGGAGATTAGTCGTTTCTACAATAAAAGTTTAGAGACTCAATGTTATGTTTGAATTGTTGATAAATCCCGCTCCTAAATATGATGAAAGCCTGGCAGGTTACTTACAACGCTTAGGTTATAGTAATGGTCTCGTGAATGGCGAAGTATTAGAATTATTTAAAAACTCCACCGATGATGACGTATATGAGTGGTTGAGTTGTGAGCAGAGACCTGTTAGTTGGCAGGCCACGGTCGATGAACTGCGAAAACCTTCCGTTTCCAATCAGAAACCATGGTCGTTTTCTAATCCTAAGTACTGTCCGATTTGTCTATTGTCGGATTTTTATTGGCGTGAGCTATGGGATCTAACTCTTTATACTACGTGCACAAGGCATGGAGTTTCACTTTTATACGCCTGCCCCTTCTGCGAAGGAAAAAACAACCTTAGTCTTCTGAAAGCAAAGAGTTGTTCCCGCTGCGGGCACTCAATATCAAATATTAAAAATTCAATCGAGGTTGTTGATCAGGCGAGGCACTGGCTTTCTACACAATTGGAAAAGCTATTTCGAAAGATCGAAGTAAATGAAGTAAAGGACTTTGACGCGCTCAGTTATGAACAACTCCACCAATTAGCCTTTCGTATTGGTGTGAGGGCGCTGAGTCTAGACCAATCTATTACGTTAAAAGTCCCAGTGCAGGATGCGTTAAGCATCGTTCCCGAATTAGCGAGTGCTGCCGGTAAAGTTTTCATGGGCTGGCCAAATGCTTTTTTTCAGCTTCTTACGGATTTAAAGCAAGTGAGGCAATCAAAAATTTCCTGGCAATTGGCCTCTGCATTCGGGCCGATTTATAACGACGTATATATGTTTTTAAACGACAAATTTTTCGATTTCGTCAGAAACGAATTCGAAGGCTATGTCGTTTTGAATTGGGATGGACCGCTTGCAAAAAGGAACCGCCGCTTAAATGAGTGCACTCTGCTTGAGCATCGCTGGCTACCCCTCAAAAAAGCCGGACGCATGACCGGACTTCCCGAAAGTTTTCTACGAAGAGTGCACCTTTCAGGAGAACTGGAAACGAGAGAGTTTCAATACGCATGTGGAAAGATAACTGCGGTTGTAGATATAGAACAAGCACGCAAACTATCAGCAGACGTCCGTGAACCCCTAAATTTAAGAGAATGCTCCCGACTGCTTTGGCTCAGTAAAAAACGAATTGAACAGTTGATAGCGGCTGGTCTGTTAAAGACCTCTGGGGATGCGCCGAAACGCGGAGAACGATGGTTAATTCGCTATGATTCGATACTTGACTTAGTGCCTGCTGGTTTTTTGCATGTATCTGGTGATGATTTTATAACGATCTCGCAAGTCGCAAAGCACTACCTACCTACAGCTGATGGATTTCCCCAGTTGATGAAAGCAATCAAGTCAGGTGACGTTTCTGTTTTTTGCGGTGCAGATTCTGAAGCTGTAAATATTGGCAAGTGGCTGGTCTCTTCTCAGGAGATCAAGGCTAAGGCAATAATATTTCATACACCGCCTCGACCAAATGATTTTTCCGTTGGTGAGGCTGCCAAAATTTTGGGTGTGAAAGAAGAAGTTGCTTATGCACTTGTTCGCGGTGGTCAATTAGGAAGTGAAACAGTTCAATGTTCCAGGCGATCAGCACAATTAGTTAGCTATAAGTCGATAGAGCATTTTCAAAGGAATTACATACTTGCTCCAGAAATTGGAAGGGTTTTGAAAATGTCGACAATTAGCGTTCGCCATTATCTGCGTAAGTGGGGATTTAACCCTATTGCGGGACCGAGCCTTTTAAGAGTGCAATGTCGTCAAAATGTTTGGAGGAGAACCAAAAAACTTTCGGCTCTTCTTGTTTCATTAGAGAAGAAAGCTGATAAGTAGCCATTAACTTTCCTCTGCTACCAGCTATAGCGGAATATTTTGTTAGTTCTGCATCGTAATTAATACGAAATTTAATAATTGTTAAGAGGCTATTATGGTAGACGATTCTTTTATCCCAACCACCCTAGTAGGTATCAAGATACTTGCCAAAGGTATTAAGCGTGAGCACGAAGTCCCGCACCACCTCGCACTTGATATGGCCTTCCAGAAAGCGGGCTATCGAGATTACAAGGACACGCGGAAAGTACTGTCCTCGCAACCACCAGAGCCCTGAGCCCCTGACAGCACAATCAGAAAGTACAACTACCACTTAGGTAGGTTCAATTACCAGTGAGGGAGAGAGCGCATCGGCACTAATCCTGGTTGTGTGCTCAGCCTGTCTAGAAAAACGCAGCTATCAGCCGCCTGGAATTAGGTTGGGTGTGCTGACGCTGACTGAAGTTTTCTAGCGACACAAAAAAACCCATCAGAAGATGGGCTTTTCTTTCAGGTGTCTCCGAGAGGAGGTTTTCACCCACGAACCTCGGAGCGAGCTTCTAAACCGTATTACCCAGTTCAGTTTTAGTCAATCTTGGATAGCAACAACGATGGCTAAGGTCACTTTGATTCGGCGGAGGCCGGTTGAGATTGCATGGTGTCCAGAAAATCGGGGGTAATTCACGCCTCCAACAAGCTCTGCTGACCTGGTACCTAAACAATCATCAGATCAAAGTGCAGCAGGATGTCCGATGTTTATCTAGGACCGGTCTCGAAGCCACGGGAATGAAGGAACATAAAACCTAAGTCGTTTGGACCTACGTCAGCGGCCTCATTGACGGATAACGACTTCTTCAGAAGGTACACCTCTTTGATGAGTTGCGGTGGATGTCCCGGGAGCACGACCATGGGCATTAACAGGTAAGCCTCGGCCTTCTTGTAGTCTGCCAAAAACCTTGAGAGATTGACCTCATTCGCAGGCTCCATTGTCATGGAGCGTACCGTCAGCATCGGCGTTCGCTGGTGTTCTTCATCTCTTTGGATGTTTGAGGTGATAGCCATTCCGTAATGTGGTGGATGCTCTGAGGAAAAATGGCGAACAATCTCGATGAGAATCTCATCGTTCTTATCAACTGTCCCGAATCGGTCTCGCCACCGCTCAAAAATTTTTACGCCCGCATCCCGATTTCTGAACATTAGCGCCATGAACGGCGGTGCCGCTGGATGAAGCGCTCCATAAGCCACGCCGGTCCAGCCAGCGCGGTCCCAAAGGTGGACGTCGATCACCGATTTAACTACTACACCGCGATGGTCCGTAAACTTGGGAGGTTCTGCCTCGTGGGGTCTTGGTTTCTCGGGTTGGACAACTGCTTTGGCTGACTTCGGATCTCGTCTTACCTGCGGCCTAGTTGGAGTGGCCTCGAACGTTTTTAGTGCATGTTTTTCCCATGACTCAAGGCGTGCCACACCATTGAAAATGCGCTCCCGACTAAAACAGAGCGAACCGATCATCGCGACCCGTTCCATTGCGGCATCTGCTTTGAATAGCTGGTCAACGGCATCTTCGAAATTCTTGGCAGTGCAAGTCGCAGAAAAAACTGTGGCCGCGACTTCTAGCAGCATGGAGAGAAAATCACTATGAACCGCCGGGTTCCACGGAAACATATTCTCAGGCCAGCGGACGGTCACGCTCATCCGATCTAAATCAGCTGCCACCTCGAAACACGCGATGTCCGCTTCGATAATTTTGATTTGGAAACGCTCTGTGTGAGCGAATGCTTCTAGCTCGAACGCGGTTGCGAAAAAAGCCTCGATCGTCCCGGCAATGGCTTCGGCGACGGTTATACTTACGTCGGTTGGTTCATGTCGAACATGTACCTGAACGCCCAGTACCAAGGTGGAATACTCCTGAGCATTCGGGCCGTTGAAAATTGGCGGTCGCCACCTCGCATCACCTGCCGGCTGTCCCGCTAACTGATTGAAAAAGACTTCAACAGCTTCAGTAGTTTCGCTTTCGGGTATCCAGCCTTCCTCTCTTAGAACGTCCTCGTACCCCAGTAGGTATAGCAGGGTAGTTCTGCTCACATCCAAGCCTAATCCTGCGAGAACATCAGGAATTGATTCCAGCCTTGGAATATCTTCCCTGGAGAGGTTCGCCAGATGACAGGCCAGTACCATGTCATGGTCTTTCAACTGCTCGGCGGCGCGCTTCTTTGCTTCTTCACCGAAAGGCAGAGAGTTCATGCAGCCCCGCGCAATCTGAATAGTTTCCAGCAATTCGGGGAAGTGCTTAAGCTGGCATGCTTGCCATGCTGCATTCATGAGCGCCGGGAACACGATTAACGGGAGCTCTCCATCCTCTTCGCCTTCAATAAAGAGGATCGCTGCTGCTGAGGTGCAGCTTGCACGTGCTGCCCAAAGTAAGCCTGCACTTTGATAAGCAAGTGCCAGTTGAAGCTGAGCGTCGGCAAAGTCTTGCGCATTCTCCTTTTTGGAAAGCAGACGGACGGCTTTGCCCAGAAGCCGGATCATCTCCATTTTCTCGTCGAAGTCGAGCTGCTTAGCGCGATTGAGCAGTACCACCGCGCCTTGCACCTCTCCGGAGCGTTTAGCCACGAAGTCGGAGAGTTGGTCTACGAGCATTCGGTAACCGCGATCTTTGCCTGCGGCCTCGCCAAACACTTCGATAAGCCTCACCAGGCGCTTGGCGTTGAACTCTCCTAAACCTTCAGCCTCGACAAGAATGTTCGCGAACTGCGGCCACAGCGATGAAACCCGCTCCGGCTCTCCAAATGTTAAAGCTTCGTTGAGCTGGATAGTGAGCAGAGAGGTCCTTGCCTCAAGCGCATTGTTGGGGCGGCTGCTGTCGCTCGCCAGTTCGGCAAGACGGGAGGACAATCGGGCGATCCGGGGCTGTAGTTGTACCTCTTCCGGCGTACGGTGGCGATGAATGACGGTGTTGAAAAGCAGTTGCAGGAGGTTGCAGAGCATCCCGAGGTTTATCGAATTCTCATCTTCGATGACCCGATTCTCGAACCCGTCATACCCATCGAGAATCGCTTTGAGGTCATCAAACCACCAAAACTCTGTCCAAAGCGATTCGTAACGTGCGGTGAGCTGCTGTCGATACGTTCCTCCATCGTCCGCCAGGCGGACGGCGCGAAGGAATCTGCCATCCACATCCGTTCGCGGCAGCTCCAGCTCGCGCGCCAATGTTGCTGCCAGAAGTGCCTCCGAAGCGCGCTGCATTTTCATCCCAACAAATGCAGAAGGGTCTTCAAGCTCTCGCTCAATGTCCGCCAGTTGCTGCTTACGTGAATAGTCCGATGGGCCTAGAACCAGATCGTCCGCTTCGTCACCGATTTTCAGGTAGTTGAACGCGAGGTCTAGGCGGTTTTTATCGATAACCTCATTGATGATCCAAGCTCGGTCATGAATGGTCACCTGGACACCGTGCAAACGGCTCAGCTCATCTTCTACACGGGCTCGATCCTTCGCACGCGCAGCTCTCGACGTCACAAAAAATATCTTGGTGTAACCGCGGTTTGTCGCCACGATGCCATTCACATCGGATCTAATCTTGTCGGCCCAAGTTTTTTTTGCGCTGAAAGCAAAAGCCCAGCGTTCGGTGCCGCTATTTGCCGTACCAACAAAGGTCAGAGTGCTGATTTCATCAGAAACTGGAGAGGTCTCGGTGTCGGCTTTGCTGTCACCACCGCCCTCCGGCCCAGTTGCCGGTCTTAGGTTTGGACAAATCGTCCGCTCGCAAAGCTTGCGGCAGAACAATTCAAAGTCATGCGTCTGATTACGCTCAGTGATGGTCTCCAAGTGATGAGACAGGACCTCAGCTTTGAGCTGGTGTTTGATCTTGCGGGTAGAGTCGGAATAGAGCTCGGGTCGGATCTGACGCATGAACTGGGAGGGCGAGACGACCTTATCTTCAGCCTTCATCTGCATCACGTGGGGTCCTTTTTGGTGAGGCGTAGGCAGTTATTGACTATATATACCGTGACGCGGCGCCAGGTTAAATAGGAACCACACTCAGTCGAGGCATTCAAGATCCCAGGCATCTTCGCCCATCAAGAAGTTTGTGACATATTCCTGCTGCTCTTTGAGGGTAGTACGGTCGTGAGCCCAGCCGAGATGCGTGTCTACAAACTCTCCTTGCGTATCGTCGATGTAGTAAGCCGTACGTGCTTTCGCCAACGTGTATAGGTTGATGAGCCGAGCACGTGTATGCGGCTTAAGTCGATCGTACACCGTTACGTTAGGATCGCTGGAATACACCAATCCTTTACCTGGCGCGATTGCGATGATGAGCAGCAGGTCTTTCAGATAATGCCCCCAGCGGGATGGGGGGTAATCTGACGCGAGCAAGCAAGGTGGCTCCCAGCTATATTCCCGCATGTTCGCTGCCGCAAGGCCATCTGAAAACGCCTCGTCAATCAACGGGACTTGTTCGTTCTGGGCAAGCAAAAGTAATGACAGCACACCCAGAGAGCTGCTTGCTTTGAGGTAATCTATAACTTCATCAATTGAGCGATGCGAGGACCGCTGTCCGTCTTTCATCTCCTTCCTGAACAGCTCAAGCTCTTGGCGGACATCCATGGCTTTGAGGATGTCTGGGTGGCGAGCCTCCATCAGTGTCAGCGTGTTTGCCAATTGCCGACGGTCGCCCAATTCCCAATCTTGAACACTGCTGCCACGCGCCTTCTCGATGATTTTATGACCCGCTTCATCAATCATAGGGGTGATAAAGCTGGATTCGACCTCAAATCCTCCATCTGCAAAGTCGAGCCGATAAAGGTCTTGGATCGAAGCAGTATGCTTTATGGCCACCGACTTGATTTCGATCGCACCGCTCGAAGGCAACCGGCGATAACGGTAAATTCTGCCATTTTCGTGTTGCCAAGCTTTGAGGAAATGTTGAGGGACGAAGTGATGATTGCGTGGAGGGTTCGGCATTTAGTAGAGCTCTCTAGTACGAGTAGCACGAAGCTAGGTCGGCCCACAATTAGATCAGGTGAAGACGGTTATCGAAACGCTCATTAATGGATTAAGGGTGTTCTTGCTTACTGTTCGGGGGCCTGGAATCAGTTTGCTGCTCTCACGCAGTTAGTCCGACGTTTTAGCCTGACAAGCGAAAATGGCACAAAAATCCGGGTTCAAGGGCTGTGCGCGAACTATTACTGCGTTAACCTCGCCCAATAGTAACGAGCATGTGTGCCTGTTACCGCATTGAGGAAGGAACCTGTGCGCATCGAGTCGATCACGATCTCTGGCTTTCGCTGTTTCGGCCCGAATGAGATTTCCATTCCAATCTCAGACGAGGTCACTACGATCGTTGGCCCTAACGCTGCGGGTAAAACTGCGCTTTTGCAGGCCATGTCGAAGCTGTTTGGGGTTACGCGGGCGCAGCGCACCGTATCACTTTCCGATTTCCACCTAGCTCCTGGAGAGGATCCTGAGAGCCGCGATTCCAAAGAGCTCTTCATCGAGGCGATCGTTGCCTTCCCGGAATTGTTGGACGGGTCTGCAACCGCGGAAACCATCGCCCCTTCATTTCGGCACATGCTGATTACGAGAGCAGCCCAGGCGCCCGTTTGCCGAATGCGGCTTGAAGCACAGTGGGATGACGACGGTACACTTGAGGGAGAGGTGTCACAGAGTCTTTTTTGGATCGATTGCTTAGATGACGAGCCCGCAGAGGACAAATACCAACCGGTGGCAGTGACCGATCGGGGCCTCATACAACTTTATTACACCCCTGCAAGTCGAGACGCCGCCGGCCAAATCCGAGCAACTGCCGGCACGCTGGCAGCCCGTCTCCTGAGGGCCATTGAATGGTCCTCCGACACCGAAGACAAAGTGCAAGAGGCGACTGAGAGCCTTACTGCTGCGTTTGAAGGCGAGTCTGCGATCACGGCAATTACCGAGGCTCTGCAAACACGCTGGGCAGACCTGCATGACGACGCTTCCAATACCAAGCCTAGGCTCAGCCTGGTGAGCCGACGTTTTGAGGAAGTGATCAACAAGATCGCGGTCATATTTGAGCAGGGACCTGACGGGCGAGAAAGAGGTATTGAAGCCCTCAGTGACGGACAGCAGTCGCTTTTTTATTTTGCATTGGCCGCCGCCGTTTTTGACCTAGAGCGTGAGGTCGTTGAAGGTTTTGTGGACGGTTTTCGGGAGGATGCACTCCATATTCCTGCGCTCACACTGTTTGCTCTTGAGGAACCAGAAAACCACCTTTCACCCTACTTCCTTGCTCGCATCATCCGGCAGGTTCGATCGTTGACTGAGGCCAGTGGTGCGCAGGCCATAATTACGAGTCATTCGCCGGCAGTTCTTAGCCGAGTCGAGCCAAGCGAAGTCCGTTACTGCCGCTGTAACGCAAAGACTCGCGTATCTAATGTGAAGCGAATTGAGCTGCCAACTGATGATGTAGAGGTCAGCAAGTTTGTGCGTGGTGCCATATTGGCCTATCCCGAGCTGTACTTCGCGCGGTTTGTCCTGCTCGTTGAGGGTGATTCGGAAAGGATCGTCCTCCCTCAACTCGCCGAAGCGCTTGATCTGCTCATCGACCCAGCTTTCGTCGCGATCGTCCCTCTCGGTGGAAGACACGTCCAATATTTCTGGCGCTTACTTAAGGGGCTAGGTATTCCTTACGCAACTCTCTTGGACTTGGATCTCGGCCGTGATGGTGGAGGTTGGGGGCGAGTAAAAACAGCTCTGGAGAAGCTTATTGAGTTCGGTGAACCTAAGGACAAAATCCTCAAAGTCACATCCGGCATTATGACTGACGCAAAGTTGGCCGGAATGCACAAATGGAGCAACCGAGGTGACCACTCCAACCTGTTGGGTTGGATGAATAGGCTGAAGAAATACAACGTCTTCTTCTCTGCGCCGCTGGACCTTGATCTGGAGATGCTAAATGCCTTCCCCGATGACTATGCCGCCGTAATTCCTAAAGGGGGTGGTCCTCGTACGACCGCAGACAAGGCTGCAGAGGTTGTGCTGGGGACTTCAGGTCCAGGACTTTCGGTATACACGGGACCCTATGAGGATTACCCGGCATTGTTTCCGAGTTATCGTTACCACTTCCTCACCCATAGCAAGCCAGCCACGCATCTTGCGGCATTGACGCGTGTTAGTAAGGCAAGCCTAACCGCAGATATGCCAGCAGTTCTGGCTGAGGTCGTTCGACATATTGCAAGCTCCCTGAGGCGAGACTGATCATGGCCGTTTCGTCACGCCGAATAGCTCGAGAGGATTGGAAACCCGTCGGGGTCGAAGCTCTGGAAGCGAATGCGCTGAAGGTGGTCCGTTCGAGAAAAAATCGCTCGATTATTGCCGGGCCAGGCACTGGCAAGACAGAACTGCTCGCGCAGCGTGCCGCCTTTCTCCTGCAGACGGATACTGCTCCTTCCCCACGACGCATTCTGGCTATCAGCTTCAAACGTGATGCGGCATCTAATCTGGCAGCACGCGTACGTCAGCGCTGCCATCATTCCCATGCAAAACGCTTCGATTCCATGACGTTTGATGCGTTTGCAAAAGGATTGGTCGACCGCTTCGGTCAGGCATTACCTGACCGCTGGAGGCCAAGACCCGATTACGAGATCACGACTCACACGGAGCGAGATTTTCGCGATTACCTCCATGACCTTCCACCACCACCTGCGGTAATCGGAACAAGAAATGATGTGCGTGAGATAGGGTCTAAAACCTTTGAGCGTCGGCACCTGCTCGGCTCACCGTTACCTGTAGAAGGATGGCCAGACCCAACTGTAGCGCAATGGGCGGCAGATGCGTTCTGGCGAGTGTCGCTCCACGGCGGTGGCAAAAGCGTGCTGTCTTTTCCAATGATTGGCCGTCTCGCTGAATTGCTGCTGCGAGTCAATCCGATGGCGCGAGATGCATTGCGCCTCACCTATTCACATTTATTCATGGACGAATTCCAGGACACCACCAGAGTTCAGTACGATCTGGTAACTACGATTTTTCGAGGCACAGAAACCATCGTGACTGCTGTCGGAGATAACAAGCAGCAGATCATGCGTTGGGCAATGGCGATGGATGATCCTTTCTCTGCATTTGATGCTGATTTCGGAGGTGTCCGGACTTCGCTCTTCAACAATTATCGATCTTCGCCGGACTTGGTACGTATTCAGCACGTGTTGGCCCAGGCGTTAGATGTACAAGCTGTGCAGCCGATATCTCAGACTGACGGCACAATTGACGGAGAAAGCTGTTCAATTCTCGACTTCCCGAGTCCGAAAACTGAAGCGTGTCATTTAGCGCAATCAGTAGCGTCATACATTGCCGACCTGAAACTGACTCCTCGAGACTTCGTCATACTGGTTCGACAAAAAGCGGGAGAATATGCAGAAATCTTGGAACCTGCCTTCGCGAACGAAAATCTGGCGCTGCGTAACGAAGCTGGAATGGTCGGCAAAGTAATGCTGCAGGAGCTGATGACAGAGGAAATCTCGAAGTTGGCGGTCAACTTTCTCCGCCTATCAATGACTCCGAGAGCGGGAAGTTATTGGTCGACTTGCCAGAATTGGCTCGCCTCAATGAGAGGGATCGATGCCGATGACTCAATCAGGCAGAGTAGGCTCGCTCGTGTGTTGGACACCTATGCAACCGAACTGGCTGCACGCTACTCCCTCCCCCCGAGAAGTAAGGTGGCCTCACGCGCACTTGTTGATGACATCCTAAATTTCGTGGGTGTAGAGCATGTGATCCGTTTCAACGCCGCCTATGGCCAAGGGAGCTGGCTAGAAAAAGTGTTAGACGCAACGGCGGAACATCTTTTATCCAGCTCGCTCCACAGTAAGGACTGGTCCCACGCCCTCGACATGTACGAAGGCGTGCACGCAATTCCTTTAATGACGATCCACAAGAGCAAGGGCCTTGAGTATCACACCGTTATCTTTGTCGGACTGGATGATGGCGCTTGGTGGAGTTTTTCTCAGGATGAAATTGAGGCCACGGCAGGATTTTTTGTGGCTTTCACCCGTGCTAAACAGCGGGTCATATTCACTTACTGTGCTTCGCGGGGCACACGAACAAAAATTGCAACGCTTTACGAGCTGCTTACTAAAGCCGGAGTCCAAATCACGACTGGATCGAGTTGATCATTTCCAGGTGACATTTCCAGACAACGGCATCGTGTGTTGACGCTGATGAAAAATCACACAGCTGCCGAGAAATAGTTGATCCAGATACGGGACGATGCTTGGTTTGTGCCGGTCGCCGCTAGAGCATGAGGATGTTATGGCCTTTTGCCTTCCCGATGTGATATTGCTTTGCACTCAATTTGACTCGCGAAGGAGATGCGAATGTCTGGTTCTGGCGGTAGCTATCTGGGTCCATCTACACCCACCACTTCCTGCGCGGCACTTCAGTTTGATACCCAGCTAGCTTCACCGAAAGCACAGGTGGTTGGGCAGCTGAGCGTCAACGACATCCTCGACATTGTCTTTTCGCAGTCGGGTAACCAGCAAGTCGTCTCCGCACTTTGGAACGGCGCTGATGCAGGAGGGATTGTCGATCCACATCTGAATCAATTGCGAAGCTGCATGAGCCAGGGTGAACAGTACCAGGCACGTGTGCTGCAACTTGGTGGAGGTCAAGTACGCCTCCGGGTTTACCACGTTTAATTTCGAGCAAGGAGAGCTCTATGATCACAATTGTAGGAGGCGTCTACCGAGAACGGTGCATGCGCCCGGCCTGGGACGATATTTATGGCTCGGCAGGGAGAGCAGCAACTGCTATCGCCCGTTTCGGTGGACAGGCGGAATTACATGCCTGTGTAGATAGCAACACCCAGATTGTCGTTGATGCTCGCGCAGCCGCAGAAGGGTTCCAGTTCAATGCTACAGCTGCGCAGGCAGGGGTTACTTTCGAGTACATCCATGGCCTCGCCAATCCAGATATTCGACGTGACACCCACGTTAAATCGGAGCTCCAGGTTCGCGCCGAGAAGGTGCTTCGATTCGGCATGATCGATGGAACGGCAGTGGTTGATGCTGAGTACGTGGTGTTTGACCCACAGAATGCCGATGGTACGGAGTCCTTTGGGGCCAATGGCTCTCAAGCAAAGCACTTGGCTTTGGTCTTGAACCGCCACGAGGCCAATCTGTTGGTGCCCACTTCCAGTGGGTTGACCGCACAAGAGCTCGCAATCGTGCTTGCCGAGCAGGAGAGCGCGGAGGTAGTTGTCATCAAGATGGGGCCGTTGGGTGCCTTGGTGTATGAAAACGGCGCAATCTCGACGGTACCTGTATACCGCACTGAGCGGGTATGGAAGATCGGCTCAGGAGATACCTTCGCTGCCCACTTCGCATTGGGCTGGATGGATAACGGCCTTTCGGCTCACGATGCAGCCTCGGTTGCCTCCGTTGCGACGGCCTTTTATTGCGAAAATCAAGGCTTCCCCGACCAGGCCTTGCTTGCTGACTTCAAGCCGTACCCACTGCAGCCATCAGCTCGGTATCGCGATGGCTACGCCCCTAAGGTGTACCTCGCAGGGCCATTCTTTACCCTCGCAGAGCTGTGGATGGTCGGGCAGGCTCGCAGAGACCTGCTGGCAATGGGGCTGGATGTATTTTCCCCATACCATGACGTAGGTCTTGGCTCTGCTGACGACGTGGTCGAAAAGGACCTTGAAGGGGTGCGCGATTGCGACGTTCTACTTGCGATTGGTGATGGGCTTGACTCGGGCACAATCTACGAGATTGGCTACGCTCGGGCATTGAACAAACCTGTCGTTTTCTACGCAGAAAATGAGTCCGAACAGGACAAGAAAATGATGGAAGGCTCCGACTGCCGCATCACCGATGACTACGTCAGTGCGATCTATCAGACGGTCTGGGAATCGGTAGTGCTATGAAGACAGGATTATTGTTGTCTGGTGGGATGGACTCATTGACGATTGCCTGGTGGAAGCACCCGGACATCGCGTTCACCATGAACTACGGTCAGCTTGCGGCGCAGGCCGAGATCGAGGCTTCTAGGACGATCTGCAAACAGTTGGAAATCCCTCATCATGTGATTGAGATTGACTGCCGCCAGCTGGGCTCGGGAGATATGGCAGGCAGCCAAGCCGACAGCCTGGCTCCAGCCTCGGATTGGTGGCCGTACCGGAATCAGATGCTGGTTACACTCGCGGCGATGAAGGCAATCTCGTTCGGCGTAACGCACTTGTGGTTGGGCACCGTGAAATCGGATGGCTTCCATAGGGATGGCTCGCCCGAGTTCATGTCGGCGATCAGCCATCTGCTATCCCTGCAGGAGGGTGGCATGGTGGTGGAAGCTCCTGCAATTGAGCTTTCTACTGCTGAGCTTGTCCGTAAGTCTGGCATCCCTGCGAGTCTTTTGGCCTGGGCGCACAGCTGCCACAAGTCGCATGTTGCGTGTGGCAACTGCCGTGGCTGCAACAAATACATGGAGGTGTTTCAAGAGGTGGGGTATGACTTGGATCGACCTGGGTGACCCAACTCCAAGGCTGGCTCCTGAGCGGTATGAGCCTCTCGAGTGGGAAATTGGTGATGTCTGCCCGCTCCCTGCTTCCTCGGAGGCGTTAGACCGGCCGTTCGGCGAGGTTTTGGATGCGCGTGCGTCGCATCGCGAGTTCGGCGTCGTCTATGACCTGCAGCTCGGAGCCTTCCTCTGGCATGCATGCAGAACTCGAGGATCCGGTACGTCAAACCTAGGTTTTGATCTGGAGCATCGAGCGGCCCCCTCGGCTGGAGCGATCCACCCTATACATATCGTCGTTAAGCGGCCCGAAGATGATCGATGGTGGATGTATGAGCCTAGGGCCCACCAACTGGTGGAGCTCCGACATTCGACCGGCAAGCTTGCAGGCCTTTATGAACTCAGTCTGCGGGTTCTGGGCGGTGATGAGGCAACACGAATTCTGTTTCTGGCCGAGCCCGGAAAAACATTGGGTAAATACCAAGATGGATGCAGCCTTGTTTGGCGTGACGCGGGGGTGCTACTCGCGGTCATGGCATTAACTGCGACAGCCCAGGGACTCAACTTCTGTCCGCTGGGTATCACCGGTGAGCCTTGGGCCAGTACCCTAGGCGATCAGGGAAAGTTGGCTGGGGTTGGCCTTGCTCTTCTTGGGTCTGCTACGAGAACCTGAATCAGGTGCGTGGTGCCCCATGCCCATGATGCTGTGCACCGTGGCGGGCGATGACATCATCTCCAACCACATCAGGGCATCGAGCTCCGATGCCCTGACGCCAAGTCCTTTACTGAAGCGGATGAACTGCTCTTCCAGCTCCAGATAGTGTCGCTCAACGGTCAAGTTGCTCTCGAAGAACCTACCCAGTAGCCCGGCACGGAGAATGTGGATGTCCAGGATTGCTACGTCGTCCGCATCCAGCCAGTTACGGGCAACCCACGATGCGGTCTTGTAACCAATGCCTGGAATATCCAGCAGCCAGTCGCGCAGCGCTTTGCCGGAGCCTAACGGAGGCCGTTCAGCAGACAGCTTCTGAAGAGCCGCGCTGAGGTAGCGAGCCTTCTGTGTGGCGAAGCGGTACCGCATTTGGCGACCATCGATAACAAGGGGCTCTTTCAGCCACTCGAGCAGGCTTTCTTCTGAAGGTGGTTGGTCGCCAAAGGCACCGCGTTGCGGATTCCACGACACTTGGACACTCAGCCCACGATCATTTGGACACTCGTTCCATGCTCACTTGGACACCTGATCCACGTCCACTTGGACAGGCAGTCGGAGCGCAGCGACGCAGGTTTGCATTGTTAGTCTGAAGTCTCTGTCGCCGTCAATTTCGTTGCGCGTCTGCGCATCGATTCGCCCTTCAGTTCGATCCGATAAGCGTTGTGCACCAGCCGGTCGAGGATCGCATCGCCCAAGGTCGGGTCGCCGATCAGCGCATGCCATTTGTCCACCGGCATCTGGCTGGTGACCAGCGTCGAGCGGTTGCCGTAGCGGTCGTCCAGCAGTTCAAGCATGTCGCGCCGCTGCGCAGCGGTAAACGGCGCCAAGCCCCAGTCGTCCAGGATCAGCAGGTCGGTCTTGGCATAGCCGGCCATGAGTTTGGCGAAACGGCCGTCGCCGTGAGCCAGGCCCAGCTCCTCCATCAAGCGCGGCAAGCGCAGGTAGCGCACGCTGTAACCGTCGCGGCAGGCCTTGTGAGCCAGCGCGCAGGCGAGCCAGGTTTTGCCTACGCCCGTTGGGCCGCCGATGATCAGGTTCAGGCCGTCGCGCAGCCATTGGCCGCTGCCCAGTTGCAGGATCAGGGACTTGTCCAGGCCGCGTGGGCTGCGGTAATCGATGTCTTCCAGGCA
>Ga0180008_1000989_pt1 | contig 19720 bp, 18 predicted proteins | sample MM_PW_MetaG_FD_121121 | JGI IMG/M metagenome (GOLD analysis project Ga0180008, IMG submission 121121) | Groundwater microbial communities from the Aspo Hard Rock Laboratory (HRL) deep subsurface site, Sweden - MM_PW_MetaG | ecosystem: Environmental > Aquatic > Deep subsurface > Groundwater...
AACTAAGGTAATGATGGTGGTCATGGGTTTTCCTTTTTCCAACGATGAGATTTAATCAATACCACTGTAGCATTGTAAAAATTAGTTGAATAGCGTCAATAAGCTGTAGCTGTCTGGTGAGCAGAGATCCGCTGTTCCACGGACTGATGTTGCATAATTTTGATGTTCAATAATTTTGAACTAAAGCGTCAGTTTTCTCCGTTTTTCGTCCTGCCTTTTTCATTCTATAGTGGGCTTATTGAAGGTTAATGCAATTCACTACAAGATTAAGGAGATACAAAATGTTTGAAATTATCCGTTCAGGTGAACGTGGCAGAGCTCACTTCGGTTGGTTGAAAAGCCAACATACCTTTTCTTTTGGTGATTACTACAACCCAAAACAAATGGGCTTTTCAGAACTTCGGGTGATTAATGACGACGAAGTTTCGGCTGGTGCTGGTTTCCCAACTCACAGTCACCGTAATATGGAAATTATCAGCTATGTGCTTGAAGGCAAAATTGCCCATAAAGATTCAGCAGGTAATGAAGAAATACTGCCGGCGGGCGAATTTCAACTGATGAGTGCTGGTAAAGGTATTTCACACAGTGAATACAACGCCAGCGATAAAGAAAGGTTGAAGTTTCTGCAAATTTGGATCCAGCCTAATCAGCTGAATGGTACTCCGGATTATCAGCAAAAAGACTTTGGTCAGTTGCCCGGTTTAACTGAAGTGATTACGCCAGATGGCCGCAATGGCACTTTGACTATTAAACAAGACGCCAGCTTATCGCAGTTGATTTTATTAGCAGCAGAGCAGCAAATTATGCCTGTGAAACCGGGCAGGGCTTATTACCTGCATTTGATCAACGGCGAACTGACTGTTGCTGATCAGCAGTTAACACCTGGCGACGGTATCAAGTTGGCTCAGTTGACTGAGTTAACAGCCACAGCCGGCTCTGAAGCAGTCAGGGCGCTTTGGTTTGATTTACCAGAGTGAAACACTGCTGATGTTTTAATTTAGGCTCTCAAGTAACAGGGATGCAGTAAATGCATCCCGTTGTTTTGGCTATTTAGTTTTTGCTAAGCCGGAGCGGAAAGTAAGCAGATAACAGATCAAATTCATCGTCCGGATACGCAGGAAAATAAAAGGTCCAGCCTTCAGACTTTAACTTTGCAATAGCCAACCTTAAGCTTTCAACACCCAGACATAAGGCCTGAAGCGCGTCAACGCCATAGGCATACTTCTCGAATAACAGACCCGCAATTTCAACCTTGCAGCGATAATCGCCGTGTTCAGACAATGGATCCGGTTCAGGCGCGTGCAGGCTCAACACACAAGGCACTGACTCACCCGCAGCATTTTTTGCGATGTATTCACTTGTGGCTAAGAGCATTGGGTTTTCCTGATCTCTGTTTATCTACTCTAAAAGCGAATGCGAAGGTAGTTGTCCTATTAAACCTTACCTCATAGTGTTTTTCCACTGCGGATACCGGCAAAAATGTGTAACAACAAGAACAAAGGGTAGTGACCGGCACTCTTGTTGTGTTGCATATACTGATCAGACAGAGCAAAGCCTGATGCGTCCTATAAAGTGTTGTGGCATTCCGAGTAGTCCGGGCTATTCTGAATCGCTCTGGGTAGTAAACTCAGATTGGGTAGTCAAAAAAATGAAAAATCTGATAGGGGGCCGGCCTTCAGATTGTTTAGTCTGGTCGCTATTTCTCTGGATATGCTGGGTTTATTTATCAGATGGACCAGAGTTTGCAACCTGAACTGATTACGGCTCGCTGGGGTTAAGTATGGACGTAAGAACATGGTCTTCCCAGCGTCCATTAATTTTTAAGTACTTCTTCGCTTGGCCTTCTTCAGAAAACCCAAGTTTTTTCAGTAAGTACCCTGATCTGGTATTCGACGGCATATAGTTCGCCATCACTCTGTTTAATTTAAGTTCAGTAAATGCGTAATGCAAAGCCGCCTGACAGAGCTTGGTCATAACGCCAGAACTCTGATAACTCTGTGCTACGCCATATCCCATAAAGCATGCTCTGAATGGCCCATAAAGGACAGAAGTAAGCGAACAATGTGCTATGACACAACCATTAACGCTGCCAATAAAATGGGCTGCGCTGCCATTGTTATGTTGTTCCTCATACTCAGTTAATCGGATAAAAAGCGATGCTTCGCTGTAATAGTCATGGTCACGCAGCGGCTCCCAAGGTCTGAAATGTACTGCATTAGTCAGATAATATTCAGCCAAAAGCGCTGCGTCAGCTGTTGTGGCAAGGCGTATATTCATGAGGTAAGCCAATAAGCCTTGTGGCTAGCTCTTTTGGTATAACTTCAGTTTGATAAACAACTCTTCAACCTGAGTCCTGGCCCAGGGCGTTTTGCGTAAAAACGTCAGGCTAGACTTAATGCTGGGGTTGGAGCTGAAGCACTTGAGCGATATTTGCTTTGCTAAAGGCGCAAAGCCGCCATGATGTTCAACTAACAATTCCAGAATTTGCTGCAGGGTAAAACCGTGCAGCGGGTTATTTTGTTGTGGCTGGTTTGGGGCTTGGATTGCCATAAGGGCTTTGCTCTGTAGTAGCTAAAGGCCGGAACTGGCCGTGGTAGTTTTCATCGTCTGTGCCAATCATCAGGGCTGAACCTGGGATCAATGGGCTTGGGCTGGCTAAAGCTTCTACTTTAAAGCCATCTATTTGCCATAGCACTGGCCGTTCTGCCATTAAGCTGATGGGTTGTTTTGCTGTTGGATTCACCAGAGCAAGCGGATAAACAGCACTGGTGAAAGGGCCGTTGTCTGAACTGTCGAGCACCGCGCTGGCCCAAAGTACATCAGCTTCCAGATGTAAATCAGCTATCACTCTGTTGTAGTTGCGGTTTTTAAGTTTTGTTGGGCCTGTCACCTGAATTTTTTGGCCATTCCACTGGATACTGGGAGCTGCCATATCCAGTTCACCCCATTGTAAAAATCCGGCTGCGGTGGCTGTGCCACGTTCACCTAAAATCACCAGATAACGGTTCACATCTTTTTTAGCGCAAGCCAAACCTTCAAAGTTATCGCCATCTTGCTCCGGGCTGCTATCGCGCTCGACTGGTAACTCAAAGGTATTCAGCACTTGCGCATAAGTTGGGAACACTTTGATATGAAATAGTCGGCCAAATGAGCCTTGCCAGGTGCCACTTTCTGCTATTAAAAATTCACCATTTTGACCAGGTAAAGCACAAACTGCTTCTAAATCGTTGGATGCCTGACCTGCTGGCCAGTTGGTCACAAACAAACTCTGTGCTGTCAGTTGTTGATCCGGATTCACCTGAATTAAGGTTAAGCGATCGCCCTGACGCTGAATTTTTTTATCTTGCACTGCCAGATAATGATTTTGTTCCAAAGTGGCTAAACCGCTTATCGCAGGTAAGGCGGTTTGAGTTTTAGGCCGGAATGGTGTGTACCAACGCGGATCAACCGGCATTTTAAACAACAGTGGTGACATACGTTTAAACTTATCGGTATGAGTACCACACTGAATATTGTCGCTGTAGTGCTGTTTCCACGGGTCGTTAATTAAATACACTGTGCCATTGTGAATGGTCACGGCTTCCAGCGCGGTTTGCACCAGCTTGTCGTATGCAGGGCACAAACCACTGTCGTCAGTGCTGACATAAAAACTCAGCTTTTGCACAAAAGGCGGAATACGGTTAGTCAGGTCGAACACCCATAACTCGTCATCATTACGCGCCACTGCCACTAAATATCCAGGGTGGCCTAAAATCGGGCTGGGTAAAAACTCAATGCCGTTAATAGGATGGTCGTTGTCATCCAGCATAGGTAAGGTCAGGTTCGCGTCTATTACTTTGACAAAATTATCACGCAGCCAGAAATCCTGAGTTAAGCGGGTTTTAAATAACTTAGGTTTGTTGGCTATATCCTGCTCTAGCGCCAGATATAAGTTCTGATGATCATCTACTGCTAAACCTTCAATACCGTCGTTCGGGAAATTACCTACTTTGGCTTCAAGTGGGAATTGCACTGGCCGTACAGCCACAATTTCGGCTCGGGTTAAAGCACTATCGACCTGAATCTTTAGCAGCAGAGTAGGGTAAGCCGTGGAGTTTGACTGGTTAAACTTTTTTGCACACTCATTACTTAACTGATAAGCCGATGCATCTTCGGTCACCGTAATTAAGCTGGTGTCGTCCAATCTGTCCCATGTTAAAGCTTCTAAATCGGGTTTATCTGCTAAATAGTTGTAAAAGCAGCTGCTTTTTAAACTGTCTGCTACCGTAATTTGAATTGGCTGAGTAATAGCTGCTGCCGTAGCAGGGTCAATACGGAACAGTTTCATCCTGGTACTTTCGTGCGCACTTTGATCGCCTACTACCACCAGTTCACCTTTGCGGAAGGTGACACCAGAGGTTTGTGGGTCGACTAAAGTTTGCTTTTCTAAGTCGGTCAGCCATTGACCTGTCAGAGCCGTTTCTGCATTCAGATCCCCACTTAAGCTGGCAAGCGCCAATACAGTGAACAGGGATTTGGATAAATTGATCACAGTCTTAGATCCATAATTCAGGGCATATTCAGATGGCGCCTAACATACGATCTACCGGGCCATTTCGCCAGTGAAACCCGATAAAAACGCATTATTCGCCGAAAAAAAATACAATAACTTGAGAGGTATAGCAGAAGATAAGAAAAATGGGGTCAGATCACATTGTTAATAGTTAACAATGTGATCTGACCCCATTTTCAGGGTTTAGTAGCCTTGTTCGTGGATATCTCTTACTGCACGGCCTGATGGGTCAGTCATTTGCGCCATTTTCGCATCCCATGCTAAAGCTTCAGGAGTAGAACAAGCGACCGACTTACCACCTGGTACACAGGAAATTGCGCCTGTGTGTGGGAAATGCTCTTCAAAGATCACCCTATAGTAATAAGCTTCTTTGCTGTCCGGAGTATTGACCGGGAAGCGGAAGGCTGCTGTTGCCATTTGCTGATCCGTCACTTCTTTTTCAGCGTGAGCTTTTAAGCTGTCAATCCAGCTGTAGCCTACACCGTCTGAGAACTGCTCTTTTTGGCGCCATAAAATTTCGTGTGGTAACAAGCCATCAAAGGCCTGACGCAAAATGTGTTTCTCCATTTTGCCTTTGCCACACATTTTCGCTTCAGGATTTAAGCGCATGGCGACATCCATAAAGTCTTTGTCGAGGAAAGGCACGCGGGCTTCAATACCCCAGGCCGACATGGCTTTGTTGGCGCGGTTGCAGTCGAACATATGCAACCTGTCCAGCTTACGTAAGGTTTCTTCGTGGAATTCTTTGGCGTTTGGCGCTTTGTGGAAATACAAATAACCACCAAAAATTTCATCAGAGCCTTCGCCTGACAACACCATTTTAATACCCATGGCTTTGATTTTACGTGCCATTAAGTACATAGGGGTTGAAGCACGAATAGTGGTGACGTCATAGGTTTCAAGGAAATAGATCACGTCACGCAGTGAATCTAACCCTTCCTGCACTGTAAACAGTACTTCATGGTGCACTGTACCAATACTGTCAGCTACTTTGCGGGCAGCGACTAAGTCAGGCGAGCCTTGTAAACCCACAGCAAAAGAGTGCAGGCGAGGCCACCAGGCTTCGGACTGACCATCATCTTCGACACGACTGCGGGCAAATTGCTGAGTAATAGCGGAGATCAGTGACGAATCCAGACCACCGGATAACAACACACCATAAGGCACGTCGGACATTAAGTGGCTTTTTACGCTGTGCTCAAGTGCTGCGCGTAATTCGCCTAAGTCAGCCGGATTGTCTTTGACTGCATCAAAACTCTGCCAGTCGCGTTGGTAGTACTGCACCAGTTTGCCTACTTTGCTGTCAAAGTAATGACCTGGCGGGAATTCCTGCATTTGTTTACACACAGGTACTAAAGCTTTTAATTCAGACGCCACGTACAGCTGGCCATGTTCGTCGTAACCGTAATACAGCGGAATAATGCCAATATGGTCACGGGCAATCAGGTAACGGTTTTGCTCTGCGTCATACAGAATAAAGGCAAACATGCCTTGCAGTTGATCGATAAAATCAACGCCGTGCTGTAAATACAAAGGCAATATCACTTCGCAGTCCGATTTAGTCTGGAACTGATAGTCTACTGTTAAATTTTTCTCTAAATTTTTGTGATTATAAATCTCGCCATTCACTGCCAGAATGTGATTTCGATTTGGATTAATCAGGGGCTGAGCGCCATTTTCAGTATCTACGATCGCCAGACGTTCATGCACTAAAATGGCATGGTCGTTGTTCCAAACACCTGACCAGTCTGGTCCACGGTGGCGTAATAATTTAGATAACTGTAGCGCCTGCTGGCGCAAGGCTTTAACATCAGTCTTGATGTCAAGCACCCCAAAAATCGAACACATGATGAGTAACCTCTAAAATTAATTAATCCAGATCATTGCCCTAAGTAGTTGGCGTTGCAGAGATGCAATCAGCGAACGAGTCCCCATGAACATAGTTATCCTATGTGATTGGGGCGAGCGAACGCAGGCAACAAAGCTGCGGCGTCAAATACGACGGGCAAAAACATTTTGGCAGTATGTACGTCTAAACGTACCCCTTGAATTTGCCAGCTTACAGGAAAATTGCAAGAGGTTTTTTGCGCTTTTCAAAGGTAATGCAGGCAGTATGGTTTCAGAGCAACAGACGGTTTTTTCTTATTCATGCAAAAAAACAGCATAAATTCCAGATTCACAGCCCCGACAGAATGGCAACCAAAGCTGTTTTCAGAACCAGGACTATTCAGTGCTTTAGCCGCTGTTTTTCCGTTAGCACACCAAACTAACTTCCCATCACCCCAGTTGCTGACGTTATGGTTACATCAGCATACCGCATTGCAGGAGTGGAGCTTTGTAGACAGCACTGTGCTTGATGCCGATGGTCGTTATTACGAAGACTTTATTGCTCAAAGCCAGCAAATTCCGATGCGTTTGAACAACTGGCACGACTTATTTGGCGCGTTAATCTGGTGTTTATTTCCCAAAAGTAAGCAATTGATGAATCAGCTGCATATGGCGCAAATTCAGCAGTTTGGCAGCAAAGAGCGCTCTGTGGTGCGGCATAAACTCACCTTACTGGATGAATGTGGGGTGCTGCTTTGCATTCGGCCCTCGCAGCGTTTTATGCTGGATTTATTGCGTAATCATCAATGGACACCGGCCTTTTATCAGCACAAAAACTTGTGGTCTGAGTTAAACCCCATCATTTTTGGCCATGCGAACTATGAAATGGCAACTAAACCTTTTATTGGTTTAACCGGCAAATTGTGGTGCATTGAATTGCCGGAACAGGCCGGGATAATGAGTGGTATAAAAGGTTACAATTTTGTTGATGATTTATTGGCAAAACAGCTTGAACAAGCTGAACTGCTACTTGATAATCAACAGCTTAGTCCGATCCCTTTGTTAGGGGTTCCGGGCTGGTATACAGGGCAGGATCAGGCGTTTTATGCCAACACCAGCTACTTCAGACCAAAACGACACAAGACCAACGAATCAGAAGCAACAAAAACATCAGCAGGGAATAAGGCATGATAAAAATAGAAGCTCTGGCTAAATCTTTTGCCATCAGTCGTGGCCAAAAGTTGTCGGAAAGCGAAAAACAAGATGTTCGCTACAGCAAAGAAGCTTTTCATTCGGTACGAAACGTAAGCTTTGATTGTGGATCTGGTGAAGTATTAGGTTTATTGGGCCCGAATGGCGCAGGCAAAACTACTACTTTACGTATTTTATCTACCGCCTTGCAGCCGGATTCTGGTTCTGTGTTGATTGAAGGCGTGGATGTATTAAAACAGCCGATACTGGCGCGGAAAAAAATTGGCTTTTTATCCAGCAGTACTGGTTTATACGGTCGTTTAACCGCTTATGAAAACATTGCTTATTTTGGTCGTTTGCATGGCATGAGCGAAACCGCATTAAAACAACGGATTGAAGAGCTGTTCACCTTGTTGAATATGCACGACTTTGCCAACAGAAAGGCCGATGCGATGTCCAGCGGTATGAAGCAAAAAACCGCTATAGCCCGCGCTGTGGTGCATTCGCCTAAATTTGTTATTTTAGATGAACCTACTACGGGTCTGGATATTATGACCACTCAAACTGTGCTGGATTTTATCCGCTCATTAAAGCAGCAGGGTATTCCTGTTATTTTCTCTACGCACCATTTGGATGAAGTCGCCTCTTTGTGTGATCGCGTGGTGGTGATCGACAAAGGCATCAGTGCATTCTCCGACAGCTTCGACGCCTTTAAAGCATTAAGTGCAGACGGTGATTTACGCCAGTCATTTATGAATGTGATTAATCCGGCAGGACACAACAGGGAGTACAACTAAATGTGGCAAGTGTATTTGAAGGAACTGACAGAACTACTCCGTGATAAAAAAACTATGTTTTTTGTCATTTTACTGCCGATCCTGGTATTCCCTGTGCTGTTTGGCATTATGGGATTAGTGGTAGCGAACGTAGCGAAGAATGCAGAAGCAGAAGAGCACCGCTACGTCATTATCAATGCAGATAAAGCGCCTGAATTGACAGAAGCTTTGTTTTATCACAAAAATTTCAAAAAGGTGGAATCTGATCTGACCGAACCGGAAGCACTAAAACAAGCTATTCGCGACGATAAATTTGATTTGGCTATTATCATTGCCGACGACTTTAGTGCCGATGTAACTAATCTGACACAAAGCCAATGGACTGTGATTTACAATATGTCGTCCCAGCTTGATATGATTGATAAATACTTCAATCAGTTGCTGCGCGATTACAGCAAAAAGCTGCAACTGGCCAAGCTGGATAGCTTAGGTGTAAGTGCCGAAAAAGTGGATGCATTGTTGCAGCCAGTCAAGCTGGAAAAGGTAAATACCGCCGAAAGCCGCGAAAATTTAGGTGAAAAAATTGGCGGTTTTGTCGCTTACATCCTGATCCCTTTGTGCTTAATCGGCTGCTCTTATCCGGCTGTCGATATAGGTGCAGGTGAAAAAGAGCGCGGTACTTTAGAAACCTTATTGATATGCCCGATCAGCAGAACCTCTATTGTGTTAGGAAAGTTTCTGACTGTACTGACCACAGGCTTAGCCTCTGCACTTATTACTGTGACCAGCTTTGGTGGCTGGGGTTATGTGATTGGATCTTTAATGAGCGTAGATATAGTGGCTAAAACCATGTCGACTTTAGGTATCACTGATCTGTTACTGATCCTGATGATGTTAATCCCATTGTCAGCCATTTTTGCGTCTTTATTGTTGTCACTCTCCATTTATGCCCGCAGCTTTAAAGAAGCGCAAAACTACATTGGCCCTTTGAGCATGATCGTCTTTATGCCATTAATTGTGGCTTTAATGCCTGGTGTGGAACTGACATGGGCCATGGCTATGTTACCTATTGCCAACGTTGCACTTGCCATTAAAGAGCTGATTAAAGGCACTATAGATATAGGTATGCTGTTGGCTATTTTTGGTTCGACAGTAGTGATCGCAGGAGCCATGTTGGCCTTTTGTGTCAGCTGGTTCCAAAAGGAAAAAGTGTTGTTCAGATAAAATATTTGGACATGTTAAATGAAAGCGCGGTACAGATGGACGGGCAGGGGCAAGCCTGGCCCCTACACACCCGCTGATTAAATGTAGGGGCGTCGTTTATCGGCGCCCGTATTTTTCCGGGCCTATGTAGAGTGTCTCTCCAAATGAAGTTATTTGATGCCATAGTAAACCCCTACAACGGCTGCTTTATAGGGCCGGAGCAATTGCCTGATACAGTCGCCGAGTTTGCCGGACGTTTAGCGGCATCTGTTGAGGCCTGGCATCATCACTACGCCCTGATTTGGCTGGAGTTACCCGCTTCCCGTGCAGAACTGATATCTGTTGCTGTTGAACTTGGTTTTGCCTTTCATCACTGCACAGCTGACAAATTAATGTTGAGTAAAAAGCTGCAAGCCGACAGCTATTTACCTTCAGCTGCAACCCATAGCATAGGAGTGGGTGCTGTGGTGTTATCCGCATCAGGAAAAGTATTATTGGTGCAGGAAAAACCTCTGGAGGGCCGCAGCCCAGGTTATTTTAAATTGCCAGGCGGTATGGTTGATGCCAAAGAGCATTTAGTCGACGCTGCCATTCGCGAAGTGCTGGAAGAAACCGGTGTTGCTGCCAGCTTTGATAGTTTTTTAGGCTTACGCCATCATCATCAGGGCCAGTTTGGTGCTTCCAATTTGTATATGGTATGCCGCTTAACAGCCGAAGAAACAGAACCTAAACCGGATCCCCGCGAAATTTTACAGGCCCGCTGGTTTGACTGTGCAGAGTATCTGACTGACTCAAACGCCAGTTATTACAACAAGTTGCTGGTACAAACTGCATTAACAGGAGCGCGGCTTTCCAGTCAGAAAGTACCGGGTTATATGAAAAGTCCGGATGACTATGAGATTTTTATGGGGTAGATGTAAGTTTAAAGCCATTTGGTTCAAAGGGCATATCAAACAATAGTTGAGCTATAGTGATCTAAGCATTAGGCTATCAGAGTAAAGACAGTGGAGCAGGAAGATGTTAAGTATCCAAATCGACAATCCAGAGCTGGAAGCCGAATTAAAGCAGGCATATGGCAGTAACCCGCAGTCTGTAGTCAAAGCTTTTGCAGAGTTTGTGCAGACCAGAAGGTTAGCCGATGATATTCAAACTTCAGTGACAGAGTTGGAGCAGGGCCAGGCACTCAAATCCTCTGACGTGTTTAAATCCATTCGTGCAAGGTATGAGTAAACTACAACTCGTTTTTTCGCCACGCGCAAAAGAGCGTTTGTCACAAATTGCTGAATATCTCTCAGGGCAGGGATTGCCAGATTCCTTCGTAGTTGAGTACCTGAATCAGGGACTGAGCTTACAGAGTATGGCTCTGGAATACGAAAGGTTTGTTACAAGAAGTACAGCTTTGTTTATCGGGTCACTGGGGCTCAAATAGAAATTCTCACCGTTTTTCGCGAGAATTTGCCATAAGCCGACGATTGCATCATTTATGCAATGCCTCCGGCGATTGCATCCTACCTATCTTTTACAATGCTTCGCTGCTGCCATCTTCGGATAAGCGGAAATATTGTCCATCTTTAATCAATAAGCCTTCACTGGCCCGCAGCGGAAAACTGGTCAGATAATCTTTGGGATGCCGGATGTCTATGGCAAACACCTTATGGTTATACAGAGCTTTTACTTCGCCTTGTAAAGTGTGACCGACCACTACAGCTTTGGCATTTACAGCTTTTAAGCCTTGTTCTACCTCTGTCTGTGATAAATCATCTTTGAAATATCCTCTGTACCAGGCAGGTCCTGTGCTGCTCGATTGCAGGAAAGATTCTTTGGTCACTGTGGTAGGGGTGTAATAAAGAGTTCTGTAACCACTGCGTACAATCTGATTGATTTCATCCACCGACAGCTGGTACTTAGCTATATCAGGATGCAGTCCGCCATGCACAAATGCCACACCATTAATAATTTCCAACACGTTTTTTGCTGCCAGCCAACGGCCCAGAAGCGCATGATCATCAAATAACTGATACTGCTGTTTGCCAAGAATACCGGCGATATAAAAGTATTTTTCATTGGCCGACTGGAAATTACCCTGCAAGTTTTTAATCTCGTGATTGCCGATCACAAAATGCACTTTACCGCCTGATTGCCTCGCGGATTGTTCCAGTTTATAAATGCCCCATAACACTTGAGTGGTAGACGCCCCCCGATCAACAAAATCACCCACTAATACCAGATGGCCTTTGCCAAAGGTCCAGTTTAGCTGCTCATCTGCAATGCTATGGCGGACTAAAAACTGCCGGAATGCGGCAAAACCACTTTCGATATCGGAGAGTGCAACTATAGGTTCGCCGTCGTTATAGATGCTATCCGGAGTCTGGATATCTTCACCAATCTCTACCGTAAAATGGCTATTGTCCGCTGGGAACTGCACCTTGATCCTGTTGCCAGCTGTCGCAGAAAGCGCTTGCTGCTCGACATAAAAACCACTGTCATTGTCACCTTTAATACGAAGCGCAACAGTCTGGTTATCCTGAAAAAATACATGAACTTCACCATCAAGCTGATAGGCCAGTTTATCCTCGAACAAATGTGCATCTGCGCCGATAAATAAACCAAAGCAGACCAGCGTCACCAGCAGCAATAAAAAGGTGACGCCAAAGTGTTTTAAATTGGTCAGAATAAGAGACATCACAAGCTCCTTGTGGTTGATGTATCACAGGTGCATTTTTAAAATGCGGGCTATTTGACGGGTCAGATACAGTAGTCCGGCACCGCTCAGAGAAGCGACAGGGATAAGCCACAATGCAGGTATTTCATTCGCCTGCGGCTCCAGCTGACTAAAGGCGATCACCACACTATTGCCATGTTCTGCAATCCACACTCCGAAGCTCGAAGGCAGCAGTAACTTAAGTAATGCCAGCAGCACCAGCGTTGCGCCATTCGCGTAGCCTAAGATACAAATCAGGTGATAAATGCCTTTACTGATGCCTTTTCTTACTCGCGACAGAGGTTTTAATCCTTTAGGCGGTGCAACACCTATGGTGATGTGATCAATGTAACCAGCCGCAAGTTCCCGTGCTGTGCCAAGTCGTGCCAGAATAGCTTCTACTGCAGAGTCTTCTGGTCCTTGTTGCATCGCCAATGCATCGTAAATATGGCTCTCTATTTCCTGAACCACTTCCTGCGCCTGCACTTCACTGACCCGTGACAGGTAAATCTGAAGTTCAGCCAGATAGTTATGTATTAATTCGCTTCGTGCCATTGCGTGTTCCTTTTGATGTTGTCAGAGCATTTTTGTGATCAGCGTGTTGTTGTCGCCAATCCACTTTGTTCAAACAAAGCATAAATATCGTCGACCGATTGTTGCCAGCGAGCCTGTAAGGCATTGAGCTTGTCTGCGCCGGCGGCGGATAATCTGTAGTACTTACGTGGCCTTTCTTCGCCTTCCTGCAACCAGAAACTATCAATCACACCTTCACGTTTTAGCCGGTCAAGCAGGGGGTATAAGGTGCCATCTGTGATTTGCAAACTTTCAAACTCATGCAGCTTGTGCAGAATTTGCAGCCCAAATAGTGGCTTGTGATGCAGCAGCGCCAGGATCGCCATTTCCAACGAACCTTTACGAAACTGCACATCCCATTTTTGTTCTGAAGATTCCAATTTGAACTCCTTGAATCTATGTACTGCATACTAATCTTGTACTACAATATTGGTTTGTAGTGCAAGATTTGAACGATGGCAAGTATTTTATTTCTGAGTTAGCGTTTTGGTTATTGCTCCAGGCTTTTGTGCTGCATTTATTCCGTTTTATTTCATCTTCCACCTTGCCAGAGTCAGGTCATTCATAAACACTGTAGTCACTGTTTTTAAAGGACAATCAGCCCGTTATGATTAGCTTGTTATATGCCCACCCTTATGCTCATCATGCCCGCATGGATCAGATGATGCTAAACGCAGTGCAGCACTGGCCGGGCCTGGAGCTGCGTGAGTTGTATCAGTTGTATCCGGATTTTTATATTGATGTGGCGCTTGAGCAAAAGATGCTGGTGCACAGCAGTGCTATTATTTTGCATTACCCTATGCAGTGGGGCCTGCCGCCGGCTTTGTTAGTGCAGTACCTGCATAAAGTGTTTCAGTATGGCTGGGCTTATGGCAAAGATGCTTCTGCGCAGTCTGTGATGTCACTGAAAGGTAAAAAGTTCTGGTTGGTGACCAATGCTGTGGCCAGTCAGCACGAATTGGACCCTTGTTATCTGCAGACGATGTTTACTCCATTGCGTCAACTGGCGTTGTCCTGCGGTATGGAATGGCAGCAGCCTTTGATGTTACCCGAACTGACCGACAGTATTATTGCCACCCAGGCCGCTGAATTATTCCGTCAGGGGCTGGAGCAACTTTCTTCAGCCATTGAGCTTCAGTCAGGGAGTGGTTATGCATCTTAATGTGCTGACTTACCTGATGATTTATCTGGCCGCTATGGTGTTGGTGGTGCCTTTGGCCAAACGTTTTGGTTTAGGTGTGGTGCTGGGGTATTTATTGGCGGGCATTGCCTTAGGCCCGGCGGGATTTGCCATAGCCAGCAATACCGATGATATCAAGCTGCTGGCGGAGCTCGGCGTAGTATTAATGTTATTCAGTATTGGTTTGGAGCTGGATGCGAAAAAGCTCTGGGCTATGCGCCACAGAGTGTTTTTATTTGGCTCGTTGCAGGTGGTTGTCTGTGCGCTGGGTATAGCGATAGCTACCTTTTTATTGGGACTGTCTTATGCCTTGTCAGTCTTTATTGGCCTGGCGTTGGCGCTTTCATCCACAGCAGTCGCTATACAGCTGATGAAAGATCGCAATTTAATGGGTACTCATACCGGGCAGTCGGTATTTGGCGCCTTGTTGTTGCAGGATATGGTGGCTATCCCGTTGCTGATTGGTGTCAGCTTGATAGCTCCTTCGGCCGATACGGCGGAGTTTAAAGCCTTACCTGCTTTAGCTGCCGTAGTGGCTGTGGTTTTAACAGGGCGTTACTTGATTGGTTATTTGCTGCACTGGGTGGCGCACTATGGTTCCCGTGAGTTGTTTGTTGGTCTGGCTTTATTGCTGGTGATAGGTGTGATGGAGCTGATGACGGTCGTCGGTGTATCAGCTGGCTTAGGCGCTTTTATTGCAGGAGTGCTGCTGGCGAGTTCTGAATTTCGTCATCAGTTAGAAGCTGACTTAGAACCTTTTAAAGGACTGTTTTTAGGGCTGTTTTTTATCACTATTGGCGCCAGTATTAATATGCAGCTACTCAGTACTGAATGGCAGTTGATCAGCATGTTGTTGCTGTTGTTTGTTGGTCTAAAACTGCTGTTGCTGTACGGGGTTGCCCGCATTTTAAAAATTGCAGCCCCTGAGCGCTTTAGCTACGCGGTATTGCTTGGGCAGGGTAGTGAGTTTGCTTTTGTATTGGCCGCTTTAGCGACAGCCGGCGCACTGTTGAGTGCAACTGAAGGCGCATTACTAAACTTATTGATTGCCTTGTCTATTGCGGTATCACCTTTACTGATGAAGCTGCAGGATGCATGGGCGGTTCGCCAGCAAAACCAACAACCAGAGCAGAATACTGATGTCGAGAATAGCGACAGCCCGGTGATTATTGCGGGTTTTGGTCGCTACGGCCAGATTTTAGGTCGCTTGTTATTATCCAATGGCATAGTGCCGACCGTGCTTGATCATGACTCAGATACTATTCAAACCATGACGAAGTTTGGTTTTAAGGTGTATTACGGCGATGGCAGCCGGATGGACGTGCTGGAGGCTGCTGGTGCGGCGCAGGCAAAAATTCTGGTGATTGCAGTGGATGACGTACAAGCCATCAACGCTATTGTCAGCAATGCTAAACAACATTTCCCCCATTTAACTCTGATGGCCAGAGCCAAAGATGTGGCGCATATGTATCAGCTTCGTCAGATGGGAGTGCAGCATATAGAACGTGAGCTGTTTGAAGCCTCGTTACGTCAGGGCAGGGACGTATTAACCCAACTTGGTATGGGGCAGTATGAAGCCAAAGAGCTGGCAGATCGTTTCAGAGCTGCGAATTATCAGTTGATTGATAAGATGCAGCTGGTGCGTCAGCAGCAGGATGAAAAGAACTATATTCAGTTGCTGAAACAAAGCAGGGAAGAGTTACAGCGGCAGCTTGAACGTGAAAGCCGTGATGCGCCACAGCGTTATCAGGGGGTACATCCAGAAACTAAAGACGGGAAAAATACCGGGTAGTAGTGGTGTTGCAATCAGGCAACGTAACCACGGGCTTCGGATCCACGCTGTGGTTAGTTGCTCTTTGGTCAGAGCGTAGCGGGAGTAAATACAACTTCTTTATGGCCGTTGGACGGTATAAAACGACAGACCAAGTTGTTTGTAAATAGGAAACACAACGGGCTATACTGCCAAAGTAATAAGACAACGGAGTAATTAGTCATTAATTTTCATGGATTTGAACTGCATTTACCCACGCTGATGCTGTTAACCCTGCTGGTTAATCTGATGATTGGCTGCTATCTGGCTATGGTGTATCTGTTACGTCGCCATGATAAAAGCTTTCTGTTGTGGTCCATTGCCTGTTTTGTTTTTGTGGCCGGAGGTTGTGCGGCAGGAGCCCGGGCTTATGTAAACCAGCCACTGCTCACCTACTTTCTTGCTGATCTGTTGTTGCTACTCTCTCCGGCTTTAGTCGTCACTGGTTTAGTGTTGTTTTTACGTGGACAGCTCAGTGCGCGTTCCAGGCAACAAGTGGCTTTATTGTTAACCTTGTACCTGCTGCCTTTGAGCATCTTGCATCAGGTCAATAATGCCTCTACAGCATTAACTTCATTCAGCATTGCGGTGATATTCGTTTATGCGATAGTTCTTTTGAAAAAAGCCCGCTTAAAACCAGTTTTTCCGATGTATGTGTTGCAATTGTTTTTTGCAATGCACGCAGCCTTGATGCTGCTTCAGGTGATGCTGGTTCTGCCTTTAATTGGCGAAGACTACAGAGCTTTTAGCTTACCCAGTTTGCAATGGGTATTGCTGGGGCATGTGTTATTAACCATTGGCACAGGATTTATGCTGCCGCTGTTATCATTTTCCCATACCGAAAATCAATTGTTACGGCTGACAGAGCTGGATGACTTAACTCAGTTGCTGAACCGTCGAGAATTCTTAAAAAGAGCAAATCTGACCTTATTACAGAACAGACGTCAGCAATATAGCGTTGTGGTGTTGATGATTGACCTGGATCACTTCAAACAGATTAACGATAAATGGGGTCATGCTATTGGGGATCTGGCGCTGAAAAAAGTAGCAGATTTACTCAAAGTGGGGCTTCGAACTTCAGATTTAATAGGCCGGCTGGGCGGTGAAGAATTTGCTGTGTTAATGCCGCATACCAGTGCAGAGCAGGCTGCTTTAATTGGTCAGCGTTTATGTGAACGTATTGCTCATCACGCCTGGGAAATAGAAGCCAGACCGGTGAAATTAACCGTCAGTGTTGGTGGTGCAAGTTGTGTTGGTGCGCTGCGGGATTTAAAAGAGTTGTTGGCTGATGCAGATGATGCTTTGTATCAGGCAAAGGCAGAAGGTCGAAACCGTATAGTTTTTGGTTCAGGGCTTTCTTAAGGAATAAAAAACGGCCAACAGGCCGTTTTTTCGTATAGTCTGGACTACTCAGCCCACTTATTCGACTAAGCTGCCCCATAAATCGTATTCGTCAGCTTCTTCTATGACTACATCCACCAGATCACCTGGTTTTAATGAAGTTTCGCCGTTTAAGTACACTGCGCCGTCAATTTCAGGAGCATCTGCGAAGCTGCGGCCAATGGCGCCTTCATCGTCCACTTCATCAATTAACACTTTGATCGTGCGGCCAATTTTGGCCTGCAAACGAGCTGCGCTGATACGCTGCTGAGTTTCCATAAAGCGGTGGTAGCGCTCTTCTTTCACTTCTTCCGCAATTTGATCCGGCAAGTCGTTGGCTTTTGCACCTTCGACCGGGCTGTATTTAAAGCAGCCAACGCGGTCTAACTGAGCTTCTTCTAACCAGTTTAATAATTCCTGGAACTCTTCTTCTGTTTCACCAGGGAAACCGACGATAAAGGTAGAGCGAATGGTCAGTTCAGGGCAGATTTCACGCCATTTTTTGATGCGCTCTAATACACGGTCAGACTGACCAGGGCGTTTCATCAGTTTTAAAATACGCGGGCTGGCATGCTGGAATGGAATATCCAGGTAGGGCAATAACTTACCTTGCGCCATCAAGGGGATCACATCATCCACATGAGGGTAAGGATAGACATAATGCAGGCGAACCCAAATGCCTAAATCGGCTAAGGCTTCACACAAAGACTGCATTGAGGTTTTTACCGGCTGGCCATTCCAGAAACCAGTGCGGTGTTTTACATCCACGCCATAAGCGCTGGTGTCCTGAGAAATAATCAGCAGCTCTTTGACGCCGGCTTTTTGTAAACGCGCCGCTTCATCCAGCACTTCGCCAATAGGGCGGCTGACTAAGTCGCCACGCATCGACGGAATAATGCAGAAGGTACAACGATGGTTACAGCCTTCAGAGATTTTTAAGTAGGCGTAATGTTTAGGCGTTAATTTAATGCCGTGATCCGGCACTAACTGCATAAAAGGGTCGTATTTTGGCTTAGGCACAAATTCATGCACCTGTTTTAATACGTTTTCATAGGCATGTGGGCCAGTGATGCCTAAGACGTTTGGATGTACTTCGCGAATTTCATCTTCACGCGCACCTAAACAGCCGGTGACTATTACTTTGCCGTTTTCAGCCAAAGCTTCGCCTATGGTATCTAAAGATTCCTGCACTGCGCTGTCGATAAAACCACAAGTGTTTACAATCACTAACGCCGCATCATCATAGCTTGGAACTATTTGATAACCTTCAGTTTTTAACTGAGTCAGAATACGCTCTGAGTCCACCAGGTTTTTTGGGCAACCTAAGCTTACAAACCCGATTTTTGCGCCTGAACCATTGGCTTGCGCCTGAGCTGTCAGACTTTTCACTGGGGTTTCCAGTGTAGTGGTTTGTGAGGGATCAAAGGTTTCGACTGTCATGTAAATCCTGCAAAGTAAAAGGGCCGGAAAAAAAGTGCGCGGATTATACCTGAATCGATTGGAAGATACAGTCCTTGCTGTATAAAAAACAGTCAACAGAAGGTGCTAATCTTCGTCTGTGCCATAGGATTATCTGAAAGTTGTTAAAAAGCCGGAAAAATATAGCGGATCTCCCTGCCAGTTTGTTGATCATCGCTAATACTCTTGGCGTAGCTGTTGTTCATCAATAGGTCGTTTATTAATCGGGAGATGATTTTATGATCAAAGCTTATGCAGCACTCAAACCTCATTCAGCCTTGTCGGTGATTGAGTTCGATCCTGGCCCTCTGGGCCGGCAGGATGTGGAAATTGATGTGGATTATTGTGGTATGTGCCACTCCGACTTATCTATGATCAATAACGACTGGGGTATGTCGTCTTATCCTTTGGTGGCTGGCCATGAAGTCGTGGGGCGTATTGCTGCAGTAGGGGCTGATGTTAGCCATTTGAAACAAGGCCAGGTGGTCGGGCTTGGCTGGCATTCTGGCTATTGTCAGGTCTGCGCCAGCTGTGGCAGTGGCGATCATAATTTATGTGCTACAGCAGAAGGTACTATAGTAGGCCGTCATGGTGGTTTTGCCGATAAAGTAAGGGCTAATGCGGCCAGTGTAATTGCCTTACCGGAAGGTATGGATGCAAAAACTGCGGGTCCTTTGTTTTGTGGTGGTATTACCGTGTTTAACCCACTGGTGCAGTTTGACGTCAAAGCCACCGACAAAGTGGCAGTGATAGGCATTGGCGGTTTGGGCCATATAGCGCTGCAGTTTTTAAGGGCTTTTGGTTGTGAAGTCACGGCCTTTACCTCCAGCGAAAGCAAAACCGCAGAAGCAAAAGAGTTAGGCGCACATCATTGTATTAATTCCAGAAATGCCGACGAAATAGCGGCGGCTGCAGGGCGGTTTGATTTTATATTGACCACGGTGAATGTGAAATTAGACTGGAATCTGTACCTTTCAACCCTCAAACCTAAAGGCCGGTTGCATTTTGTCGGTGCTACGTTAGAACCTTTAGATCTGAACGTATTTAGCCTGATTATGGCGCAACGTTC
>Ga0180008_1000990_pt1 | contig 19695 bp, 16 predicted proteins | sample MM_PW_MetaG_FD_121121 | JGI IMG/M metagenome (GOLD analysis project Ga0180008, IMG submission 121121) | Groundwater microbial communities from the Aspo Hard Rock Laboratory (HRL) deep subsurface site, Sweden - MM_PW_MetaG | ecosystem: Environmental > Aquatic > Deep subsurface > Groundwater...
AAGAAGAGGACTGGAGTGGATCAGGGCCTGGCTTTGGGAAAAGCAGGTCGGGATTCCGCTCTGTGCCTGCTTGCTTATTGGGGGACGCAGTTCTAGGATGGGACGGCCCAAGCACCTGATTACCGGGGAAAACGGACGGACATGGATCGATAATACCGTCGAGCTCCTGGCCCCTTTTACTGAGCAGGTGGTCCTTTCGGGGTCAGGCGAAGTTCCCGCTCATCTCAATCATCTGGTCCGTCTTCCGGATCTGCCGGATGTAGCCGGTCCTCTTACCGGTATCCTTGCCGCCATGCGCTGGCAACCAGCAGTTTCCTGGCTGCTGGTGGCCTGCGACATGCCGAATATCAACTTCCAGGCCTTGGAATGGCTGTTAGGCCAGAGGCGACCCGGTAGCTGGGGGACAGTGCCACGGCTCCGGGAAGACGGCTTTGTCGAACCCCTGCTCGCCGTCTATGAGCCGCAGAGTAAATACTACCTGGAAACACTCTTCCTTTCCGGCTGCCTGCGGATCTCCCAGGTGGCCAGAAGATCTAATATCTCAACCCCTGTGGTCCCCCCCACGCTCTGCCGGGCCTGGAGCAATATCAATACACCTCAGGAACTGCGCCAATCCCTCCTCTAACCTATAGTACCGTCTAATGGTGTTGACCGAATAGCCTCGTTTGAAAACTGCTGACGGTTGAAGTCTCTCCTGTCCTTATTTGAATAAATATCATCTAAGGCTACCTCTCTGTTTTTTTGTTAAATTTGCTCTCGGCGCTGCAATGGTCAATGCTCATGCATTTATGAGGTGTGGGGTTTAACAGTCTGCATTTGTGGTTTTTTCTAGAGGTTGTCTTCCTGCAGTTATTGGTGACTGTTCTCGTTCTTGAGGTACTCTGAAGAAATCTAATCGAAATAATGGGTTACGAGTATAGGTATTATCTATTTGTGTGAGGAGTGGTTCTGTGTCAATCTTTGCAATGCGATTTTTTATAGAGTGTTGAGGACAATTTGATGTTGATTGAAATAGAATAGGTACTGAGAATGTCCCTAAACCGACTCGGGTTGGTAAAAGATAGGGCGACGGTTCTGGCTCCCTCCTGATCTCTTGGCCTGAATCGCGGCAGCGTGTCCTTGGTATGCATCATGCTATCAAATGAGCAGAAAAGTGTCTGCTTTGTCGATCTTCGTTTTGCCTTTTGTTGCTGCCAAGGTCTGGTGTCCGTCTCATGTAACAAGGAAAATCATGTGAACAGAAGGAGATAATCATGCTTGAAGTCACAGAATCTGCACTTGTTAATCTCAAGGATTTCCTGGCTGAGCAAAAAAAAGATTCAACTGTCCGTATTGCTATGAAGTCCGGCGGCTGCGCCGGACCTGCTCTGGAGCTGGCCATGGATAAGGTCAGAGAGAATGACAATATTTTTGATCATGACGGGGTCAGCTTTGTGGTTGACAAGAAGCTTATTGTCATCTGTGGCGCCATTACGGTCAATTTTATTGAGGAATATGATGATCGAGATGGTTACGGTGGTGGTGGCACTTTTGCTGTGACCAGTGAAAATTACATCTCGTCAAGGAATGGCAGTTGTTCTTGTGGCTTCAGATCATCCGGCGAATAAGTATAGCCGGGTTCAGGTCGGGGCTATTTTCTTCAAGCCCTAATGTGTCCACCTTGTATAACGCGGTATAAGAGGGGCCGGACAGAGCTGTTTCCTGAGTCGTGGTTTTCTTGCACCCATGAACTCATTTTTATATCGTTTCATCTTTCTGCTCTTATCACCAGCTCTAGCCTTTTGGAGTGACGGGTGTTTCCGTTGCTTCACCCTCACAGAACACCTCCTTAAAAATAATTATTTGCAGTATTTCTTTCAGGAGTTTTTCTTGAATTTTTTCATTTCATTTTTGTGGTAGAGATCAAAAAATATCACACTATTATCTGGTATGGTTTGACAATTGTCACATTCTTTTTCGAGGCGGCGATTCTCTTTACGACATAATTTGCACCAATAATAAATGACCCGGTAATCCCGTCTGCCAACATATTTTTTGAACCGGCCCCGGTACATCCCTTGCATTTTACCATCAGCGTCGTTTGGTTCAGCGAGCAAGCGTTCAACAACCTGTTGAATGCGCTTGTAACCTGGGGGGTCAGCCTGCTTTACTTTCTCAAGTTTCCGGGAAAAGTGCTCGGTGGGTAAATACAAATTGTTACCACTCATTGGCGTTTGCTCCTGCACTCATTGCGGATTGTTGGGACATGATAGCATTTTCAAGAGAACGGGCCGGGGAGATTGGAAGGAAGCTGATTAGTTGCTCTTTTCATGAGAAATTTTCAAAAAGAGGTTCGTTTAATTCTTATAACAAGAATACAAGTCCAACACCAGTGATGAAGGGTAAGTCGGCACTCATTACAATACCCCAAGGGGTGAAAGTACCTTCACGAAATTCTTATTCAAAAAATGGTGAAAAGAATTCTTAAGGTGCTAAACAGGCAACTCAAGGACTTACCGGCAAAATCAGAAAAAATGGACAATGCAGCATTCCATGAATTCTCTATTCTGCCAAGGAAAAAAACATATGGACCGGAATAGTAACTATTCAATAACACACCATCTTCGTCCATTGAAGTCTTTTCGAAAGAGCACAAATAGCTTCGAAGATCTCACTGAAGGAATATAAAGCATTGCGAAACAGTTGCAGAGCGGTTGTCAGCAGATTGGTGGCTATTGCCTGAATTAATACTAACCCAATCTATCTTCTGTAAATTTTGATTCGATCAGTAGTTTAGCAGGAATATTCCTTGGTCAGCCGCTCTGTGCTGGCACAGCGGAGGGATTCAAACTCCTTCCTGAATTCGTACACTGGTCTTCCGCCTGGTTTGAAAACGTTTCAGAGTGACCATAAGTAGCCACAGACTCACCTCGATTCCTGCACCGCCACTACTCTTGCTTCCATCTCCTTCTCTTCCCTCCGCAATGATGTTCGGCTGGTAGATCCAAGTTGAAATATCTATCTACCGGAATGTTTTCGGTCGGCAAAGAAACAGCTCACGACAGCCGAGAGGCGGGTTGTTTGGATAGGTATTATCTATTTGCAGTATAGCCGCTATTGTGTCAATGTTGCCGCACTTTTTTCATCTCTTTTCATGGAGTATTGCATGTTGAACAGCTGTTACAAAACTAGTTATTGAGAATGTCTCTATAACTGCCAACCCGGTCCGGGTTGGAAACAGATGTCAGCGGTGGTTTTTCCTCCCCTCCTGATCCTTCCGGCCTGAACCGGGCCACTGTATCTTTTGATGCACGGTATCAGACGGACGAAAAGCCGTCTGGATCGATTTGTAGAGAGTCACCTTGAGTGATGTTGTGATTGGCTCAGGCCGCCTTTGGATTTTGTCCTTGGTGGTGTCGTGGTCGCTAACTGCGAAAAGGTCTTGAATACCCCATGGGGGAGTTTAAGAATACATAAGAGAAGAAAAATTAACAGGAGGATACAATCATGCTTGAAGTAACAGAATCTGCGTTAGGCAACGTGCAAGATTATCTGAGTCAGCAAAAAATAGAATCGGCTGTTCGGATTACCATGATGTCTGGCGGTTGCTCCGGGTCCAGCCTGGGGCTTGCAATTGATGATGCCAAGGAGAACGACAATGTTTTTGATCATGACGGGGTCAGCTTTTTGGTCAACAAGGAGCTTTCCGACATCTGCGGGGCTATCAAGGTGGATTTTATTGAGGACAAGAGTGGGGGATGTGGTTGCGCTGGCGGTGGTTTTGCAGTGACCAGTGAAAATCCTCTGTCCGGCGGGAGCTGCAGTTGTTCCTGCGGCTCAGGGTCATGCGGTTAACACGAATGGTTGGATTTGGGCTGGGGGCTGTTTGCCCCTGGCATTGAGTGTTCGTTTAAGTGAAATGGTATAAGGAGGAGGGCTGTGATTTTTACTCAGCCCATGGTGGCATTATGGTCAAAATCACTTCGTTTATTTTCGTTTATATCTTTCTTGTTTTATCACCGGTCCTGGCCTTTCAGGCTGATGGCTGTGGGGCAGGTGAATGCCGGGACTGCCACACCTTGGATACAAAAGAGGCGGCAATTCTTCTGCAGGACAAGGTGACCGAGGTTGTTGATGTCAAACTCAGCGAGGTGCCGGGTCTGTGGGAGGTTGAGGCGATCTATCAGGGCAAGAAAGTACCGCTCTATATTGATTTTTCCAAGCAATATCTGATAGGTGGGAATATTGTCAAACTGGCCAGCGGTGAAAATCTGACCCAACAGAGTTATATTGACATGAACAGAGTGGATGTTTCCAAAATTTCTCTGGATGATACAGTTATTATCGGCAATCCGGCAGCTCCACGGAAAGTCATTGTCTTTGATGATCCGCAGTGTAGTTATTGCCTTAAAATTCATCCGGAAATGGAAAAGGTTGTGGCGCAGCGTGCTGATATTGCCTTTTTTATCAAAATGTTTCCCTTGGAGATGCATCCTGCAGCCTATGATAAGGCCAGGACCATAGTTTGTGCCAAAATGAAGAAGTCAAACGACTATGCCCTTGCCTTCCTGAGTGACAGTCTGAGCGGTAAGGAGTTGCCTGGCCCCGATTGTGACAGCGATCAGGTGGATAAAAATATCGCCCTCGCCAAAGAGCTGCATATCAACTCCACTCCCACTCTCATTATGCCGGATGGCCGCGTGCTGCCGGGCTACAAAGGGGCAGATGCGATTGTTGAGGCCGTAGGCCCCGGACAGCCATGAACTCTGTTTCCAGAGAAAAGTCATCGGACCCGTCGTTTCAGCAAAGAGTTGCAGGCCATGTGTCAGAGCGGGAAAATCTCTGCGGATCTGGAGGAAAATTCTGTGCATGTCAGAGGCAGCATGTAAAGACTGCCTCTACGGGGAGCAACGCCTTACAGACTGTCGTAACTGTGATCCTCCCCTCTTGGTATTCGCCTCGTTGGTCTGAAGAAGGGCAGGCGGCTGATTTCCACCTGTGTCGGCAGTGCTATGAGGACTGTCAGCGCTTGATAGGAAACAACCGTGAATAACTAGGAGCATGTCGGACTTAGACATAAATCTGCTGCAAATTTGTCAAATAGGCCTATATTTCGATGGCTTTTCGTTAAATAGGCCTGCTATTCGCCTCAAATCCATGAAAATCTGGTCTCGATTTCTCTAATTTTCGCTACGATTCTCTAAATCCGACAGACTCCAGGGACGAAATAGAGTCGAATCCTGTTCCTGAGCAGGGGTCCTAAAATGGTCAGCGATGAGTTGCTCTACCCAGGAGAGAAGAAGCGGACATTGATGAGTATGAGAAACCGCTCATGGTCTGGGTTGGTGAACGGTTGTTGCGGGAGAGTATCGCCGGGTTCTGTACAACGAGCAGAGTGAATATTGGTGTAGGTACTTGAGCAAAGCGAAAGAGAAAAGAGCGGACTGGTGTGGCAAGGTCTGCCGCGGGTGAGCGGGACAGGAAAATTGTTTTGCCTAACGGAGTATCGCACCATATTTGTGAACGAATACCAATATTCTTTTTTTTTGAGGCGCTTCACCTTTTCGCTTGCCCACAGGGTTTTCCTGGAGCCAGACGAGCAAAGATCGTTATCCCCTTGTGTTCTCCTCCTTCTGTCATTCTTCATTAATATCAGTATGTCTGCTGAACGCCCCTGCTCTCTCCTGTCATTTTGACCATTTTTTCTGAGTGCTTCCTTGGCAACGTTTCGAGTGGCGCAGACCTGGGGGGGAGTGTGGCATACCATATGGCAGCAAATACAACTTTGTAATTAGAGTTAAGGCTGGAACATGTCAGAAATACAGCTTGTTTTGTGGTGGTTATCTTTTTGGAGGGGATATAATCTTAGATTTTTGGTAATCTGCTTTCAAAAGGTTGGAAATCTGGTATCTTTCACTTTTCAGTGTTCCTCTTAGCCAGGGTTGTGAGAAAAGTTCACATGGCAGAGGGAGTCGTTTCTGCTGGCGAGCCGGGAGAATTGTTCGTGCAAGCTGCCTTAAAGGGCTTGCCGAGTTGTTCTTATGGGGAACGGCCAAGGAACTTGCCTCTTAGGACGACGATCTAACAAACAATCACTTATCACCTCCAATATGCGTCGGTATAAATTTTCACCCGGAAGCGAGAAGAGTAAAGCGATTATAGTCGTTATGCTTGTGGTTGTATCGCTTGCCGCGCTTTTTTCCTATGAAGGCATCCTGCTTCATAACAGGACAATTGATCAGGTCATTCTTGAAAAGGAAAAATCGATATACAGAACGGTTAGAGACATAACCCTCTATTCCTTTGCGCCTTATGAACAGCGACTCGTTACCCTTCTCAGCACTCATGAAGGGATTTCCAGGGCATTCTCTGACCACGATCGAGAGACACTTTATCGTCTTACCCTTCCTCTCTACGAGGAACTGAAACGGGAAAATAACCATCTCCATGTCATGCATTTTCATCTTCCGGACGGGCATTCTTTTCTGCGTATGCATAAACCGGATAAATTTGGTGACGATCTGCGGAAAATCAGACCAGCGGTGCAATATGTTCATCAAAAAAGAACTCCTTTGACATGTTATGAGATCGGTGTTCTTGGTGTCTTTTACCGAATCATTCAGCCTGTTTTTTACCAAGGCTCGTATGTCGGCGTTGTCGAATTGGGATTCAAGGTGCATAGTGTTCTGGAATCTCTCAAAAAACAGATTTCTGATCCTTTAGCCACCTATTTTGTGGCGGATAGATGGCAAAAGATGGCCAAGTCTCTGGAGTATGAGTCTCTTCCTTTTGGCAAATACATCATAAACAGTCATAATGATCCTTTTTTCAAACAACTCCCTCCTGACCTTGATATTTTAGCGGAGAATGTGCGCTTAACCATTGCCGGCAATGCGTATCTGTTGCATGCCTACCCAGTTTTTACAGACTTTCAGGGAAAACCAATTGGTGGGTTTGTGGTGATGCAGGATCTCTCCCAGGCGCTCATAGCCAAAAAAACATTTATTATTCAATCTGTTGCTTTTTCCTGCTTGTTGCTGGCAATCTCATTGGTCGTTCTTTATCTCAGTTTTGGTAAAATAATTGACAAGCTTGAGCTTTCCCGGGCCAGTCTGAAAAAAACGGTTGTCAAGCTTGGTATGGAGGTTGATGAACGCAAACAGACGGAAATGCAACTCTCTAAAAGTAAAAAGGAGTGGGAAAGAACCTTCGATGGCATTGGTGATATCGTCACTATCATGAATGGTCAGCTCCAGATTCTCAAGGCCAACCAGGCAGCGTATAGATTGCTCAATGCTGAACCTGGCACCTTGATTGGCAAATTCTGTTATCAGGTGTTTAATAACCGATTGTCTGCCTGCATTGCTTGTCCCGGTATTGATACTATAAATAACTGCATGGTAAGCTCCTCTGAGATTGAACATCAGTATCTCGGGAAAAGCTTTTTGATAACCACTTCTCCTGTTCCTGATGAACATGGTGAATTTACGCATATTGTTCATATCGCTAAAGATATTACCGAGAAAAAAGAGCTTGAAACTAAATTGCGGCAAGCCCAGAAAATGGAAGCCATTGGTGCCTTGGCAGGTGGAATTGCCCATGATTTCAATAACATTCTGACAGCGATCTACGGCTATAGTCAATTGGCCATGCGGAAAGCAGGTGCTGACAGAAAGCTCGTTTATGACCTGAATCAGATTCACTCTGCCACTGAAAGGGCAAAAGATCTCGTGAGCCAGATCCTTACCTTCAGCCGTCAGACCGAGTATGCCAAAAGACCTCTGCAGATATCCCTTATTGTCAAAGAAGCTCTAAAGCTTCTCCGCTCGTCAATTCCCACTACAATTGAGCTTAAACAGAATATCGATGCCCAGGCTAACATCTTGGCCGACCCGACCCAAATTCATCAGGTTGTCATGAACCTTGCCACCAATGCCTACCATGCCATGATGGAATCAGGTGGCATTTTGGGAGTTTCATTGAAGGAAATCATCATTAATGGCAATGACATGATTACTGAAATTAAAATGAGGCCGGGAAAATATATTTGTCTCGAGGTGAGTGATACCGGCTGTGGTATGGACAAGGAGACAAAGGAGAAAATCTTCGAACCCTATTTCACCACTAAAGAGGTCGGCAAGGGGACAGGACTTGGCCTGGCAGTCGTTCATGGAATTGTCACTGATTGTAATGGCTATATAACTGTTTACAGCGAACCTGGCAAAGGTACTGCTTTTCTTTTGTATTTTCCAATTGTTGAAGGGGAAGCGGTTGATTGTTCGAACCAAGGAGTTGCAGAACCTGTCCGTGGTGGCAATGAACGAATTATGTTTGTTGATGATGAGGCGATTATTGCCAATCTTGCCTCTGAAGTTCTAAAAATATATGGCTATAAGATCACAATGTTCACCAACGCTGTGCTGGCGATGCAAGACTTTGCAACCCATCCAGACGAGTACGACCTCGTTATCACCGACATGTCCATGCCCATCATGACAGGCTTACAGCTTAGCCGGAAAATCAAGGAAATCCGCCCCGATTTGTCAATAATACTCTGTAGCGGCTACAGCGAAATAATCTACAAAGAAAAGGCTCTGGCACTTGGTATTAGCAGGTATGTCCCGAAACCCTTGATGATGGACCACCTGGCAAAGGTTGTCAGAGAAGTGCTTGATCTGGATAAGCCCTCAATAGATCAGTAAGATATGCTTTAATCTGATTCAGATTATCGTTTGCTCTCTTTACCCGGCACAGCCTGCTCTACGATCCATGCCTCGCTGAAGTGGCACCTCATCCAAGAGTCTTCTGCCGGAGACTCCTTATTTCCTCTCCTCTTGTGAATATTCTCCAACACATGGTGTTTAAGGTTACGGTCAAGGGATGTGATTTGATTGTGATAAAAAAACAGGGTGTTGTGACGAAACTCGATTCTAAATCAGTAGAGGGCAGGGAGAGGATTGGGAATATTTTTTGAGATGAGATCGCTTCTTCCTTTTCCTGAATAGATAAATATGGCAGATGCTGGTAAAGATAATGGGGAAATTTGATGCCTAGGAGTCTGTCAAATTTGCAGCAGATTTATGTCTAAGTCCGACAGGCTCCTAGGTCTCGTTATGAGGAGCAGTGGCATCTTTTGCTAACCTCACCATAGCAGACGAGAGAGATGAGAGAAAAAGAGGTAAAGGAACAGGATGTGCAGATTCAGGAGGAAGAATGGCTGAGGTAGAAAAAGCGGAAGAGTTTGATCTCAACAGGCAGGGGAGGATTGGGGACCGCCCCTTCTGGGTGATGATCTTCTCCATCGTGATCAGGGCTGTGCACCAGGTGGGTGCGGCAGTCTGTCTGGCTTCTTTTCTCCTGGACGTGATGGACTGTCCCCCTGCCTTGTATCTTGGCATTGTCACCATAAGCGGAGTGGCGCTTATGGTGACCGAGGGGATGAGGCACAGACAATTTTACCGGGAATTGTCGGGGTTGAGCACCGTTGTCAAGCTTATCCTGCTTGGTGCCGCCTATCATGGTTTTTTGCCGGCGACGGCGACGGTGCTGGCAATGTTCTTGATGGCATCAATCAGCTCTCATATGCCCAAGGTCTTTCGGCACAGGTTGTTCTATTAAAGGGCTGGATACCTGTTCAGCTGTATCGGAAACCTTGTTATGATCGTTTTAAACTCCCTTTTTCCTATCTTCGTCCTGGTTGTTCTGGGCAGTGTGCTCAAACGATTCGACCTGACCAGTGACGCCTACCTGAAGACCTCGGATAAGCTGGTTTACTATATCTTTTTCCCGGTTCTCCTCTTCTGGAAGATCGGTGGGGCGTCTTACAGTTCGGCAATAGACTGGAGATTTTGTTTTGCCGTTTTGCTGGCTCTGCTGATGATGTTTGTTATCAGCACCATCGTGATCAACCTGGGCTCAATTTCCCGCTTTAAGGCGGGCTCCTTTTCTCAATGCTGTTACCGGTTCAATACCTACATCGGTGTTGCTGTTATTCTCAACAGTCTCGGGGAGGAGGGTGTTGCCAGTTTTGGTGTGTTGATTGCCATTGTTATCCCGCTGATCAATGTTTTTGCCGTTTCAGTGCTTATCTGGTTTTCAGGTGAGGAAGTGGCCCTGAGCAAGAGAGTGCGTGCCGCCTTGCGGGCACTGGTGGCCAATCCCTTGATTATTGGCTGCTTGACCGGTCTGGTTTATGGCCGTCTTGTTGGTTATTTCCCTGTTTTTGTAGACAATTCCCTCCACCTTATGTCGATGGTTACCCTGCCGCTGGCCTTACTGTCAGTTGGCGGTTCATTGTCTTTCAAAGGACTGCAGAGGCATCTGCCTTTGTCGCTGTTGGCCGCTCTCCTCAAACTGGTCGTGTTGCCCATAAGCGGATTTGTGATTTTTAAGTCATTTGAGGTTACCGGAATTTCATTTAAGGTGGGCATGATCTTCTTCTGCCTTCCTGCTTCAACCTCGATCTATGTTTTGTCTTCCCAGTTGAACAGTGATACGGAGTTGGCCGCCTCGGCTATTGTGGTTTCAACGATCCTTTCCTTTATTTCCCTCTCCATCGCGCTGCTTCTCTGAGTTGTGGTCGATAGCTTGGACCACCTACAGCGCAGCAGGAATTGGTCTTCTCCTGCGGACCTCGGGCATTTGTTTATTCTTGAATTTTGTCCTCTTCTGCCCTCTTATGAATGGAGACAAGCATATTGACGTGTATAGCGACATGACTTACGATATTGACTATACATTTCAAGCATACGATCACAAGAGCCCCTTTTTTCAACACGACGTATATCAGAAGTGGCATGAAAATTGGTCGCCAAAGGAGACTGAGTAGGTGCGCTTGAGCTTTTTTACCCGAATCACGGTTCGGAAACACAGAAACTTTCCCCCGTTATCATATAGGAGAAAAGAATGGCAAGATTCCTGAAAAACAAGGAAGCCTCTATGGGGCAGGTCCCTGGCGAACTGGTTTTTATCGGCGATCAAAAGGTGCAAGAGACAACTATCCGGATTCTTGATTATGATGAGAAGCACCTGGACGAACAATATCTACAGGATATCAAAGACGGCATACCTTATAAAGATACGGCGACAGTTACCTGGCTTAATATCTATGGTCTGCACGATACAGAAGTTATCAAGTCAATTGGCAAGGCTTTCGGACTTCATGCCCTGATTCTTGAAGATATAAGCAATACCGGACAGCGCCCGAAGATGGAAGAGTTTGACAACTATATCTTCTTTGTGCTCAAGATGATGCGCTATGACGAGGTTGAAGGAAAAATCCACAGTGAACAATTAAGCATGGTCCTCGGTAAAAGCTTTCTTCTCACCTTTCACGAACGACCCGCTGATGTCTTTGAACCCGTACGTGATCGAATCCGAAAACAGAAAGGAAGAATTCGTAAGGTAGGCATTGATTATCTGGCCTATGCGCTCCTGGACACGATTGTCGATAATTATATTTTCATCATAGAGCGCCTTGGCGAACAGATTGAAGAAATCGAAGATGAAATCCTTGAGAGTCCGACACAGGACGTTCTCACTAAGATTAACAACTATAAGCGTGAAATGAACTACCTGCGTAAGTCTATCCGACCTGCTAAAGAGTTTGTTTTGCAGCTGAGCAGGCTTGATTCAGACCTTATCCAGGAACAGACCGCACCGTTTATCAAAGATCTCCTCGACCTTGTCAGTCAGGCTGTAGATGTCATAGACACCTACCGGGAAATGCTTTCCGACCATTTGAATATCTATAATACTGGGGTGAGCAACAGGCTGAATGAAATCATGAAAGTTCTCACCATTTTTTCGGCTATTTTTATTCCCCTTACCTTTATTGCCGGTATTTATGGCACAAATTTTGAGCATGTACCTGAACTGCATTATCGCTACAGCTACTTCATCTTCTGGGGGGTGATGCTGATGGTTGCCCTGGTAATGGTCAGGTTCTTCAAAGGTAAAAAATGGATATAGGCAGCAATAATACAAAAACAATACAAAGATACTCGTTAAAAGACAGCGCTAAAGAAAATACTTTTTCTATCGGTACCTTGTAACAGAAAGGGATTACTGGTCTGCTCAATCTTGGAAAGGAGATCCGAAATGATGTATTTCAAACTCATCCTGAGCCTTGTTCTGACCGGAACAGTCGTTCTTTTCGTTATCCAGAATATATCAGTGGTGGAGATCAGTTTTTTATTCTGGTCCTTTGCTATGTCTCGGGCCCTTCTGATTTTTTTCGTTCTGGCCATCGCTATTGTGATCGGCTGGTTGCTGCATGGATATTTTTCCCATCGCCGCAATTTGCCGGACAAACCATTGATCACGTCATGAAACAGTGTGGGGCGGGAGATATCTCAGCTTGTCATCGAAGACGAAACCAGTATTAAAATTTCTGATTTCTCCGTTCCCTCGAGAGACATGGCCGTCCAACAGTACCAGTTGCAGAGAATAGGAGTCTTCATGCTTTTATGGCGTAAACAACTTTTCAACAATCGGAGATAACATATTGATTGGTTTAATGGAAAGTCTGGTATCCCGTCTGAAGGAATATTTTGATCCCGAAAGGATAGGACCGATTCTGGCAGAACTTCTTGTGAAAATTATCATTGGTGCAATTGTACTGACGGTTTTTTATCTGATCTGGTGGATACTGAAGCGTGTCGCAATACCAGGCTTGAAACGCCGTCTTGACAAGACCACTGCCGCCTTTGTTGAGACATTGATAAAATTCAGTATCTTGAGTGTAGCCGTACTTGCCGCTCTCAGCGCAGCCGGTATCCAGACTGCAGCAGTCTTGACTTCTCTAGGCGTGGTTGGCCTCACGATAGGCTTTGCAGCGCGTGATACACTTTCCAATATCATCTCCGGCATTCTTATATTCCTGGACCGTCCCTTCACTATAGATGACCTGGTAGAAATAGACGGGAACTACGGTCGAGTAGAGCGAATAACCTTACGTTCCGTGCGCATCATAACAAACGATGGCAAGATGCTCGCAGTTCCCAATACCGAAATCATGAACAAAACTGTCAGTTCCTACACGAATTTTCCTCACCTGCGTGTGGATATAGGCATTACCGTAGCGGTCACAGAAGACCTTGACCGTGTGCGCTTAATTTTGATTTCTCTGGTACAAAATGATCCCGACTACATGACCACCCCCTCACCCACCGTGGTAGTGACACAGCTCAATGATTACAATATTGTCCTGGAACTTCGTGTGTGGCTGAATGATGAACGTCAACATGTACAAAAGCGGCATCACCTGCGTGAGCAGGCATTTAAGACCTTGACAGCGGCTGGAATAGATATGCCTTTTGAAACAATCCAGCTGGCTCCGCACCGGGTAACTGTCAAAGTCTCAGACAAACAAAAAAAATAACCGGAGAGACTGCTGGGTGAAATAACCTGCTTTTAGAACTTACAGCCATTGCCTCATCTGCCGCCTTATGCATGGCTGTTTCTTGCAGTCACTGGATGTGCAGCGCGGGGGGTAACTTAAATGAAAAACACTGGAGTCTTGTGATGGCATCACGGCTAATGGAGGCTATTCTTTCTGAAGAGTACAGCAACTAAGTAATCGCGCTTATATCCCGGTATGAGTTACCAGTTTACTGGCTGACCTGCGAATGTAAAAAAAATATATCTTCAAGACGTGTTCACCCAGGTCCCCAATAATATCTTTTTTCAAAAATTCCTGCGCCGAAAACAGGGCTCTCGGACTGAGGGACTTGGACAGCACCTCCTCAGAAAACAATTTTCCTTTTCCATGACCAGTCGCGATGCTATAAAATCCGACACAGACCGCTAATCTCTGCCAAGAATAAAAAACATTCAGGAGTATAACACACATGCAGGATATTTTTATCTGGCTGGGGATACTGTTCTGCGTATCACAGTCTGCAATTTTTTCAGGTCTCAATCTCGCTTTTTTCAGTATCAGCAGATTGCGCCTTGAGGTTGAGAGTGCCAATGGCAGCAGGGCTGCCTCCAGAATACTGGCCATGCGCAATGATGGAAATTTCCTTCTGGCCACAATTCTCTGGGGAAACGTGGGTATAAATGTCCTGCTCACTCTGCTTTCAAGCTCAGTGCTGGCCGGAGTCATGGCCTTTCTTTTCTCGACACTCTTTATCACCATTGCCGGTGAAATTTTGCCCCAAGCCTATTTTTCCAGAAACGCCCGTAAAATGGCCTCTGCCTTAAGTCCTGTCCTCAGGTTCTACCAGATACTCCTCTATCCTGTAGCCAAACCATCAGCTATGGTACTTGATACCTGGCTGGGTGGAGAGTCAATCCATTTTTTTAAAGAGCGTGACTTGGAAGAGATGTTTCACCTCCATATCAAATCAGAAGAGACTGACATAGGCACCATGGAGGGACAGGGCGTTCTCAACTTTCTCGCCCTGGATGATCTCTTTGTGTGTGAGGAAGGCGAAAATATTGACCCGGAGAGTATTGTCATGATCCCATTTGACGGTACCCATCCTGTTTTCCCGGAAATAAAAAGAAATGCAGACGATGCATTCCTCAAACTCATTCAAACATCAGGAAAAAAATGGGTAATCCTGACAGACGAAAAAGGAGAAGCCAGACTGGTTCTGAATGCAGATGCATTCCTGCGGGATGCATTTTTTGGGAATACTCCTTTTACCCCTCTCCACCACTGTCACCGTCCCATCATGGTTACAGATCCAAACACATCGCTTGAAGATGTTATTATGCGTCTCCAGGTTATTCCCCAGAGGGAAGGGGATGACGTAATAGATGCCGACATCATTCTCCTCTGGGGAAACCAGAAGCGGGTCATTACCGGGGCCGACATTCTGGGAAGACTGCTGCGAGGAATAGTGGCATAAGGTATTTCTCCCCTTACCTTAAAATAAATCTGATCCCTTTTGTTCTGACCTGTTAACAGTGAGTATGGACAGTGTCACTTGGGCCGCCAACAAACAACGTCCCTCAGACCCTAGACGTTGTCGGCGCCAAGTGAACCGCTTGGTGCGGCTATTTTTACGATTGGATTTATCGGCCAAGGAGTCATATGACTCCGGCCCTTTTTCTCAAGCTGCTGCTTGAATTTATGGGTGGAGTACACCCGTCGCCCTGAATAGTTCAACAATGCCTAGCTCGATCCAGAAGACATTAAGGACTGGGGAGATGCTCTGTCCTTCCTGATTATTGCCCACAACGAAAGTAAGATAGTATCAATCGTGTTGAATGCCCAAACATAAAGGAAAGGACTCTGAGGTCCAAACCAACTTACAAAAGAGAAACTGAAGATTCTCATCAGCACTCAAATTATCTCAATGGCACGAATATTCGAAAACACACAGGCAGTAAGCCTGACCAGTAAACTCCTTTTCATATTTATGATTCATGGATCACAAATGGACTCCCAACCATTCGGAATAAGTGGAGTTTGTCAATTGTATTGACAGGAAGAGATACCGTCTTTTTCCGCTTATTGTGAGAACAAAACAGGGAAGGTGAAAAACAAACCGTATCCCTGAGATCCATTACAAAAAAAAATCAAATAATCTAACCATAAATTAATGAATTTTCATATGGATATGTTTATCTCTTTTAAAAGAAGAGCAACAGGGAATAGGCCCGAATTAACTCTTTAATACATGTCAGATTTGTGCAATTTTGTTTAAGGTGGAAATGATCTTTTTTCCCCTTTTTGCCTCAACCGTGGACTTTGTTTTGTTCTGCCAGTTGAAAAGTGGATATAGCTTGAATGGAATTGGCCGTTTCGACTATTGATGTTATAACGGTTCTGTCTAATATGTTGCTCTCAATCGGCCACCTTCTTTACGTTGTGATTGTCAGCTTGCAGCACGTACAAGTGCTGCACCAATTGGTTCGGCATTTCTTAGAAGTCCCTTTTGGGCTTTGACAAGGGTCCTCTAAGGACTCAATCACTCTTTTTGAAAAGCATTTGCCATGGAATTGGTATGTTGACCTGGTCTGTCCCCGTATTTCCTGTTTTCCCAAACAACTGATTATTTCGTCTGGCCTGTTATAAGTGAGCAATAAAACGTTCACTATCCTCTCAAGGTAACCTTCAGCCCCAGGTCGAGATTGGCGTCGGCTGGGTTCGGGCTAGGTTGCCTGCCTGGGCCATTATAATTTATCTGCAAGTAAAAGGTGTTTTGAAATCCTGTGCTTCGTATATGAGGGCAAGGGTGTGAAGCAGGTTCTTTTAGGGCTGTGGGTGCTGGCTTGTCGGCTGTGTTTGCATGGTATGATCAACGAAGAGGATTCATCGCAATGCTCGCTTGGCAAACCACATTCCCGGTAACATTGGCAGCCATAAGGTGAAACCGCGCAGCAGTACAGTGGATGTGAGGGCAGCCTCGATCGGTATGCCAAGCAGGCCCAGCATACTGACACAGGTTACCTCGAAACTGCCGAGACCAAGCGGAATCGGACTGACCGTAGCGGCTATGGAGGCTAATACGAAACTTGGAAAGGCCACCCAGAATGACACCGGAACACCGACCATTTGCAGCATGACCCACAGTGTACCGGCATCCAACACGAAAACGGCCGTATGTAACAAGGTGGCGGAGATAACCAGGGACGGACTTCGCAACAGGTTACCAGGTGCATTCGCGAAGGCGCTCATGACATTGTTCAAGCCGGGAATCCGCAGCAGCAGGGCTGGCAGTTCCTTTTTTCCCAAACTCCGTACCCATAAGGCCCCGGCCGGAATGCCCACCGCGACAAAACAAAAGATGCCCACAACCACCATGATCCAAACATGAATGGCATGGTAGAACCACAGTACCAGGACAGACACCAGTGCGGCAAGGAGATAGGCCCCGTAGTATACCACCAGACTCAACAACAATGTGGCCATACACAGGTGAACAGGAACCCCGCGGTGGTTCAAGGCGGCGATAAAGAAAGTCGTGCCGCTCATACCACCGCTGGGCATGACCTGATCAGAAAAAAGTTTGGCGATACCCAATGGCACCAATGACAGGAACGAATGGTGCATTTCCTCTTGCTTGAGGGCCAGATACCACACGGCTGCCACACTGGCGTAGGTCATGGCTTGAAGCAATAATGCCAGGATTAACCAAGCAGGCTTGGCCTGGCGGAGGAGTTCGACGAAATGCTTCACCTCACCGAAGTGGGTGACCATCAGGATCAATCCCGACAGCAACAACAGGCCGACAAACCAGGCCTTGAGTTTATGCCATGCAGGTTTTGCGGTGGGTTGGTTTGTTAGTGACACGATAATAGCACCTGATTCTATCAGCCGAAGCGGCGAAAAAAAGCATGTTTGGTGAATTCGGACACACCTATATAGAGTGCCGTAATGACCAGAATGGCAGCTATAACAGGAGCTGGTAAAGGAACAAAGCCGAACACTGCACCGATAGGCAGGTATGGCAGCATCAGCGTGAGCAACACGAGGCCTACCGTGCTCCAGATCAGAAATCGTCCGGGAGTGCTATGATAAAAGGGTTGATAAGTGCGGAAAACAAACAGGATGAGTAATTCCGTTAGGAGGGATTCCACGAACCAGCCGGTGCGAAACACTTCGGCTGCCTCGCCTGCGAAAGACAACAATACACCAAAGGTCAGCAGATCAAACATCGTACTCAGCAAGCCGAAGGTGATCATGAAATTGCGGATCAATTTGATATCCCAGCGGTGCGGCGTGCTTTGCCAGTCGCGGTCGACGTTGTCACCGGAAATGCCCATGGCGGGGATGTCGGACATAAAATTGTTGAGCAGGATCTGTTTGGCCAGTAGCGGCAAGAAGGGTAAAAAGAGTGAGGCCACTGCCATGCTGATCATGTTGCCGAAGTTGGCGCTGGTGGTGATAAAAACATATTTCAGCGTGTTTGCGAAGGTATGCCGACCTTCATCGATATCCTGGCATAAGACTTCGAAATCATGCTCCAGCAACACGAAGTCCGCTGCCTCTTTGGCAACATCCACGGCCTGATCCACCGAGATTCCAACATCAGCAGCATGCAGCGCCGGTGCGTCGTTGATGCCATCGCCCAGGTAACCGACAACATGCCCAGATTTTTGTAATGCGCTGATAATGCGTTCCTTTTGGTTCGGATGTACCTCGGCGAACAAGTTGACGTGGGAGGCCAGATACCACAGGGCCTCATCCTTCATGGTGGCCAGTTCAGCGCCGGTGATGATACGCTTCACCTCGATGCCGACTGCTTCCGCCACATGGCGGGCGACGAACTGATTGTCACCGGTGATGATCTTGAGCTGCACACCAAGCTGGTGTAATTTATTCAGGGTTTGTCGCACGCCTTCCTCCGGCGGATCGAAGAACAAGAGAAAACCGGTAAATACCAGGCCCTGTTCATCGTGACGTGTATAAACGTCACTTGCTGGCACGGCCTTTTGGGCGACCCCCAATACCCGGTAACCCTGTTCGCTCCAGATGGCGAACTGCGACAGGATCGCCTGGAATCGTGCCTCGTCCAAGGGTTCGATTGCTGTACCGAGCTGCACGCGGTCGCAGGCATCCAGCACGTTCTGCAAGGCGCCCTTGGTGATCATCTGTGCTGAGGTTTTTCCTTTTTGACCAACCACAATACTCAGGCGTTTGCGCACAAAATCATAGGGAACTTCATCCAGCTTGTGATAAGCCGACACATCTATGCTCGCTTGCGCACCTGCCGCTACGATGGCTTCATCCAAAGGGTTGGCAAGTCCGGTCTGCAAGAGGGAATTAAGGTAAGCATAGTGCAGAACCGGATCGCATGGTTGGCCAGTGACATCTAAAGTCGTGTCCAATTGGACCACGCCTTTCGTCAAGGTACCGGTCTTGTCGGTGCACAGTACATCCATACTGCCGAGGTTTTCAATGGCATTCAGGCGTTTGACGATGACTCCGTGTTTGGCCATGTTTTTTGCGCCACGTACCAGGGTGATGGTGAGTATAGCCGGGAGTAATTCAGGAGACAGGCCCACCGCTAAGGCCATAGCAAACAACACTGTCTCGATGGTCGGGTGTTGTAGGGCAATATTGATGGCCAAAACGGCAAGCACGATGACCACCATGACGCGCACCAATAAGGCACCGAAGTGACGCAGCCCCCGCTCGAACTCAGTCTCTGGTGGACGCAATGCCAGCGTATTGGCAATCTGGCCGAAGGTTGAGTTTTTCCCGGTATGGACGATCAAAGCCGTCGCCATACCGCTGCGCACCGAAGTGCCCATGAAAAGGCAGTTATGGCGTTCCACAAGGCTGGCGCTTTCCGCTGCAAGCCCTGGCCGCTTTTCAACGGGAAAGGTCTCGCCAGTCAACAGCGCTTGGGAAACGTAGAAGTCCTTTGCCGCAAGTAGAATACCGTCGGCGGGAATGAGACTGCCGGCTGTAAGCTCGACGATGTCACCGGGTACCACTTCCTCTGAATGGATTAACCGCCTCTCACCGTCCCGCCGAACTGTTGTCTTTACCGATACCCGTTGCCGCAGCTGTTCCACGGCATTGGTGGCACGATACTCCTGAACAAAACTGAGCACCGCGCTGATCAATACAATGGCCAGCACGATTAGTGCGTCCAGCCAGTCGTGCACAATGAGGGCAACGACTGCAGCAAATATCAGAATCAATACCAACGGGCTACGGAATCGGTCCAGGAACAACCTCAGGGCTCTGTGGCGTCCACGGTCAGTAACAAGCGTGTTACGGCCATATCGCTGCAAGCGCTCTGTTGCAGT